>JACCDV010079470.1_pt1 | contig 15308 bp, 15 predicted proteins | sample 7446131 | NCBI WGS metagenome assembly JACCDV01 (sample SAMN15323448, study PRJNA562643) | freshwater metagenome | isolation source: river surface water | place: USA:Blue River Watershed | collected 2017-08-17 | reverse complement strand
CTCGGGGCTGAAGCCGTCCAGGAAGACGCTGTCGGCGGCCACGTCGATCTCGCGCAGCATCTTGTCGACCGGACCGATGCACAGCGTCAGCTGCACCCGGCCGCCTTCAAACACCAGGCGGTGCACGCCCGGCATCAGGCCGCGCCAGGCGCGTGCCAGTTGTTGGGCCAGCGGCTGCAGTTCAGGCCAAGCGGCCACGCTGCGTTCGATGTCCTGCGCCGCCACCGGCCAGGCTTCAATGGACGTGAAAAACAGCCGCTCGGGTCGCTGCGGGTCTTGCTGCCAGGCGTGCCAGGTGGCCAGAAAGCTCAGGCCCAGGCCGAAGCCGGTTTCCAGCACATGCCACTGGCGCTGGCCTTGCCATGCCAAGGGAGCACCATGGGGTGACCACAGGCCGCAGCCCTGCAGAAAAACATGCCGCGCCTGCAGCAGCCCCCGGTCCATGCCATGAAAGCCGCGGCTGCGGTAAACGTCGTCGAACAGGGTGCTGCGGGGGGAGCCGTCCGGCCCCCAGGCAACAGGGGAGGTCACAGGGGCAGATCAGGCCTGAGAAGGCGGGACAAAGCCCTGAGCCTGGTCGGCCCCTTCGCCGAAGAAATGCTTTTCCATCTGGCGGGCCAGGTACTGGCGGGCGCGCTGGTCGGCCAGGTTCAGGCGGTTTTCATTGACCAGCATGGTCTGGTGCTTGAGCCAGTCGGCCCAGGCCTGCTTGCTCACGTTTTCCCAGATGCGTTTGCCCAGTTCGCCGGGGTAGGGGGGGAAGTCCAGACCTTCGGCTTCGGTGCCGAGCTTGATGCATTGAACGGTGCGTGCCATGGGGGTTGCTGCCTTGATTTATCTTAAGAAGCGCTGGTTATACAGATATAAAATTTCAGTATTTCCAGTTCTGAGCCTTTCACGGGACAATCGGCGCCGGCCTGAGACCGGGACACCGTCTGTCCTTCAAGGCCTCCACTGTAGCAACTTCCTTATTCCTGTCTGGCCCCGGGGCCGTTCCCGAGCCAACACCTCCACTGAGCCATGAGTGCATTTCTTGAAGAACGCGTGCTGAGCGTTCACCACTGGACCGACCGCCTGTTCAGCTTCACCACCACGCGTGACACGGCCCTGCGCTTTTCCAACGGCCACTTCACGATGATTGGCCTGCGTCAGGACAGCGGCAAACCGCTGTTGCGCGCCTACTCGATCGCCAGCGCCAATTACGAAGAACACCTCGAGTTTTTGAGCATCAAGGTGCCCGACGGCCCTCTGACCTCCAAGCTCCAGCACATCCAGGTGGGCGACACCATCGTGGTGGGCAAAAAGCCCACCGGCACGCTGCTGTGCGACTACCTGCTCCCCGGCAAGCGCCTGTACCTGCTGTCCACCGGCACGGGTCTGGCCCCGTTCATGAGCATCATCCGCGATCCTGAGACCTACGAGCGTTTTGAGCAGGTCATCCTGGTGCACGGTGTGCGTCAGGTCAATGAACTGGCCTACCACGACTACATCACGCAGGAGTTGCCGCAGCACGAGTTCCTGGGCGAGATGGTCAGCAAGCAGCTCAAGTACTACCCCACCGTCACACGCGAGGCCTACAAAACCCAGGGCCGAGTGACCGACCTGATTGAAAACGGCAAGCTGTTCGCCGACCTGGGCGTGCCTGCGCTCAACCCGGCCGAAGACCGCGTGATGATCTGCGGCAGCCCGGCCATGCTGCGCGACCTCAAGCGCATCTGCGAAGAGCGCGGTCTGGAAGAAGGCAACACCACCACCCCGGGTGCCTTTGTGATCGAGCGCGCCTTTGCCGACGCCTGATTGGCGGGCACGTCACAACACAACCGGCTTCGGCCGGTTTTTTCATGCCTGTGCAACGCCTTCAAACGACTGAGGTGGTGGTGATTTTTCGATAGATGTTTTCGGCATGAGCAAACTAGAAATTAGTCGTTTGAGTTTGAAAGGGCTGCTCCCAGAATTCGCTTCATCGTCAAAACGACGAAGCATTTCTGGAGAGAACCATGACCCGTCAACACACCTTTGCCCGACTGATTGCCGCCACGGCCGTGAGCCTGAGCGCCCTGGCTGCACAAGCCCAGGTCAGTCTGCTCAACGTCTCGTACGACCCGACCCGCGAGCTGTACGTCGAATTCAACCAGGCCTTTGCCAAACACTGGAAAGCCAAGACCGGTCAGGACGTGACCGTCAAGCAGTCGCACGGTGGCTCGGGCAAGCAGGCCCGCTCCATCATCGACGGGCTGGACGCCGACGTGGCCACGCTGGCGCTGGCCGGTGACACCGACGCCCTGCACGACAACGGCAAGCTGATCCCGGCCGACTGGCAAAAACGCCTGCTGCACAACAGCTCGCCCTACACCTCGACCATCATCCTGGTGGTGCGCGAAGGCAACCCCAAGGGCATCAAGGACTGGGACGACCTGGTCAAGCCCGGCATCAAGGTCATCACGCCCAATCCCAAGACTTCGGGTGGCGCCCGCTGGAACTACCTGGCCGCCTGGGAATTTGCCAAACGCAAATACGGCAGCGAAGCCAAGGCCAAAGAGTTTGTGAAAAAGCTCTACGAGAACGTGCCCGTGCTCGACACCGGCGCCCGCGGCTCGACCATCACCTTTGCCCAGCGCGCCCAGGGCGATGTGCTGATCGCCTGGGAAAACGAGGCCTACCTGCTGGAAAAAGAGTTCGGCGCCAAGTTCGACGTGGTGGTGCCCAGTCTCTCCATCCTGGCCGAACCGGCGGTGACCATCGTCGACAAGAACGTGGACAAGAAAGGCACCCGCGCCGTGGCGCAGGCCTACCTGGAATACCTCTACAGCGACGAAGGCCAGGACATCGCGGGCAAGAACTTTTACCGTCCCATCTCGCCCAAGGCCCAGGCCAAGTACGCCAAACAGTTCCCCAAGCTCAACCTCGTGACCATTGACCAGGCCTTTGGCGGCTGGACCCAGGCCAGCAAGGCCCACTTTGCCGATGGCGCGAGTTTCGACCAGATCTACAGCAAGAAGTGAATCGGTGATCCAGCATCCAGTCCTCAGGCCTTGGCGCTGGCAGAAGTCGTGACCGCCACGATCAGCCCGGTCATCACCAGCAGCAGCCCCATGGCTTCGGGCCATGCGGGCACATGGCCCAGCACTGGCCAGGCCATCAGTGCAGCCAGCCCGGGTGCCAGTGCCGGGAAGACTGCCGCGCGCGAGGCGCCCAGCAACGACACCATCTTGGAATAGGTGTAGAGCGTTCCGGCGCCTGCAATCACCCCCTGCACCAGCACTTCCGTCCAGAAGACGGAGGCCTCGACCGCAATCAGGCCAGCGGCGCCGGTGTACCAGAAGTAGGCAGGCACATAGGTCAGCAAGGCGCTGATCGAGATCACGGCGGTGGCCAGCAGCGGGTCGAGCCGGTGTTTGCGCAGCACAATCCCGAAACCCGCCCAGAGCGTACCGGCCAGAACAAACATGGCGTCGCCGATGGCGGCACGCAGCGTCAGGCTCGAAGCTTCCAGTCCGGACACCAGCACCAGCCCGATCAGCACCACTGCAATGCCCAGCGCTCGGCGAGGGGTCATCCGGTCGCCCAACACCACCGCGCCCAGCACCATGCCCATCACGCTCATGGCGGTGAAAGGGAACAACGCGGCGTGGCTGGCGGGGGCGAACTGCAATGCGCCAAACATCAGCAGGCCAAACGGTGTTCCTGCCAGCAGCGCCACCAGCAACCAGATGCGCCAGCGTGTGGTGAACTGGGCCGGATCGCGCCAGCAGGCCAGGGCCATCACAGGCAGCATCAAGACGCCCGCCACGCCAAAGCGCAAGACCGTGAGGTCCGGAGAAGTCAGGCCATGCGCAATGCCCCAGCGGGCAAACACGGTGTAGAGCGCACCGATGCTGGCGGCCAGCAGGCCGACGGCGATGCCTTTGACCAAGGGGCTGTGGTGGCCGAACCCCGTTGGGGCAAGCGTCATCGTGCGGGTGTTCATTTCAATCTCCTGTTCAGCTTCTGTGGGGTGGATTGAGTGGAGTCTGATTTATTCCATAAAATTCAAATAGAGCATTTTTTGGAATAACATTCATTCCAAAATAGAAATTAATGGGCGATATGGACCGACTCAGTGCCATGCAAGCATTTGTTCGCGTCGTCGAATGCGGCAGTTTTTCGGCTGTGGCGCGAGAAACGCGTGCCACGCAGAGCAGCGTGAGCAAGCAGGTTGCCGCGCTCGAACGTGAACTGGGGGCCAAGCTGCTCAGCCGCACCACACGTTCACTGGCCCTGACCGAAGCGGGCGAGCGCTACTTTGCGCAGGCGCGCCGCCTGGTGGCAGAAATCGCCGAAGCCGAGGCCGAGCTGCTGCAGGGCGAGCAGCAACTGAGCGGCTGGTTGCGCGTCGCTGCCTCGGTGGGTTACGGCCGACTCAAACTGCTGCCGCTGGTCAAGCACTTTCTTGCGGCCCACCCGAACGTCAAGATCGATCTGCGGCTCAACGACGGCTTTGTGGACCTGGTGGAGCAGGGGATTGATGTGGCCGTGCGCATCGGTGAACTGGCCGACAGCTCGCTGGTGGCCCGGCGCATCGGCACCACGCAGCGGGTGCTGCTCGCCAGCCGCTCCTATCTGGATGGATTGCCCACGGGCATGAAAGCACCGCAGCAGCCGCAGGACCTGCTGGACCACAACTGCATCGTCTATTCAGAACTGGCCACGCAAAACGCCTGGACCTTCACCGCAGGCCCTGGCGCCGCCGCACCCGAGGGTTCACAGGTCACCATCCGCGCCCAAGGCAATTTGCAAACCAACAGCAGCGAGGTGATCCGTGCTGCGGTGCTCTCGGGCATGGGCATCGGCTACTCACCCACCTGGCTGTTTGAGGATGAGCTGGCCAGCGGGCAGCTGCAGGTGCTCTTGCCCGACTGGCCTGCACCGCCTTTGCCGATTCATCTGGTGAGCCCATCTCAGCGACGCGAGTCGGCCAAAGTCAAGGCTTTTGCCACACACCTGGCTGCAGGCCTGGATGAACGGCGTTGACCCACTCTCCGAAGGCCCCGGGTACACGCCAGCGCGATGAGCGGGCTATAGTGGCGCACAAAGCCGGTTTTGTCGGCCTGTGCTGTTTTCAATTCTCGCAAAGGTTTGTTCCATGTCCCTCAACGTCCTGAGCGATGCCACGCTCGACCAGCTTTTCCGTCAGGCCCGCACCGTTCACGCTTTCAAGCCCGAAGCCGTTTCTGACGACACCATTCGCCAGCTGTACGACCTGCTCAAGTGGGGCCCGACGGCTTTCAACGGTCAGCCCGGCCGCTATGTGTTCGTCAAGAGCGCCGAAGCCAAGGCCAAGCTGATCCCGGCGCTGTCGCCCGGCAACGTGCCGCAGGTCGAAAGCGCCGCCGTCACGGTGATCGTGGCTTATGACACCCGTTTCCCCGAGCACCTGCCCACGCAGTTCCCGGGTTACGACGCCAAGGCCGTGTTCGACGCCAACCCCGGCATCGTCGAGCCGACTGCTTTTCGCAACAGCAGCCTGCAAGGCGCCTACCTGATCCTGGCCGCCCGTGCGCTGGGTCTGGACTGTGGTGCGATGTCGGGCTTCAATCCGCAGGCCGTTAATGATGCGTTCTTCCCCGATGGCCGTTACAAGGTCAACTTTCTGCTGAACATCGGCGTGGCCGATCCGGCCGGCGTGTACCCGCGCGCCCCGCGTCTGGCCTTTGACGAGGCAGCCCAGATCCTTTGATTGGCATCGCCCGGCATCCAGGCCCGCTTCGGCGGGCCTTCTTATTTGTTTTGGTAATTAACAAACAAAAATAAAGTCGTTTGAGTTTTGAGGGCTGGCTTTCACAATCGCCGCCATGTCTTCAGCACCCACCCTCGTCATCATGCCCGGCTGGCGCAATTCCGGGCCGGGCCACTGGCAAAGCCTGTGGGCCGATCGCCTGCAGGGCGCCGTGCGCGTGGCCATGGCCGAAGACGACTGGCAGCGCCCCAAGCGCCACATCTGGGTGCAGGCGCTGATCCGCACCATCCTGGCCCAGAGTGGCCCGGTGGTGGTGGCCGCCCACAGCCTGGGCTGCATTGCCACCACGCATCTGCCGCCTGAGGTGGCCCGCCGCATCCAGGGCGCGCTGCTGGTGGCGCCCGCCGACCCGGAGCGCCGCGGCGTGCTGGCCGATTTTTCCCCCGTGCCTTACCAGCCCCTGCCTTACCGCAGCGTGGTGGTGGCCAGCAGCAACGACCCGTTTTGCCCCATCCGCACCGCAGGGGCTTACGCGCGGTCCTGGGGCAGCGAAGTCGTGCGCCTGCAAAACGCGGGGCACATCAACGTCGAATCCGGCCACGGCGAATGGCCGCTGGGCCTGGCCCTTTTGCAATCCCTGATGGCCGAGCACGCCTGGAGTGCTCAGCCCCAAACCGAACTGGAGTCCGCATGAAAACCTCTGCACGCATCGCACTGCTTGCTGCCCTGTCGCTTGCCGGTCTGGCCGCCCAGGCCCAGACCCTGCTCAATGCCTCGTATGACGTGGCGCGCGAGTTCTACAAGGACTACAACGCCGCCTTCGTCGCCCACTACAAAAAGACCACCGGCAAGGACGTGAAGATCGACCAGGCCCATGGCGGCTCCAGCGCGCAGGCGCGTGCCGTCAACGATGGGCTGGACGCCGACGTGGTGACCATGAACACCACCACCGATGTGGACTTTCTGGCCAGCACCGGCGTGGTGGCCAAGGACTGGCAAAAGCGCTTTCCGAACAACGCATCGCCCACCACATCGACCATGCTGTTCCTCACGCGCAACGGCAACCCCAAAGCCATCAAGGACTGGGACGACCTGACCAAGCCCGGCATCCAGGTCATCGTGGTCAACCCCAAGACCGGCGGCAATGGCCGCATGGCCTACCTGGCCGCCTGGGGCTACGCCAAAAAGAAGGGCGCCAGCGACGCGCAGGCGGCCGAGTTCGTGGGCAAGCTCTACAAGAACGTGCCGGTGCTGGCCAAGGGCGGGCGCGATGCGACCACGATCTTCCTGCAGCGCAATATTGGCGATGTGCTGGTGACCTTTGAATCTGAAGTCGTTTCGGTGGACCGCGAATTTGGCACCGGCAAGGTGGACGCGGTGCACCCGTCCATCAGCATCGTGGCCGAAAACCCGGTCGCCGTGGTGGAGCGCACCGTGGCCAAGAAGGGTACGGCTGACCTCGCCAAGGCCTACCTGGATTACCTGTACTCCGACGAAGCCCAGGAGATTGCCGCCAAGCACGCCCTGCGCCCGCGCAACGCCAACATCCTCAAGAAGTACAGCGCGACCTTCAAGCCGATCCAGCTCTTCACCGTGCAGGAACTGTTCGGCTCGCTGGAGCAGGCGCAGAAGGTGCACTTCAACGACGGTGGCCAGTTCGACAAGATTTACACGGTCAAGTGATTTTCGGCCGCAGGGGCGGCCTCCTACAGCGTTCTCATGACTCTTTTTTCTGATCGCCGCAAGCCTCGCCGGGTGCTGCCCGGCTTCAACCTCACATTGGGCTACACCGTGCTGTACCTCAGCCTGATCGTGCTGATCCCGCTCTCGGCCCTGCTGTTCAAGACCTTCACCCTGAGCTGGGAGCAGTTCTGGGCGGCCGTGACCGGCCCTCGCGTGCTGGCGTCTTACCGCCTGACCTTTGGTGCCTCCTTCATCGCCGCGCTGGTCAATGTGGTGTTTGGCCTGCTGGTGGCCTGGGTGCTGGTGCGCTACGACTTCTTTGGCAAGAAGGTGGTGGACGCGCTGGTGGACCTGCCTTTTGCGCTGCCCACCGCTGTGGCCGGGATTTCGCTCACCGCGCTGCTGGCGGGCAATGGCTGGATCGGTCAGTACCTGGAGCCGCACGGCATCCAGCTGGCCTTCAACCCCAACGGCGTGGTGATCGCACTGATCTTCATCGGCTTGCCCTTTGTGGTGCGCACGGTGCAGCCGGTGCTCGAAGACGCTGAAAAAGAACTCGAAGAAGCAGCCACCTGCTTGGGCGCCACGCGCTGGCAGACCTTCACGCGCGTCATCTTCCCATCCATCGCCCCGGCGCTGCTGACAGGCTTTGCGATGGCCTTTGCGCGGGCCATTGGCGAATACGGCTCGGTCATTTTCATTGCAGGCAACATGCCCATGGTGTCCGAGATTACGCCGCTGATCATCATCGGCAAGCTGGAGCAATACGACTACGCCGGGGCCACGGCGGTGGCGGTGGTGATGCTGGTGTTCTCTTTCATCTTGCTCTTGATCATCAACGCGCTGCAGGCCTGGCAACGCAAACGTGGAGGGGCTCCGGCATGAGCGGCGCTGTGTCTTCTCTGGGCAAACCCGTCCGCCGCGCACAGTCCGGTACCACCGAGCCCACCTGGGTGCGCTGGTTGCTGCTGAGCATCGCGCTCGGTTTCATGTTCCTGTTTCTGGCGCTGCCGCTGGCGGCGGTGTTCACCGAGGCGCTGCGCAAAGGCCTGGACGCTTATCTGGAAGCCTTCAAGGAGCCCGATGCCTGGTCGGCCATCCGCCTGACGCTGATCACGGCTGCGATTGCGGTCCCGCTCAACCTGGTCTTCGGCATCGCCGCAGCCTGGGCGATCGCCAAGTACGAGTTCAGGGGCAAGGCCTTTCTGACCACGCTGGTGGACCTGCCGTTTTCCGTCTCGCCCGTGGTGGCGGGCCTGATCTATGTGCTGATGTTTGGTGCGCAGGGCTGGTTTGGCCCGTGGCTGCAGGCGCACGACATCAAGATCGTGTTTGCCGTGCCCGGCATCGTGCTGGCGACAGTGTTCGTGACCTTCCCCTTCATTGCCCGCGAGCTGATCCCGCTGATGCAGGCGCAGGGCACCGAAGAAGAGCAGGCCGCCATCGTGCTGGGTGCGACCGGCTGGCAGACCTTCTGGCATGTGACGCTGCCCAACATCAAGTGGGGCCTGATCTACGGCGTGATTTTGTGCAACGCCCGGGCCATGGGCGAGTTCGGCGCGGTGTCTGTCGTCTCGGGCCACATCCGCGGCCAGACCAACACCATGCCGCTGCACGTCGAGATCCTCTACAACGAATACCAGTCGGTGGCGGCCTTTGCCGTGGCCTCGCTGCTGGCCCTGCTGGCGCTGGTCACCCTGGTCATCAAGTCGGTGGTGGAGTGGCTGCACGAGCGCGAGATGCGTGCCGCAGTCGATCTGCCACCGGAGAGGCCCGGCGCATGACGCTGCTGCAACTGCCTTTGTGTAGGAGCGCGCCCCTGCGCGCGAATATTTCAACCGCAGGGGCAGCCTGTTACAGCCACACCCCCGATCACACCTTACAGCCATGAGCATCGAAATCCGCAACATCCACAAACAGTTTGGCGACTTCACGGCGCTGAACAACGTCAGCCTGGACATCGAATCGGGCGAGCTGGTCGCGCTGCTGGGCCCGTCGGGCTGCGGCAAGACCACGCTGCTGCGCATCATTGCCGGGCTGGAGACGGCCGACACCGGCACGATTGCCTTCAGTGGCGAAGACACCACCCATGTGCATGTGCGCGAGCGGCAGGTGGGGTTTGTGTTCCAGCACTACGCGCTGTTTCGCCACATGACAGTCTTCGAGAACGTGGCCTTTGGCCTGCGGGTGCGCCCGCGCGCCACACGCCCGAGCGAGGCCGACATCAAGCGCAAGGTGCACGAGCTGCTGGGCCTGGTGCAGCTGGACTGGCTGGCTGACCGCTACCCTTCGCAGCTGTCGGGCGGGCAGCGCCAGCGCATCGCGCTGGCCCGAGCCCTAGCGGTCGAACCCAAGGTGCTGTTGCTCGACGAGCCTTTTGGCGCGCTCGACGCCAAGGTGCGCAAGGAACTGCGCCGCTGGCTTCGCCGCCTGCACGACGAACTCCATGTGACCAGCATCTTTGTGACCCACGACCAGGAAGAAGCGCTGGAGGTAGCCGACCGCGTGGTGCTGATGAACAAGGGCCACATCGAGCAGATCGGCTCGCCGCAGGACGTGTGGGACCACCCGGCCAGCCCCTTTGTGTACGGCTTTCTGGGCGATGTGAACCTGTTCCACGGCCGAGCCCACGAAGGCGAGATGCTGATCGGTGCCGACCACCATGCCGTGCGCCTGGACACGCCCGAACACGGCGACGCGCAGGATGCCAAAGCCTTTGCCTATGTGCGCCCGCACGATCTGGACGTGACCCGCTACACGCCGGGCCACAAGGGCGGCATCGTGGCGCGCCTGAGCCGCGCCATCGTGGTGGGGCCGGTGGCCCGCCTGGAGCTGGAGGCGCACGAAGACCAGGGCTTTGGCAAGGATGCCATCATCGAAGCGCAGCTGGGGGCTGCCCAGTTCCGCCAGGAAGGTTTTGCCGAAGGGGACCTGCTGGTCCTCACGCCCCGCAAGGCCCGCGTGTTTGTGGAAGGCTGAGATGGCCATCGAACGCACTGCGCAGAGTCTGCAGGCGCTGCTGACCGAAGCGGCGAGTCAATTTGCCGTGCTCTCGGCACCGATGCGTCTGCACGTCATCAGCAGTCTGTGCCATGGCGAAAAGAACGTGGGGCAATTGCTGGCCGATGTGCCCACCACCCAGCCGAACCTTTCTCGGCACCTGGCCACGCTCTACAGCGCTGGCTTTGTCCGCAAACGCCGCCAGGGCAACCAGATCTATTACGCGATTGCCGACGAGCGCATTGTGCGCATCTGTCAGCTCATGTGCGGGCCAGACTGAATGGCCTGACGCCTCAAGAGCCGGGCACTGCAGGGTCAGGCGGCTGCGGCACAATGTGGGCATTGAGGCAACCAGCCTGCCATTTGCCGAGTCCAGAAGTGTTTGAAACCCATTCCATTGCCCGCCTGCGCATCGCCGGTTTTGCCATTGCCATTCCCTCGGTGTTCGGCCTGATCGCCCTGGCTTGCACCGGCTTGCTGGCATTTGGCCTGTACCTGCAGCATGTGGTGGGCCTCAACCCTTGCCCCATGTGCATCGTGCAGCGCTACACCATGATCGGCTTGCTGGTGCTGGGTGCGGTGGGCTGGCGCCTGCGCAAGGCACTGCCGCTGGCGGTATTGGGTGTGCTGCTGGCGTTCAAGGCGGGTTTTGGCGCTTTCGTGGCTGCGCGCCAGAGCTGGCTGCAGTGGTACCCGCCCGAAGTGGTCAGCTGTGGCCGCGACTTCTACGGCATGATTGAAAACTTCCCGATCGGCCGTGCCATCCCCATGATCTTCAAGGGTTCGGGCGACTGCACCGCCATCGACTGGACCTTTCTGGGTGGCACCATCGCCAACTGGTCCTTCGTCTGGTTTGTGGGCTTTGCCCTGGCGGGTCTGCTGATAGCCCTGCAGGCCTGGCGCCAACGCTGAGCTCATGAGCAGGTGGCCACCCCTGCGGCCGGTGTTCTGCTGAGCTTGAACTCCATTCGCGTGCAGGGGCGCGCTCCTGCACAGGGCAGGGGTCAGAGCTTCTTGACCAGCACCTGGCTCTTGCGGTCCCAGTTGTATTTGCGCTTGCGCGCTTCGGGCAGCCAGTCGGGGTCCACCTGCGCAAAGCCGCGCTTGATGAACCAGTGCATGGTGCGGGTGGTCAGCACAAAAATGCTTTTGAGCCCCATGGCGCGTGCACGCTGCTCGATGCGCTTGAGCACTTTTTCCCCATCGCCCTGACCCTGCGACTGCGGTGACACCGTGAGCGCCGCCATCTCGGCCGTCTTGGCTTCGGGGTAGGGGTAGAGCGCGGCGCAGGCAAAGATCACGCCATCGTGGTCGATGATGGTGTAGTGGTCGATGTCGCGTTCGATCTCGGTGCGGTCGCGCTTGACCAGCGTGCCGTCCTTCTCGAAAGGCTCGATCAGCTGCAGGATGCCGCCCACATCGTCTGACGTGGCTTCGCGCAGCTCTTCGAGCTTTTCATCGACCACCATGGTGCCGATGCCGTCGTGCACATACACCTCCAGCAGCAACGCGCCGTCCACCGCAAAGGGCAGGATGTGGCTGCGCTCCACGCCTTCTTCGCAGGCTTTCACACAGTGCTGCAGGTAAAAGGCCAGATCGGTCGGCTGGGTCGGGTTGGGCGACTCGGCCAGCAACTTTTTTGCCGCGGCCAGCGGCAGTTCGGTGTCGATCGGGTTGTCGTCGCTGGCGGGGGCGTGCGGTTCGATGCGGATGCCCGGAATTTCGGTCAGGAACAGCAGCTTGTCGGCCTGCAGCTCGGCGGCCACGCTGGTGGCCACCTCTTCCATGGTCAGGTTAAAGGCCTCGCCCGTGGGCGAGAAGCCAAAGGGTGAGAGCAGCACCATGGCGCCCATATCGAGCGAGCGCATGATGCCGTCCACATCGACCTTGCGCACCAGGCCAGAGTGCATGAAGTCCACGCCGTCGACGATGCCCACGGGGCGTGCGGTGATGAAGTTGCCCGAAATCACCCGCACCGTGGAGCCCGCCATGGGCGTGTTGGGCAGGCCCTGGCTGAACGCGGCTTCGATCTCGTAGCGCAGCTGACCGGCGGCTTCCTGGGCGCAGTCCAGCGCCACGCTGTCGGTGATGCGCATGCCATGTGAGTAGCGCGGTGTGTGGCCCTTGGCCGCCAGCTGTTCGTTGACCTGGGGCCGAAAGCCGTGCACCAGCACAATCTTCACGCCCATGCTCTGGATCAGGGCCAAGTCCTGCGCCAGGTTTTGCAGCTTGCCCGCCGCAATCGCCTCGCCCGCAATCCCGACCACAAAGGTCTTGCCCCGGTGCATGTGGATGTAGGGCGCCACCGACCTGAACCAGGGCACAAAGGTGAAGTTGAAGACAGTGGACATGGGCTTGGGATCTGGGGCAGGTGGAGCGGGGATAATTCGGGGTCCGCTTTTGAGCGATTTTTACAGAGTTTTCCGCCTTGTCCGCCAGCCCGCTCCAGATTGACTTTCCCGACAGCCTGCCTGTCTCCGGCAAACGCCAGGAGATCATGGAGGCGCTGGACCAGCACCAGGTCATCATCGTCTGCGGCGAAACCGGCTCGGGCAAGACCACCCAGCTGCCCAAGATCGCGCTGGCCATGGGCAGAGGCAAGGCCAACGCCAAACCCGGCGAGAAACCCAGACTCATCGGCCACACCCAGCCGCGCCAGCAGCGTGGCCAAGCGCATTGCCGAGGAATTGAAGACCCCGCTGGGAGAGGTGGTGGGCTACAAGGTGCGCTTTCAGGACCGCTTGAGCAAAAACGCCTCGGTCAAGCTGATGACCGACGGCATCTTGCTGGCCGAGACGCAAACCGACCCGCTGCTGCAGGCGTATGACACCATCATCATTGACGAGGCGCACGAGCGCAGCCTGAACATCGACTTTCTGCTGGGTTACCTCAAGCAGATCCTGCCGCGCCGCCCGGACCTCAAGGTCATCGTCACCTCGGCCACCATCGACGCCGACCGCTTTGCGCGTCACTTTGAAAGCCGCAAGGGTCCGGCACCGGTCATCATGGTCTCGGGCCGCACCTTTCCGGTGGAGCAGCGCTACCGCCCGTTTGAGGAATCGCGCGACTATGACCTGAACGACGCGATTGCCGATGGCGTGGATGAACTCTGGCAGGGCGGGGCAGGGGGCGACATTCTGGTCTTCTTGCCTGGCGAACGCGAAATCCGCGAGGCCGCCGACCACCTGCGCAAGCACCTGGCCCACCACGCCTGGACGCGCAATGCCGATGTGCTGCCGCTGTTTGCACGCCTGAGCCAAGCCGAGCAGGACCGGGTGTTTGAAAGCTCCAACGGCCGTCGCATCGTGCTGGCGACCAACGTGGCTGAAACGTCATTGACGGTGCCCGGCATCCGCTACGTGATCGACGCGGGAACCGCCCGCGTCAAGCGCTACAGCCTGCGCAGCAAGGTCGAACAGCTGTTGATCGAGCCTGTGAGCCAGGCAGCGGCCAACCAGCGCGCAGGCCGTTGCGGTCGCGTGGCCAACGGCATCTGCATTCGCCTGTACGACGAAAAGGATTTCACCTCCCGCCCGCGCTTCACCGACCCGGAAATCCTGCGCTCATCGCTTGCGGGCGTGATCCTGCGCATGAAGAGCCTGCACCTGGGGCAGGTGGATGACTTTCCCTTCATCGAAGCGCCGAGCAAGCGGGCGATCACCGACGGCTACCAGCTGCTGGCTGAGCTGGGCGCGGTGGACGAGGCGAACGAACTCACCCCGATTGGCAAGGAACTTTCGCGCCTGCCGCTCGACCCGCGTGTAGGCCGCATGATCCTGGAAGCGCGCCACCGCAACGCGCTCGACGAAGTGCTGATCATCGCCAGCGCCCTGAGCGTGCAGGACGTGCGCGACCGCCCCCTGGACCAGCAAGCCCAGGCCGACCAGCAACACGCGAAGTTCGACGATGAAAAAAGCGAGTTCAGCGGCTACGTGCGCCTGTGGCACTGGATTCACGACGCACGCGGGGGGGAGCACAAATCAATCGGGGTCGGATCCCGATTGTCCGAAGGAAATCGGGCTCTGACCCCGATTGATTCCCCGCAAGGGCAGGCCACCCACAAACTCAGCAACCGCCAATACGAACAACTCCTGCGCCAGAACTTCATCAACGTGCGCCGCGTGCGCGAATGGCGCGACACCCACAGCCAGCTGCACACCGTGGTGGCCGAGCACGGCTGGAAATTGAACACCCAGCCCGCCAGCTACGAGCAGCTGCACAAGTCCATGCTCGCGGGCCTGCTGGGCAACATCGGCTGCAAGCTCGAAGACGAAGAGGTGTATTTGGGCGCACGCGGCATCAAGTTTCACCGCCACCCGGGTGCCCACCTCAAAAAGAAACCCGGCCGCTGGATCGTGGTGGCCGAACTGGTCGAGACCACGCGCCTGTTTGGCCGGGGCATTGCCAACATCGATCCGCAGTGGCTCGAAGAAGTCGGCGCGCACCTGCTGCGCAAGCAGCTGCTTGACCCCCACTGGGAAAAGAAATCCGCCGAGGCCGTGGCCTACGAACGCGCCACGCTGTACGGCCTGATGGTCTACAACGGCCGCCGCAAACCCTACGCCACGGTGGACCTGCACGGCGCGCGCGACATCTTCATCCGTCAGGGCCTGGTCGAAGGGCAGTGGGACACCAAGCTGCCCTTTGTGGCCGCCAACCTGCGCATGGTCGCCAAGGTCGAAGAGCTGGAACACAAATCGCGCCGCCAGGACGTGCTGGTGGACGACGAGCTGATCTACGCCTATTACGACGCGCAGATCCCGCAGGACGTGTGCAACGGCCGCCTGATGGAGCCGTGGTGGCGCGAGCAGGCATGCACCAACCCCAAGTTTTTGCACCTCACGCGCGAAGAACTCATGCGCCACGAGGCGGCGGGCATCACCACCCAGGCCTTTCCGAAAACCGTGCG
>JACCDV010943807.1_pt1 | contig 15311 bp, 16 predicted proteins | sample 7446131 | NCBI WGS metagenome assembly JACCDV01 (sample SAMN15323448, study PRJNA562643) | freshwater metagenome | isolation source: river surface water | place: USA:Blue River Watershed | collected 2017-08-17 | reverse complement strand
GCGCCGAAGCCAACATGGCCAAGTACCTGGCGGCCAAGGCCAGCTGGGAAGCGGCCAACGTCTGCCTGCAGACGCACGGCGGTTTCGGCTTTGCCTGCGAGTACGACATCGAGCGCAAGTTCCGCGAGACGCGCCTGTACCAGGTGGCGCCGGTCTCGACCAACATGATCTTTTCCTACGTGGCCGAACACATCCTGGGCCTGCCACGCTCTTACTGACGTCCATGCCCTCTTCTTCGATCGCCACCGCCCGCTCGTTTCTGTTCGTTCCCGCCAACCGCCCAGAGCGTTTCGCCAAGGCCCTGGCCAGTGGTGCCGATGCCGTGGTGCTGGACCTCGAAGACAGCGTTCCGCTGCAGACCAAAGCCGAGGCACGCGCGGTCGTGCAACAGGCTTGGCCCCAGCTGCAGGCGGCCGACTGTGCGGTGACGGTGCGCATCAACAGCCCCGAAACCGAATGGGGCGTGCAGGACATGGCCGCGCTGCAAGGGCTGCCGAATCTGGCTGGACTGATGGTGCCCAAGTGCGAATCGGCCACGACGCTCGCGCAGGTGGCGCAGGCGTTTGCGGGCGTGCCCAGCCTGCCCATCATCGAAAGCGCCGCCGGTTATCTGGCGCTGCGCGACATCACCCGGGCGCCCCAGCTCGCGCGCCTGGTGGTGGGCCACATCGACTTTCTGGCCGACACCGGCTTGCAGGTCTCTGCGGACCAGCGCGAACTCGACCCGCTGCGCTTTGAGGTGGCCATGTGCACCAGGCTCGCCGGCCTGGCGCCTGCGGTGGATGGCGTTACCGTCTCGGTCGACGACGAGGCCCAGATCCGCCAGGACACCGAACGTGCGCTGCGCTACGGCTTTGGCGCCAAGCTCTGCATTCATCCGAAACAAGTGGCCGTGGTGCACGCCACGCTCGCGCCCACGCCCGCTCAGATCGACTGGGCGCGGCGCGTGCTCGCCGCCATCGAAGCCTCGCAAGGTGCCGCCGTGCAGCTCGACGGCAAGATGGTGGACCTGCCGGTGGTGCTGCAGGCCCAGCGCCTGCTCGAACGCGTGCGCTGAAAACACTTCGGGGCCGGTCACCCTGTCCGCAAGGACAAGGCCACCGGCCCCGAAAGTGCGCGTGCGCGCAGGCTCAGACGGTTCGGCCGCCGTCGACCGGGAATTCCACACCGCTGATGAACTCGGCCGCATCGCTGGCCAGATACAGGGCGGCACCGGCCACGTCTGCGGGGCGGCAAAGGCGACCCAAGGGGATCGTGGCAATGAACTTGGCACGGTTCTCGGGCGTGTCGGGCACGCCCATGAACTTCTCCAGGAGGGCCGTCTCGCCGATCACCGGACAGATCGCGTTGACACGGATGCCATCGGGGCCCAGCTCCACCGCCATCGACTTGGACAGCAGGTTGACCGCGCCCTTCGAAGCGTTGTACCAGGTCAGGCCCGGGCGCGGACGCAGACCCGCAGTGGAGCCCACGTTCAGGATCACGCCTGCACCCTTCTCGCGCATCAGCGGCACCACGGCGTGGGCCATGTGGTAGATGGACTTGACGTTGACATTGAACATGCGGTCGTAAGTCGCCTCGTCCACCTGCAGCATGGGCTGGTTGGCGTGTGTGGTGCCGGCGTTGTTGACCACAATGTCCGGCGTGCCAAAGGCCGACACGCAGGACTGCACCAGATGGCGCACGGCAGCGCCATCGGCCACGTCGCAGGCCACAAAGCAGGCCTTCTCGGCACCCAGTTCACGGGCCAGCGTCTGGCCCCTGTTTTCGGCCAGATCGGCGATGACGACGCGTGCGCCTTCCTTCACATACAGGCGAACGATGGCCTCGCCAAAGCCCGCGGCGCCACCGGTGACGATGGCGATCTTGTTCTGCAGTTGTCCCATGTGCATTCGCCTCAGCCGTGGAAGTGCACCAGGGTCTTGGTGGTGCTGACTTCTTCGAGCGCGATGAAGCCTTTTTCGCGGCCGTGGCCGCTGCGCTTGGTCCCGCCAAACGGCAGCTCCACACCGCCGCCTGCGCCGTAGCAGTTCATGAAGACCTGACCGGCCTTGACGGCCTTGGCCACACGGTGAAGACGACCGGCGTTCTCGGTCCACACAGCAGCAAGCAGGCCATAGTCGGTGCCGTTGGCCAGGGCAATCGCGTCGGCTTCGTCTTCAAACGGCATGGCGGCCAGCACCGGGCCAAACACCTCTTCGCAGGCCAGCGCGGCGGTGCGGGGCACCGGACCGAACAGCGTGGGCTTGACGAAATAACCGGTGGCCGGTGCATCGGCTGCGATCTGACCTTCGGCCAGCACCGGAATGCCTTGCGCACGGGCCTGATCGATGTAGCGCTGCACACGCTGGTGCTGGGCGGGGTTCATCACCGGGCCGCAGTCGAAGTCCATCTCTGGCGTGCCCACGCGCACCTTGGCAAAAGCCTCGGCCACCTTGGCCACAAACGTGTCGTAGATCGAACGCTGCACCAGCAGACGGCTGCCTGCGGTACAGGTCTGACCAGCGTTTTGCACAATCGCGCGCACGATGATGGGCACGGCACGTTCCATGTCCACATCGTCAAACACAATCTGCGGCGACTTGCCGCCGAGTTCGAGCACGCACTTGACCGCGTTTTTGGCCGCGGCCTGCTGCACCAGGGTGCCCACCTCGTTGGAACCGGTGAACGAGACGAAATCGATGCCCGGATGGCCCGACAGCGCTGCGCCAACTTCTTCGCCCAGACCGGTCACGATGTTCAGGGCGCCGTGCGGCAGACCGGCTTCGAGTGCGAGTTCGGCAAAACGGATGGCCGACAGGCTGGTGTCTTCGGCGGGTTTGAGCACGGTGCCGTTGCCCATGGCCAGTGCGGGCGCCACGGTGCGGCCCAGCATCTGTGCGGGGTAGTTCCAGGGAATGATGTGCGCGGTCACGCCCAGCGGCTCGCGGATCAGGCTGACCTGGTGGCCGTTGAGGAAGGGAATCGTCTCGCCGTGCAGCTTGTCGGCGCCACCGGCATAGAACTCGAAATAACGGGCCAGCACCTTGATGTCGTTGCGGGCGGTGGACAGGGGCTTGCCAGTGTCCTTGGCTTCGATCTGGGCCAGTTCTTCTTCGTGGTCGAGCACCTTTTGCGCGATGCGCATCATGATGCGGCCGCGCTCGGCGGCATTGAGCTGACCCCAGGGGCCGCTCAGGCTGGCGCGTGCGGCCTGCACCGCGCGGTCTACATCCTGCGCAGAGCCGCGCGGGATTTCGTCAAAAGGCTGGCCGTTGCTGGGCGAAATCACGGGCAAGGTGCGGTCATCGCTGGCGCCTGTCCACTGGTCTCCGATCAACATTTTCTTCATGGTGTTCCTGGTGGGTTCTGTGCAAGATGGCGCCCACTATAGGCAGCAGCCGGCGTTTGGTGAATTGGAATGTGGGCAACGGCGTGTTGCTTCATCTGCAAGCCAGATGCCAGGGCGCCCGATAGAATCCGCCCATGCTTCCAGACATCGACTCACTGGCGCTGTTCGTCAAAGCGGCCGAGCTGCAAAACCTGACTCGTGCAGCTGAAGCCTGCTTCATCACGGTGCCCGCGGCCAGCCGGCGTCTGTCGCTGCTGGAGCACCAGTTCAAGGCGCAGCTGTTCGAACGCCATTCGCGAGGCCTGCAGCTGACGCCAGCCGGGGAGCACCTGCTCAAGCACGCACGTGAGGTGATCGCCTCGGTCAATCACATGCGCGCCGAAATGGTGAATTACGCCTCAGGCCGCAACGCGGTGTTGCGCATCCTGGGCAACACCTCGGCCATGGCGCAGTTCCTGCCATCGGATGTGGCCTCGTTCCAGGCTCGACATGAAAACGTGCGGATCGTGCTCGAGGAATCCTGGAGCGATGAAGTCATCCGCCGCGTCCGCTCAGGCGACGCCGACCTGGGCGTGGTGGTCGAAGGCGGGGACACCGAAGGCCTGTGGTGCCAACCCTACCGCACCGACCGGCTGGCTGCCGTGTTGCTGCATGACGATCCGCTGCAGGGCGAAAGCATCCCGTTTTCAGATTTGATTGAGCGCGACCTGGTGGGCCTGGAAGGCGGCAGCACGCTCACGCGCCTGCTGACTGCACAGGCCGAACTGCAAATGCAGACCATGGCGCTGCGTGTGCAGGTGCGCAGCTTCGAGGCGGTGTGCCGTGCGGTTCAGGCCCGACTGGGCGTGGGCATCCTGCCCATGGCGGCTGCACGCAGCTTCGCCCATGCGATGCAACTCAAGGTGCTGCCCCTGTCGGATGAATGGGCCTTGCGCGGCATGCAGATCTGCACCCGCAGCCGACCCGCCCAGCAAACGCCGCTGGGACAGCTAACCGCCCACCTGCAGGCAGTGGCTGCTGCCGACGACGCCCAGGTCTGAGGCATCGCCGCGACAACAGCGTCAGATGCGAGGCATGGTCTTAGCGAACGAAGGCCTTGCACGAACGGCTTCGGCCAGCGCCTTGAGTGCAGAGGTGGCCGGCAACCAGGGCTGATCGCTGTAACGCAGCTGCTGATAGTCGTAGAGCACCACCGCACAGACGATATCGAGCGTAGGCGCATGACCGGCGGGTTTGCTGCCTGCCATCTCGGCAGCCACGGCTTCCAGACGCTGCATGCCCTCGACCATGGTGCGGCGGCGGCGCAGACCCACTGGCGTTTCGTCAAACAGCACGGGAGCAGTCACCTTGCGGGTGATGATGGTGTGCACTGACGCCTCAATGGCGCCGAGTGCGATGCCTGCACGCGAAAGTACGCCGGCAATGCGCTGCGGATCGCTGCCCAGCAGGCTGGGCCACTGCGGCGCGGGGCGCGTGGCTTCGAGCCACTGCACGATCAGCAGACTCTCGGTCAGCGGAATGCCGTTGTCGAGCACCAGCGAAGGCACACGGGTGGCGGCATTGGCCTCGCGCAGTCGTGCATCGTCAGCCCAGGGATCAACGATGGTGGGCTCCACCTCGAGGCCTTTCTCGATCATGGCGATGCGCGCAACGCGCACAAAAGGCGAGGTGGTGTTGGCCAGCAATTGCATGTGGTGTCTCCTGAAACGGTTTACTGGGGCAACGCGCCCAGCTGTTTGAGCATGCCCAGATTGTCCAGCAGTGCCCAGTGCTCGACCAGCACACCGTCCTTGAACTGGAACAGGTCGAGTACATCGATGTCGATTTTCTTGCCGGTGGCAGCCAGATCACCAAAGGCCCCCGTGTGCGTGCCCTGCACCTTCAGGCGGACCAGCACCTTGTCGCCTTCGGCGACAAAGTCCAGCAAAGGCAGTTGCATGTCTGGAAATGCCGGCAGCAGCGCATCGTGCAGCTGTGTCACGCCCTTGGGGCCGCGCACTTCAAAAGGCAGGCCCGGATCGTGGCGAACGAATTCGGGCGCGATGTGGCGTGCCATCCACGCGGTGTCTCGAGCAAGAAAGGCCTTGAAGTAGTCGCGGCAAAGTTGCTTATTGGTTTCCTGAACGCTCATGTCTGTCTCCTGTGTGGTGGCGTATGTGAAGTTTCAAAGGGCTTCAACGGTGTAGCCCAGACGGGGGAAATGGATGTGCAGGTCGCCCGCCTGTTCATCGCGGCGGTGGAGCACGATGTCAAACGCATCGGCAGCCACCAGCCTGCCGGTCACCGGCACCCGGGCGTTGTCATCGGGCGTGATGCGCACGGTGGTGCCGGCCTGCAGGCCACCTGGATCGCCGTTGGGGGGCAGATGCGTCACTGGTGCGGGCGTGGCCTGGCGGGCCACCTCGAACGCTTCTTCAGAAGTCATTGGGGTGGACTGGCCGTGGCCGAACGCGAGGATGCGCTCGTACCAGCTTTTGATCGCGTCCAGCCCCAGCAGCGCATCGACTTCGGGCGGGCAGTTCTTGCGCAGCAGGAAGATGGTTTGCCAGCAGGCCAGATCAGCGGAGCTGGGGGCATCGCCAAACAGGAAATCGCGGCCTGCCAGCGCCTGAGCCAGCCAGGCGATCTGGGCACGCACAAACTGCACGTGCTCCTGGAACTGCGGCGCCATCGCTTGCTTGGAAATATCCACACCCAGATAGCCCTCCTTGCGGTCCTTGAGGAACTCGGGCGGGATGTGTTCGCCGATGTAATGCACCAGCACGCCAATGGTCGGAATCCACATCTGACGCTCCCAGGCAAAGCCCACGCCACGGGCCAGGCCCTTGCTGCCGGCCGGGAAAAGAGAGGGCTCTGGGCGCATGCGTTCAATTGCCCCCAGGATGGCATGCGTGTCGCAATAGATGTCTGCGCCCACCTGCAGCACCGGCGCACGGCGGTAGCCACCCGTCAGCGGTGACAGCAGTGGCCGGGGCGGCATGCCCGGAATGTCCACCGAACGCCAGGCCATCTGCTTGAGGCCCAGCGCAATGCGGACCTTCTCCGAAAAAGTCGAGAACTCGTAGTGGTGAAGGATGATGTCGTGCATGGTGTGTCTCCTGAGGGTGTTGTGATTTCAATACATGATGTGGCCGCCATCGACCACGATGGTCTGACCCGACACGAAGCCCGACAGGTCGGACAACAGGTACAGCGCGGTGCCCACCAGGTCGTCGGGGCGCTGCTCGCGTGAAATCGCGCGAGCTTTCAAAAAGCTCTGCTGCCACTCGATGGGGCGGTTCTTGGTGGCGTCGGTGATGACAAAGCCCGGGGCGATCACGTTCACGCGCACATTGGCAGCGCCACACTCTTTGGCCAGACCCTTGGTCATGGCCAGCACCGCGCCCTTGGACGCCACATAATGCAAATAGCCTGGCTGTCCGGCTACGGCCACCACCGAAGCAATGTTCACGATGGCACCGCTGTTTTGCGTACGCATGGCGGGCATGACCGCCTTGCAGCAGTTCCAGACACCCTGCACATTGACGCGGAAGATGCGCTCCCAGATGGCCGGGTCAATCTCTTCAAACGGTGTGAGCTTGACTTCGCGGAAGTAGGCGGCATTGTTGATCAGCCCGTCGATGCGGCCAAAGCGCTTGAGCGAAGCGGCGGCCATGGCGTCCACCGAAGCCTGATCCGATACGTCGACGCGTACTGCGAGCGCCTGACCACCAGCGGCCTCGATCAGTCGAACGGTTTCGTCGGCTTCGTTCATGTCGGCCACGACCACATTGGCGCCCTGGGCGGCCGATTGCACAGCAAAGGCCTGGCCGATGCCGGTGGCTGCGCCGGTGACGATGACGGTGCGTCCGGTCAGAAGATCATGAGTGTTCATAGGGTCAGCCTTTCAGGAGGGAAGTGAGGGAACGGAAACAGAATGCTGAACGGGAGACCGCCAGCGGTGCCACAGACTGGCCAGCCAGCCCATGAACGCCTCGTCGAGCAGGCCGCGTGGGCGCCAACGCAAAAAGAGTGCGACCAGCCCGCCGAAGACCACCATGCGCCAGCTCGCCAGGCCCGCGGTGGCCTGCAGCAGGCCGATGTCAAATGCCGCACCCAGCAAGGGGCCGGCCACACTGGCCATGCCACCGATGAGCGCATAACCCACAGCATGGATGCCCAGCATCGGGTCCAACGCAGCGGGATCGAGGAAAGTGAGGTTGTGGGCAAAGAGACCACCCGAGAGCGCGGCCAAGGCAGCGGCCGCTGCATGAACGGCCATGCGCAGGCGCTGCACAGGCAGCGCACTTGCAGCGGCCAGGCCTTCGTCAAGGCCGATGGCGCGGATGGCCAGGCCCAGCCGGCTGCGCGAGAGCAGTGCCCAGACCATGAGCACCAGCACGAGCAAGCTGGCGGCAAAGATCAGGTAATCGTCGGGTGAGACCTGGTTTTCCTGCATCCAGCGGATATCGCGAAAACCGTTGACGCCGTCGGGCCCGCGCAGCTGGCGCTGGGCATCGGGTTGTTGCCAGGACCAAGCGCTCAGGCCCAGCCGCACCAGCTCGCCAAACGCCAGCGTGACCACGGCGTACTGCAGGCCCGTCAGGCGTACAGTGAGGGCGGCCAGCCCGCCGCCGGCCAGGGTGCCAACCAGCATGCCCAGGCCAAGTGCCGGCAGCAGCGACCAGCCACCCAGCACCGTGGAGAGCGCCGCCGCGTACGCACCCAGTCCAAAGAATGCCTGCTGGCCCAGCGAGATTCGCCCGGTGCGCAGCACCAGCCAGGCCGAGAGTGCCAGCAGCGAAAAAATCACGAAGTCGAGCAGCAGCCCACTGAGTGTGGTGGTGGTGCAAAAGAGGTCACGCATGGACGGTCTCCCGCACGCCGCCGGGCCGTGCGCGCCACAGCAGCACCACCATCAGCAGCACCCAGGCGGTGGCGTCGCGCGCCAGTGCACCCCCCAGCGCCTGGGCATAAGCCTCGGCCAGGCCCAGCGCCAGCGCGCCGCCGAACACGCCCCGCACGGAGCCCAGGCGGCCCAGCATGGCCACCACCAAACCCTTGACCAGCATCCACATGCCGAACATCGGCGTGACCTGGCCGTCGACCACCAGCACCACGCAGGCAGCCAGACCCGCCAGTGCACTGGTGGCCAGAAAGGCCATGCGCTGCACCCGCGGTACCGCCACGCCGACAAGGTGCGCGGCCGTGACCTGACTCGCACTGGCGCGCCACATCAGGCCAGCGCGGCTGTGCTGCAGCCAGCGCGAGAGCGCCGACACCAGGGCCAGCGCCAGCAGCAGCTGGCCCAGCCGGTCCAGACGCAAGCCCAGGCCGGCAAACGTCCATTCGGTTTCGCTGGCCCAGGAGGGAAAGGGATTGAGGTGATTGGGCAGCAAGGCCACCGCCAGCTGTTCCAGCTGCATCCAGACCGCAAAGCTCGACGCCAGTGCCACCACCTCGCGGGCATCGGTGCCGGTGCCGAGCGTGGTGCCAGCGCTGGGGCCACGGTCAATGCCCCGCGCCCCCGGAAAGCACAGCCCTTCAACATAGGCCCCCGCCAGCACCGCCACTGCCAGCACCACACCCAGCACCGCCAGCGGGTGGACGTGGTAGCGCGCGTGCAGCCAGGAGCCCATGTAGGCCGCCAGCATGGCCGAGGCGCCATAGGCCAGGTTGATGCGGCGCAAAGTGCCAAAGCCCAGCGTCAACCCCAGACCGACCAGCGCATAAGGCCCGGCCTGCAGCAAACCGTCCAGGGTGTGCTGCAGCCAGGCGTTCATGGTGCGGACTTCCGTTTCGGGGTCTGAGGGTCAGGCCGCGCGGCGCTCACCCAGATAAGCGCGCTGCACCACATCGTCCTCGGCCAGCTGGCCCGGTGTGCCGGAGAAGCTCACCTTGCCCTGCTCCATCAGGAAGAAGTGTTGCGCCACCCTAAGGGCCATGTGCGCGTTCTGCTCGACCAGAAAGATGCTCACGCCCTCGCTGTGCAACTGCCGCACGATGCCGAAGATCTCGGCCACCACCTTGGGCGCCAGACCGACCGAGGGCTCGTCCATCAGCAGCAGGCGCGGGCGCGACATCAGCGCGCGGGCTACAGCCAGCATCTGCTGCTCGCCGCCCGAGAGCGTGCCGGCCAGCTGGCCAATGCGCTCGCGCAGCCGCGGAAAGCGGTCGAACATGCGGTCGGCGTCGGCCTTGACGGCACTGCGGTCGCGGCGACTGAAAGCGCCAGCCATCAGGTTCTCGCGCACGGTCAGCGCCGGGAACACCAGGCGGTTTTCAGGCACCAGGGCCAGGCCGCGGGCGACGATCTCGGCAGGCGAGAGACCTACCAGTTCCTCGCCTTCGAAGCTCACCGAACCGCGCTGGGGCTTGAGAATACCCGCGATCGTCATCATCAGCGTGGTCTTGCCCGCACCGTTGGGGCCGAGCAGGCAGGTCACCTCGCTGGCCTTGGCCTGCAGGCTCACGCCCTTGAGCGCCTCGATCTTGCCGTAGGCGGTCGCCAGTTCCTTGATTTCCAGCATGGTCGTGCTCCTTTACGCGGCCAGGGCCGCGTTCATCAATTCATCACCGTCATCGGCACCCAGGTAGGCCGCGCGCACCTGCGCATCATCCTGCACCTGGGCTGGCGTGCCTTCGGCGATCTTCTTGCCAAAGTTGAGTACCGCGACGCGGTCGCACACGCCCATGACCAGCTCCATGTGGTGCTCGATCAGCACGATGGTGCGGCCCTGGGTACGCAGCGCACGGATGCGTTCGTCGAGTTCGTCGATCTCTTCGGCATTCATGCCGGCGGCAGGCTCGTCGAGCAGCAACAGCGGCGCGCCCGAGGCGGCCGCGCGGGCCAGCTCCAGGCGGCGCTGCTCGCCAAAAGCCAGGTTGCCCGCGAGCATGTCGCGCTTGCCGGCCAGGCCGCTGAAGACCAGCAGCTGTTCAGCCTCTTCGCGAGCGCTGGTGGCGCTGCTCAGCCAGCGCGCTTTGAAGCCTTGCCAGCCACCCTGACGCACCACACGGGCGGCCCAGATGTTCTGCCACACCGTCAGTTGCGAGAACAGACGGATGTTCTGGAAAGTGCGGGCAATGCCCAGCTCGGCGCGTCGGTGCGTGCTCAGCTGGCCGATGTCCTGCCCCTGGAAACGCACCGCACCACCGCTGGGCTTGTACAAGCCAGCGATCAAATTGACCGTGGTGCTCTTGCCCGAACCGTTCGGTCCAATCAGGCCCAGGATTTCACCTGTATGGACGGTCAGGCTCAGGCCGTCGACGGCCTTGACGCCACCGAAGTGGCGCGCAACGTGGTCGAGTTCAAGCATGGCGATGCTCCCCCTGGATGGCGGCCGTAGTGGCCTTGGGTTTGGCAGCGGGGATGCGCGCGAGCAGCGGCGCCGACAGCACCCCGCCCGGGCGCACCAGCATGACCAGCAGGATCAATGCGCCGAACAGCAGGCTGCGCCAGTCGCCCAGAAAGCGCAGGCCTTCGATCAGGATGCCCTGGATCAGCACCACGGCCACCAGCGTGCCGGCCAGGCTCTTGAGGCCCCCCAGGATGGGGTAAGCGATCGCGAAGGTGGCCAGCAAGATGGTGAAGTTGCCGTGTTCGATGTGGGTCGTGGTGTGGCTGAACAGCCCCCCGGCAACGCCGGCAATCGCGCCTCCGATGCCGAAGGCCGAAACCTTGGCGGCGGTCAGGTTGATGCCGTTGCTTTGCGCGGCCACTTCGTCCTCGCCCACGGCGCGCCAGAGCGTGCCGATGCGCGAGCGGTCGAGCAACCACAGCAGCAGCATGACGGCAGCGACCAAGGCCCAGATCAGCGCCAGCACGTCGACGCTGCTCCAGCCGTTGGACTGGAAATAGCGGATGCCGCCAAACCCCAGACCGCCATCGGGCCCGATCAGGCCTTCGGGCGTCTGCACACGCCAGCTGAAGTTGAAGAACACCAGACGCACGATTTCGGCAAAAGCCGTGGTGGCGACCACCAGCATCAGGCCCTTGACGCGCAGCGCCGGAAAGCCCACCGCCACCGCGATGGCCCCCGAAAACACCGCTGCCACCGGCAACGCGAGACCCAGCGGCCAGCCCCACAAGGTGGTCAGCATGCCAGCGCCATAGGCTCCGATGGCAAAGAAGCCGCCTTGGGCCAGGCTGACCTGACCCGTGTGCAGCACGCACCAGGCCGACAGACCCAGCAGTGTATGCACGCCAATGACCTGCATCAGGCCGAGATAAAAGTCCATGATGAATCTTTCAATGTGCGGTCAGTCACGGCCACCGGGTGCGGCAAACAGCCCCCCCGGACGGAACACCAGAAAGGCAAACAGCATCAGCATCACGTAGATGTCGCGCTCGCTCACGCCGCGCAGGAACTGGAACAGGTTTTCGGCCCCCCCGACCAGCAGGCCGGCGATGATGGCACCGGGCACGCTGCCCAGACCGCCGATCACCGTCACCACCAGACCCTTGACCGTGAAGGGCAGTGTCAGCAGCGGCGAGAGCACGCCGATGGCTGCGCCCGTCATGGCACCAGCCGTGCCGCCGAGCAGGCCAGCGATCACGAAGGTGCTGGCATTGGTGGTGTCCACGCCCATGCCGCACAGGCGCGCGGCCACCGGCTGCTGCGCCACCGCACGGGTGGCCAGGCCCAGCCGGGTCTTCTCCAGCAACAACTTGAGGCCCACCATGGCGGCGCAACCGAGCGCGAACACGAACAACAGGTCACCGCGCAGCATGAAGGGGCCGATGTCGAACACCACACCGCTGAAAGCAGCGGGGTAGTTCAGCGGCATGCCGGCGGTGGCATGCACGATGGCTTCTTCCGTGAGCAGCAGCATGCCCACGGTGGACATCAGCGTGGCCAGGGGTTTGTCCAGCGGCAGGAAGCGGAAACACACGACGTACACCAGCGCCCCCAGCACGCCGCCCAGCAGGGCAGCAACCAGGTAGACGACGGGCGAGGGCGCCACGCTGGCCACCACTAGGCTGAGGTAAGCCGCGCCGATCGAGGCGGCCGCGTACGACAGGTTGATCTTGTGCATCACGCCGAAGATCAGCGTGAAGCCGATGCCGATCAGTGCGTACGTGGTGCCAAACATCACACCGTCGAGCAGCGTCTGGACCAGGTCCAGAAAGTCAAGCAGGCTCATGGAAAGCTACCGGTTAAGGATCGATCAGGCAACGATCAGTTGGGCTTGTGGGCCACGATCCAGGCGCCCTTCTCGGCACGCACGAACAGGAAAGGCTTGATCGCCTCGCGGTCATCGGTACGACCGACCTTGCCCAGAAGACCTTGCGTTTCCTTCATGCTGGCCAGGGCTTCACGCATCTTCTGGCGATCAGCCTGGATGGTCTCGGGCTTGGCAATGATCTTGGCTTTCTCGATCAGCTCTTTGAGCGTAAAGATGTTTTCCCAGGCCGCGGCGTTGTGCAGGTCCATGTTGGCGCCCAGGGCTTGAACGGCATCGGCAGCGCGCTTGGCTTCAGCGGTGACAGGCGCGAAGCTGGTCGGAATGATCATGCCCTCAGCTTGCGCAGCGCAGCCCTGCAGGGTTTCCATGCTCGAGGAACTGGTCAGGCCCACCAGCATCTTGGGCTTGACGGCCTGGCGCTGCATTTCCTTGAGCACGCCGCAGGTGGTGAAAGGGTGGGCGGAAATCATGACCAGATCAGCCTGGCCGCGGCGCATCTCGCGCACCTGAGTGGAGAAGCTGGTATCGGCCAGCAGCCATTCGCTCTGGCCCTTGACTTCAAAGCCGGCTTTCTCGGCATGGCCTTTCATGACGTTGAAGGTGGCGTTGCTGTGGGCAAAGTCCTTCTCCACACCGCCCCAGATGGTCTTGACTTCGGGTTGGGTGGCCTTGATCCAGTCGAACAGGCTCTTGTACATGTTCGACTCGCTGGGCACGTTGCGGAAGGCCCACTGCGACATGCCAGCCAGACCGCCCTTGGCGGCCACGTCGGTGTAGATCGGGAACTGCAGGCCAGAGTCGCTGGCATCACCCGCCTTCTTCTGCAGAATGCCAAACGCTGGCTCGGCCACGTTGGAGCAGGTCGGGCCTACCGCCACAAAGGCATCGTTTTGCGAGGCAATGCGGCGCAGTGCGTTGATGCCTTCTTCGGCGGTGCAGCGGTCGTCGAGGTATTCGATCGCGATGCGGGCCTTGGCACCGTCACCCAAGGTGACACCACCGGCCTTGTTGATCTGCTCGGCGGCAGCTTTCATGGCGGCTTCGCTGTTGAGGCCAAAGATGCGGACTACGCCGCTCTTGGCGCCAAAGGCATAGATCTTGACCTCGCGGTTCTGGGCGTAGGCAGTGCCGCACAGCAGTGCAGCAGCCATCGGTACAAGCGTCAGGGCACGACGGATTGCGTTGGATTTCATGGTGGTGTCTCCAGGTTGAGTGATGGGGGCGTACTGTGCTGGAGCTCACCCTGGACGCGCAATTTCAAATACGTTCACGCTGTGTTGCCGCACCCGCAACAGGCGTGTTGCGACCATCGCAATACTGTTTTCGTGCAATTGAAATACCCCTGCCAAGCATTGCGCGACACAATGGGCGCCAAGCAAACGTCATCCCGGAGACAGCATGAGCAGTACCCCTTACGCAACCGAAACCGGCACCCGCCCGCTCGATGGCATCCTGGTCATCGCGCTCGAGCAGGCCGTGGCTGCACCCTATTGCAGCAGCCGGCTGGCCGATGCAGGTGCCCGCGTCATCAAGATCGAGCGTCCTGAAGGTGATTTCGCTCGGGGCTACGACCGTGCCGTGCATGGCGAGTCGTCGTATTGGGTGTGGATCAACCGTGGCAAGGAGTCGATCGCCCTCAACCTCAAGCAGGCCGATGACCTGCAGCTGCTCGAACGCATGCTGGCGAAGGCCGATGTGTTCATCCAGAACCTGGCTCCCGGTGCCACGGAACGTCTGGGCATTGGCTCGGCTGCGTTGCGTGCACGTCACCCCCGTCTGATCACCTGCGACATCAGTGGCTACGGCGACGAGGGCCGCCTGTTCGGCATGAAGGCCTATGACCTGCTGGTGCAAGCAGAAAGCGGTCTGGTCGCGATCAGCGGAGCCCCTGGTGAATGGGGTCGCATCGGCGTCTCGGTGTGCGACATCACGGCCGGCATGAATGCGCTGGTCGGCATCCAGCAGGCATTGCTGCAGCGTGTGCACACTGGCAAGGGCTCAGCCGTCAAGGTCTCGTTGTTCGGCTCGGCCGCCGAGCTAATGAGCGTACCCTATCTGCAGACCCGCTATGGCGGCAAGGCGCCAGAACGCGTGGGACTCAAGCACCCGACCATTGCACCCTATGGTGCATTCACCTGTGCCGATGGACGGGACATCGTCATCTCCGTCCAGAACGAGCGTGAATGGGCAGACTTTTGCAAGATTGTGCTGCGCCGTCCAGAGCTGCTGCAGGACCCGCGTTGCAAGGGAAACGCTGCTCGCGTGGAGCACCGCGATTTCGTGGACGGAACCGTGTCCGAAGTGTTCGGCACACTCACCAGCGCCCTGGTGGTCGATCGCCTCACCGAGGCGCAGACCGCCTTTGGTCAGATCAACTCGGTACGAGACCTGATTGAGCATCCACAACTGCGCACACACCGTATGCCGGTGCAAGGTCGCGAAGTCGATGTGCCTGCATCGCCCTGGTGCATGGAATGGGACAGTGGCCGCTTTGCACCCGCGCCTGCACTCGATCAGCAGGGTGCCGCCCTGCGCCAGGAATTCAGCCACCATCAAGCCCAGTCGGACCACACCGACGCAAGCCCTAGGGCCGAAACCGCGCTGTAAATCAAAGAGGCCTGCCGGCATAACACCGGCAGGCTATGCCCTGAAAACCCGAAAGCTTACGGCGCGATTGCTTCGAGAGCGATGTCGATGCGCACTTCGTCGCCTACATAAGGCGCGAACTTTCCGGCGCCGAAGTCGGAACGCTTGATGGTGGTGAAGGCGTTGGCGCCAATGGCGGGCTTCTTCATCATCGGGTGCGGCATGG
>JACCDV010925574.1_pt1 | contig 15312 bp, 20 predicted proteins | sample 7446131 | NCBI WGS metagenome assembly JACCDV01 (sample SAMN15323448, study PRJNA562643) | freshwater metagenome | isolation source: river surface water | place: USA:Blue River Watershed | collected 2017-08-17 | reverse complement strand
GCCCAAATCCTTCCGGCAGCAAGCAGAAAATTCTCTTTTACCCGTGTCTCATTGACAGGGGAGACTACAGTTCCTGCCGACCCTTAAGAATCTGAGCAACCATATCCAAAGGCAGATCCTGGTTATCTTCCACCAACTCCATGGGCTTTTCCTGCAAAGTCTCGTCTGATCGAGTCGGGAGTAATTCATTTTTGAACTTCGGGCTCTTCATAGCAATAAACTCCCCCAGAGACTCCTAAGCCGTCTCAAAGCACACATTAATCACCCCTTTTGTGTTTGTGCGGCTTGAGGGCCGGTGTGTTTTTCGGGGTTTCCTTGTTGTCGCGTCGACGTTTATCCAGCTTTCCAGTTGATTTAGCAATTGGTTTGGGGCCAGGTTTAATTGGTGGCATGGCTACTCTCCTATTAGCACACGTACTGCTCAAAACTTCGGCCCAGCGATGGCTGCACGTCCCGCGACTGTTTAATTAAATTGATCTGCTTGGCAACTCGGGCAACCTCAAGCTTTGAATTTTCGAACCGATAGTCCTGCGTTAGCTGCAGCCAGGTCATCAGATCGGCCAAGTGCCACAAAGAAAACGAACCGGCATGGATCGGTACGGGAAAACTCTTGTGCTTAGCCATCAGCTTATGCAAATTCTGGCGCGAAACACCCACGACCTCGGCGGCATCTGATAATCCCACGTAGTCCGGCACGGCTTCAACCAGCTCGGCTGTTGGGATAGCCTGCTTCACATCGGCTAATGCCGACTTCATGGCTTCTTCTGCAGACGACGCCTCTCGCGAGAAGTCGAGACCCAAACGGCCAGGTAGTCCGGTACCCACCAGCGCGTCATCGCAGCCAGCTTCGCCAAGCTTCTCGACGATCTCATCAAAATCCTGATCGTCTTCTGCCAATCGGTAATGTAGTGTGAACTGGTATTCCATGTTCAGCCCTCTCCGTTACTTTTACTTTCCTGTTGCAGCGGTTTACAGTTATCGACCACTTGCCGAATCTTTCGTGCGTGGCTTCCCGGATTCTTCGGGGTGCTCCAGACACTCACCCGGCAAAACGTGCCGCATCGGCACTCTTCGTCATTAAACGGGCAATACAACTGTCCCCAGCAATGCCCGCTCCCTGTAGAAACGTCGACGCGCCAGCCATGCGACTCTGCATAGCGCAGTGCATTCTCGACCTCCTTCTTGGAATGCTTTGATCTTCCCAACTTGGGCTCCTAGGCTAACCACTTCAATAATGGTTGTCAACTGTCAACCAACGAAGCGCTGGTTCGATGAACCAGTATCTACGCCCAGAGTCTCACCAGATGAGCCTGACGACTAAATTTCAGAACTTTTTTGTACATGTCATGACCCATGTGTATAGAAAATCGCGTTTTCTAAACATTTCTCACGACTAATGCCGCCGTAAAGACACCAAAGGCAGTTGTAGCAATAACCAGCGGATAAGGAACCATGCAAACCCTCTAACTCAACGATCCAAAAACTCAACATACCGCTGATAGCTAAAGAACCGGTTCTTCTTTTGGCCAGTGGTTTCAGCCACGATACCGAGTTCTTCCAAAGTCTTCACAGCAGCGCTGGCTGTAGGGAATGTCGTATCCAGCTGTTGGCGCACCAGCTCAACGGTAAATCGGGGCATGGTCGGCAGCATTTCAAACAAGCGAACCGCTGACGTACTCACTTTACCAACCGCAAGGAGTCGTTGCCGGTCTTCAGTGACCAGACTCGCAAGTCCGACCACGTTTCTCTCGGCCTCAGCCGCGGCCGATCCAACGCCTTCCAGAAAGAAACGAATCCACGATTCCCAATCGCCCTTCGTTCGGATCTCAGAAAGGCGGCGATAGTACTCAAACTGATGTACCTTTAAATAGCCACTCAAATACATAAGCGGCTCGGGCAACAAGCCCCAATGCTCCACGAGAGCGGCAATCAACAAACGGCCCATGCGGCCGTTGCCATCCAGAAACGGGTGAATCGTTTCAAACTGAGCATGTACCAGAGCAACTCTCACCAGCGGGGGCAAAGTGGGCCGTTCGTTATGAATGAAGCGTGCCATACCCGCCAACAAGTCCCCGACCTTATTGGGCGGCGGCGGAACAAACACTGCATTACCCGGTCGAGATCCACCGATCCAGTTTTGAGAACGACGTACTTCTCCAGGTTGCTTGCTGCCACCCCGAACGCCATCCATGAGCAAGCGGTGCGCCTCACAAATCAAACGCGTACTAATGGGCAACCCATCTAGTGAACGCAGCTGCGCCTCAACATAGCGAAAGGCACGAATGTAATTCGTCACTTCTTCCACGTCATCGGCGTTACTAACATTCGCCCCAGCTTCGCTGTCGAACAAATCTGTCAACGAGGCCTGCGTGCCCTCAATCTGAGAAGTCAGCAACGCTTCTTTGCGGATAGCGCTATAAAGCAGCCAATCGACAGACGGTGCCAGACCGGCGACACCGGATAACCGAGCAAGCGCCAGCTCTGCCGCATGATTCAAATCAGCAAAATCTTCCACCGCCAAGGCCGGTCGCGTAGGCGGCAGCGGATCTGGCACAAATGCCTGAACCGATTCACCCACCACGCTGGTTGTAACGTAAGAGCCTGTAGAACGTTTCATGGCAATTAAAGCCCACTTAAACACACCTCTATCATATTAAAGAAATCTTTAATATTTTGCAATGTATTAAAGCCCGCTTTAATACTACCCCTACCGCCCCCGCCGCATCGGCTCCAACATGGTTTTTACATCGCCGTCATGCGGGGGCCCCTACCTATGCCCAGGGCGATTCACAGGCGCAAATTAGCTTGCTTCAAATCAAAAAATCTAGGATCAAACGCCCTCACACCCAACCATGAGCAAAAATCCTCATACTCAAGCGCAGTCGGATCTGAAATCACCGACAGAAAATGCTCGTAACCCGGTATCCCACCCACGTTTTCGGGCGGGCAGGCACCCTCACCGGCCAAACAAACAGGCCTTGATTGAAGTTGATCAGCGTGCACTTCCTCTTCTACCTGAATCAGGTGTTGCCAGTCATCACCAAAGTCATACACATACGTAAACGACTTTCGATCCGCCAAGCACTCCTCCAAACGAACCCCTGCTTCAGAACGTACCGCATCCAAACCCTGATCCCACTCCGGATTTGGTTGTCCATACCGTACACCATTAATCTCAAATTCATGCAGGTGCGAATCCTGCCACCCCATCACTGCCTGAATAATCTGATGCAGCTTTGGCAGTGTTACTAACGCAGGCACCAGCACTTGCCGCCAAACTACAGGATCCATTCCCACGAGCTGGATGCGCAGCTGCAACAGTTTTGTGGGTGACAGCTTGATAACTTGAGCCATTGAGCAGACCTCTCTTAAACGCTACTTCGTGCGGTACACGTCTCGCCGATGGCCGATCTCAATGACCAGAATAACAACGGTCTGATCCTGAATATCGCAGATCACCCGCAAATCCCCAACCCGATATCGCCAATATGAACCCATCCTTGGCCCAACCAGATTTTTGCCTGCGCTTCTCGGGTCAGCCAGAATACCGATCCGCTCATCCATATAATCGAGCACCCGTAGCGCAGCCGACTTGTCCAACTTCTTAAGCTGCCGCTGCGCAGACTCGGTGTATTTAATGGTCCAGGGCAATCGACTTCCTTACTTCAGCCGCATCCAGCACAGCCTCATCGCCTTTGCGAACACGTTCCATCGTGGCATCCGCTAGGTAAAAATCTTCTAGATCATCGAGGCCACCCTCGATCAGCTCGCGCAAATAGTAAGACTTGGCACGCCCGGTCTGGGCCGCCAAATGATCGAGCCGTTGTTCAATTTCAGGATCAAGCCTGATAGACACCGCCATAGGGCACCTCCGTATTCAATGTATTAAGTGTATTACACGCCATACATTTGTCAACCCGCCCTACCGCCCTCGCCGCACCGGCTTCAACAACCCTCTTAGGTCGTTGTGGTCGATCGTATGCATCAGCTCCAGCAATTGCCCCAGTTCGCCCTCGGGAAAACCCTCTCTCGCGAACCAGGCTAGGTAGTTCCCAGGCAGATCAGCCAGCAAGGTGCCCGCATGCTTACCAAACGGCATTTTCCGGGAAACCAGCTTTTCCAAAGATTCGGGCGTCATTTAAAGTCCTACTTGAATAAAACATATGGTCCTACTATAGTAAGACCATAGAAAAGAAGGAGGCAGTTATGCTGCAAACATTACGCAAAGCGGGTGGTTCTCTTGTGATGACCGTGCCCAAAGCCTTTATCGATCAAAACGGGCTAGCCGAGGGCTCCCAGGTGGAGCTTCATCTCAGCGGCAAGAAAATGACGGTTGAAGCACCGCTGCGCCCGCGCTACAAGCTTTCTGACCTCATGTCAGAAATGCCAGAGGGGTTGCCGCGTGTCAGCGGTTGGGACGAGATGCCCAGCGTCGGCCTGGAGGATGCCTAGTGTCCTACCTACCCAATCGTGGGGATATCGTGCACCTTGATTTCGACCCCGCCTCTGGCAAAGAGATGAACGGCCCTCACTTTGGACTCGTCCTCAGCGGAAAGCAGTTTAACCAGCACGGTTTAGCGATGATCTGCCCGATTTCCCAAGGCGCTGCAGCCGCCGCACGTACCTATGGCACCGTAGTAACACTCATGGGATCCGGCACAGACACCCAAGGCGCCGTCCATTGCCACCAGCTCAAATCGTTAGACTGGCGCGCCAGAAATGTACGTCTCAAAGAATCCGTACCCCAATCCGTTCTGGACGAGGCACTCGCCAGGGTTGAGGCGATCTTGTTTGAGTAAAAAAACAAAAGCCACCCGTAGGTGGCTTCAACAAGTAAAAGCAATTAACCGGCTAGCGCCCGATTGCCGTAACCAGGCTTATGTGAACGGGCGATGGGTCTTTAATCACCGATACGTCCACAAGCTATGTAGCCCGAAGTTCACAAAGGGCATGACGCACACGACCAGCACCACGCTACCCAGCGGCGGCAAGCCGATCATCTCCGCCAAACGCGCCAAGCCCATGGCGGCAAGCAGGCCAATGACCGCGACAACAATAAACCGCTGGAAGTTCCTACGGTTCATGTCCGTCGAGAAGCTCCAGACCGTGTTCACCACATAAGAAAACACCGTGGCCACGACAAAGGCGAAGCCATTGGCCACGACCGGTCCGGCAACCAGCCAGGGCACACCCAGAAAGAAGCCTTCGAGGCATAGCACGGCCACCAACGCATGGATCCCGGTGTTGGCAACACCCGTAATGCCAAAGCGGAACCCGCGAACCAGATGCTGTTTCATCAAGCCTAAGCAGAATCGTGGTGATCTGCCACCGGTTGGCGCTGATACACCTTGCGCACCAGGTACGTCGGGCGACGTTTAGATTCCATATAGATCCGGCCCACATATTCGCCCAGCATGCCCAGCCCCATGAGCTGCAAGCTGCCAAAAAACAAAATCGAGACCAGCAACGAGGCGTAGCCCGGCACATCCACACCCTGGATGATGGTGCGCAAGACAATAAACAACCCATAGCCCAGCGTCACCAACGCGCCCGCCATACCCACATAGGTCCAGATGCGCAGCGGCAAGGAACTAAAGCTCGTAATGCCTTCCAGCGCAAAGTTCCACAGCTTCCAGCCAGAGAACTTAGACGTTCCGGCAAAACGTTTCTCGCGCGTGTATTCAATGGTGACGGTTTTAAACCCCACCCAGGCAAACAGCCCTTTCATAAAGCGCTGCTTTTCCGGCAACTGCTTCAGGGCATCCACCACCATCCGGGTCATTAACCGGCAGTCCCCCACATTGGCGGGGATTTTGATCTGCGATACCCAGTTGTGCATGTCGTAAAAAGCCGCTGCACTAAACCGCTTGGCCATGCTATCGCTGGCCCGATCGCTGCGTTTGGCCAACACCACATCAGCGCCATTCTCTTCACAGGCCGCAATCAGCCGGCCAATCAACGCCGGCGGATCCTGCAAATCGGCATCGATGGGGATCACAGCATCGCCATGCGCTGCATCCAGGCCAGCGGTTAACGCAGCCTCTTTGCCAAAGTTACGCGACAACTCCAGCACACGGAACCGGGCATCACCATCCGCCAAAGCAATCAGCCGCGCCAGAGTATCGTCTTTGCTACCGTCATCCACACAGACCACTTCAAACTCATAACCGTGCAGCTGCGCAAACTCGGCCGTCATGGCGTCGTAAAACGCCGAAACACCGGGCCCTTCGTTATAAAACGGGCAAACAATACTGATTAGCGGCATCGTCACACTCATCGGTTACGCCTTACGCCAACGCAGTAGCCACACAACGGCCACCAAGGCAGCCACTAAAGAGATCGACCAGCTCACGCCCACGATCAACCGCAAAAACTGATCGTGTGACTCCACAATCGTCACCACCGGAATCTGGTGGGCACCAACAACGGCCTCATACGACTGAATCCGCCACTTACGCGCATTCTGAAAAATCTCGCCCAGCATTGACAACAAAGATAACAGTAAAGCCAATCGCGTGTAATGCCGGTACCGTTGCTCCAGATGGGTAAAGCCCACCGCCGCCAGAATCAGCAACACACAGAACGGCATCACCATAAACCGTGAGGCCACCCGTTCAATCGTCGAGAAAGGTAACCCCGAATTCGGGATCAACTGATATACATCGCCCATGGCAAACAAGAACATGATCAACGCCGCTGGAATCCACCAACTTGGCACCAGCCGTAGCCTGGCCTTGGCGTATTCAACCGCGCCCACCACCAGAAACACCAGCCCGATGTAACCAATGTAGAAGCTGTACTCATGCCAAGCCAGATTCCCGAATGAGCCACCCCGCGCCGGGTTCTCCGGGTGGTACACAAAGGTCAGCGCATCTAACAGTGTACTGATACTGGGGTAACCAGACACAAAATCCGTCTTGGGCGGGAAATACATCGCCGCAGGCACCAGCCGCGCCACGCCAATCAGCCCGGCAATCAAAATCACCAAACCCACGGGGCGCCACAAATCCGTTCGGTAAATCAGCGTCAGCGCCATCAGCACCAAACACCAGATCGCCATGTGAAACGACCCGTTCATAAACATCACGCCCAACAGCAAAGCGATCTTTAAAGCGGCGCGGGTTCGTGCGGCCGGAGCGTCTGCAGCAATATCCGAAAACCAATAGAAGAACAACGGAAACAGAAAATACCCTGCCCACTGAATATGCCCTTCGGAGATGTGGGAGCTAATAAACCCGTTAAAGTTGAACAGCACCACAAAAAACACAAACGGCAACGAGCTGAAGGCATATTTTCTGGCGAGCAAGACAGTGCCGATAAAACCCACTGTAAAAAACAGCAGCCAGTGCACCAAGAAATAGGTGTTATTGGGCAACGCACTTAACAACAAGAAATCTGGCGTGAGCGATATCTCCGGGTTGGCAATCAGCTCAAACACCCCCGCATGATAAAAATCAACACTCATCCGCCACGGCAACTGCGGGCTATGCAGCGAATCCCGCACCAGATTAGAAAACACCTGCTCCTTGAGCCAGTCATTACCGGTAAAGGTGGGCGCCCCTTTTACAAAGTAAGCAATCCAATACGCCAACCCAGCCACATAAGCGAAAAGAATACTGATTCTAGAAGGTGCAACAGATGGTTGAGACATGACAAACCCGGTGGCTATTAGCATCATCATTATACAAAGGGGGCGTACAAAGCACGTAAAACCAACGTATGCTTCTTATGCTCCAAAAATCCTCAGCGCCCTGATCCTGTCACCTCTCTGCAGCAACTACCCGTTTTTTCCTTTAGCGTTGGTTACTTAAGCTGCTCGTAAACGTTGCTCCTCAAAAAGATGTTTTACCGTGCCGCCAATGGACTTTAAGAGCCGCCAGTTGCGGGAGTCGTGTCGAACACGTCCGGCAACGATGGCCGGGTGGATACGCAGTTGATCGGCCAGCGCACGCGCATTAGCCGTGCTGGGGTTGTTGCAGACTTCTGCGGCCGTCCAAACGGCCGATGGAATCAACGCTTCTTGCGCACCTTGATCAGCTTGTTGTTCTTCCGCGCTGCTGCGTGTTTTGTCATCCAGGTTGTCCGCAATAAAGCTATGACCCGGTTTAAGATGCTTTTGCACATGGATCAGTTCATGGAGCAAAGCAAACCAAAAGTTATCTATGCGGTCGTGGCGAAGCGTCAACGCAATAACCGGCGTGTCACCGTCAAGCATTGCGGCACCATCAAGATAGGTTTTCTTGAAGTGCTCTTCAATCACCAGAACAATACCAATATCAGCCAAGTGCTGAATGGCAAGCAATGGCCCTTGCTCAAAGCGTGAGAGCTTAACCAGATCACGGAGCCATTCTTCGGTAATCAGACCGTTGTTGTAGCGTGCTTTGAGAGTGGCTCGTTTCTGACGCGCTTTTTTAAGTACCGCAATGCGCCAGACGAGCAGTGCATACTCATCCATGAGACGAGAGCCGTTCTGATGAATTGGCGCACGCAAAAAAGCCAAACTCTGTGAACTGGGCAGAATGTCCTGTGCCCATGCTTTGAAAAACTCTTCAGCATGCTCCTTTGCCTGACGCACACAAGTGGTGATGCCGTTCAAATACCCGCGATCAATCATTTCCTGCCATGGAAATTTTTTGTGGTCATATTGCGGGTCGGCATCGAGATTGATGCCGGAATCAGCCTCGCCCAGCAATATATCCGCTGAAACGCCAAGTCCCTTGTGAATCTGACGAATCATAGCCAAGCTGAGTGGCCGTTTCCGCGACAGGACTTCAGAGACCTTGGGCAGCGAGCCAAAATAGGGAACCATATCCTTCTTTGTGAGACCCATTTGATCCATGCGAAATAGGATCGCCTCAATAGGGTCAGGGGTTACTGGCTGGGTTTGGTTCCGCTCAAAGGCTTCAATCACCAGCGCCAAGAGTTCAAGCTCAGACTCTTTACCGGAACCCGCTTTGATGTCGTCGTCCATCAAGGCAGACAGGCGAGCAACAGCATCATCGTAATCACGCTGCGTTTTAATAACTCGGATCTGCTGTTTCATGGTCGACTCCCCTTGTGCTCAATGGTGCTGATCATGGCTGTTTAGAACGACTTTTTGCTGTATTCGGCGTGGGTTCCCACCCATTCGACGAGGACGATGCCGTTTTGATACCTGACCTTGACCACCAACCTGAATGAATTGCCTTTAATGTTGAAAATAACGCGGTTATCTGCCAAAAAACTGGCGCTGGGATAACGGATCTTCACATCCCATGGGCGGCCCCATTGGGCTTTTTCGACTTCGCTACGCCAAACGTCAAGCGGACCACGCGTTTCGGCGTGTTTCCGCTTGAATTCGTCCAGCATTGGTAAGCCGAGTAGCTGCATAGAGTCTTTTTGTTCCCATGATTGACAGTAATTTTATATTCCCTAAAAGGGAATGTCAACAAAACAAAAAGCCACCCGAAGGTGGCTTTCATGGCACATCCAGGCCGAAGTCAGCGCCGCCCGCTCACCGTCAACCACTTCGGGGCTTTAAACAGCACAAGACGACGGTACAAAAGCACATAAGACACGGCAAACAACAACGCAAAGCCACGCAGTGCCCAAGCGTTGTCCCAGAACAGCACGGCCGGTATTACTGCCATAGCCGTTAACACCCACAGATAAGGCGCCGTCAGCGAGTTACGAATCACCATATCCGCCGATTCATTCGACCCCACTGCCCAACGCACCACCCGCTTATAAATCATCTGGTGTAAATGCGCCGCATCCGGCATACCCGGGTGCATCTTGCGCACCAGACGCCGGTAAATCGTAAACAGTGTTTCAAAAATCGGGTACGCACACAGCAACAACGGGAACCACTTGGAAACCTCCGCATGGCGCGCCGTGAGCAACACAGACAGCTCCGCCACCCAGAACCTGATCAGGTATGCGCCGCCATCCCCCAGAAAGATCAAGCCGCGCGGATAGTTCAGCACCAGAAAGCCCAGAATCGCACCCATCATGGCTAATGCCGCGATCATGATCTCATAATCGTGCAAATGGAAGGCAACATACGCAATACCCCCCAGAATAATCACGCCCACCATGCCAGACAGCCCGTTATAGCCATCAATAATATTAAAGGCATTAGCCACGCCCGCCACCGCAAAACACGTCACAGCAATGGCAAACCACGGGAAAGCCCCCATCAGGTCATCAATACCCAGAATCTGCAAACTGGATAGCCAGGCACCTAGAAAATAACCGGCCAAACCTGCTGATGCCGCCGTCGCCAGCAAACGTACCTTAACGCCAACCCGTTTAGTCACATCTTCAACAAAACCAAACCCAAATGCCGGGGCTGCCGAGAGTAACAGCAACAACCCAAAGCCACCCACTTCCTGATTCTGAATAAATCGCGCAGCTAATGCGCCCAGCAAACCGATCACCAAACCCAGCCCCCCCACACGAGGCACCGGGCTTACATGAAACTTCTGCACCCCATCTAAATCGGAGTCAGCAGTAATGTGCTCATGCAGATGGCTATAGTGCACCACCAAAAAAGTAGCGGCTAAACATAATAAAAAAGCGACAGCTAAAGTAGACATCTGGTAATTATCCCCGATTTACCAGACAGTCATCATTAATTTAGAGACTTTCTTCTCAAGCATAAAGTTCGTAATTGGATGCTGCACCCAACGATCTTTTCCACAACCGAAATCCAATTGATACACAGTAATCTAAAACCCTCAAAACATTCAGCGACACATCAGCAAGCGACATCAAATATCGACTGGGGAGATTTAGAGTTCTACTGAACAAAGCGATTAATACATAAGGGATATTTTTGACTATTCAAATTTAAAAAGCTCCGCAATAGCTGGTAGCGCCTTGCTGGACCAATGAGTATCGTCGATGAAATAGACATCTTGCTCACCCTTGGCAACCATGTCGCTGATGACCCTCTCCGAGTCGATGAAGATGTACTTCTTGTCGGGAAGCTCACGGAGTCGGGGGTAAAACGTACTTTTCGTATCAATTGGCTCAGCCAAATAGTCTTGATAGACCGTTAGCTTGTTCGGTGTCGGCATGAAATACAGCTTAATACCGTCCTTCGCTAGGAGGTCTGCAAGCTGGTTCAGATTTTCATGCATTTTGAAAAATGGCGCATCATCTCTGTTCTTACGATTAATTTTGTAATCGCCCAGATGGAACATTAGCGTGTTACCATAAGGCCCATCGAACATGGCACGGTCTAGCTTCCAGCGCTGAGCGGCTTCTGTAAATTTGTCCATGCCGATCATATTGCTAATTTTTCGTTGTAGCCATTTGTAGTTATTATTGATGGCGGCGGGCATCTGCGTCCGCACCCCATCTGCCAAAAAACTGATGCGCGCATCCCATGGAAGCTTAGATATGACTTCGTCATTCGCAAAGATGGCGGCAATTAGATTAAGGACTGGACGATCATTGGTTATTTCTGGCGTGTATTGAAAATGCTCAGCAATCCATTGATAAATTTTGTCAATGTTTGATATGAGACTTGTCGCATGCATGAAGATGAACTGCGTCAGCATGGCGCGAGCCTCAAGTTCACGGTTAGCCCCAAAACGTGCAAGTTTCTGGCCGTCCCATGCCTGGATGTGGCGCTCATCAGTGAAAAGCATGCCTGATAGGCGATACAGCCTGTCCTCCAGTTCGCTCAGAGGCATGGTTTCATCCCAGTTCACATTTTTGCTGAACCGATTGATGGCTGCGCGCTCAGCCGCTTGCACCACCAGATACTTGACCTGGTGCTTTTTCAAATAGCCGCTATTGCGCAAGCGTATGATGTCTTGCGGATAGTTGTTGTCGTCGATCTCCGATACCCAGGCGATGTCCAGGCCTGAACGCGTGGCAACGAAGTCTTGCCAGTAGTTGTTTTCACCGCCGCCACGACCACGTGATATCGAATCTCCGAAGCTGAGAATGGGGAAAGTTGTTGGATCCTGCGGCGTCGGATTCTGCAAAAGCTTTGGCAGCGTTCGTTTTTCTTCCCGGCACTGCCCGATTTCAGGTGCCATGCCGATGCGGGCCAGATCACCGCAATTGGGATACGGCATGAACAGCAGATTCAGGTTGTAAAACCAAACGAAGAAGTTCAGCAGCAGAAAGGCGGCTGTGGCACCAGCCACTCCCCAAGCCCAAAAGGCGGATAATTTGCGCATGTCCGTCATATCAGAACTGCCAGTAAAGGAAGACGGCTTGCCGGTTGATCAATCCGAGCGACATCACGATTGCGGTCATGGTCCAGCCGAAGGTGCGCCATGTGGGCTGGAACGCTTTGGCTAATGCTTGACTGTTTTTGGGCAGCAGTGCCAAGACTAGTGCCACCCCGACCAAGAGAAAACGATGTCGTTCGGCGGGGTCGCCCGAAATGGTAAACATACCGTTCAGCACCCTGCCAGCCACCTCCATGTTAGGGGAGCGAAAAAAAACGAATCCAATCACCACAAAAGTGAAGGTTAATAGCCAAGCCACGGGTATTGGCATTTTGCGGCCGGTCAATTCCCACAGACGATGGATTACAAGACCGCAACCATGCCATAAACCAAATACGATGAAGGTCCAGCCGGCACCATGCCAAATCCCAGCCAGAAAAAATGTCAGCAAGATCGGCACGGCCGTGGCCTCGACAAACTTGCGGTGTTTACTGGGAGGCGCATCGACATGCCTCCGCGCTGCGCGCATAGCCAGCGGCATGAACACGTAACTCATGAAGAAGCGTGTCATGGTGATGTGCCATCGACGCCAGAAGGCGCTGATATTCGTCGCACGGAATGGGCTGTCAAAATTGATCGGCAGATCGAAATTGAACATTCGGGCAATGCCCATGGCCATATCCATGTATCCCGAGAAATCGAAGTACAATTGAAAGGTATAACTAAGCGCACCAATCCAGGCGCGAATGCAATCGTAAGCACCTTGGTCGAAGGGCAGCGCTGCGTTTTCTGCCAGGCTGTCAGCGATCACCACTTTCTTGAACAGGCCGAGGGCAAATAGGAAAATGCCCAAGGCGATATTGTTCGACATCGTACGCATACGGCTCCGGTCATTGAACTGAGGTATCAATTCCTTGTGCAGAATGATTGGGCCGGCGATCAGGTGGGGGAAGAAGGTGATGAACTGCGTGTAGTCCAAGAGGCTGGTTCGCTCTTTCACACGGCCCTGGTAGCACTCGAAGAGATATGACATCTGCATGAAGGTAAAGAAGCTGATGCCTAGTGGCATCACGATTTTGGTTAATACGAAATCAGTGCCCAGAAATAGGTTCGACTGATTGGCAAAGAAGGTCAAGTACTTGTAATAGAAAAGGAAAGCCAAGTTGCCGGCCATGCCCAGCCAGACGAGCGCCAGTTCGCCATGAGTGCGCAGGATCGAACTGGCAACCGGCCGCGCCTGGAGGCGCGAGCCTATGAGGTAGTTGCAGAAGATGGAAATCAGGAATAGAGGGAGGAATTCGAGTTTCCACAAACTGTAGAAGAACAGCGATGCGGCCAACAGAACCCACTTGCCCAGCGTAACGCGTCCAAGCCCCAGTGCTGCGTGATACAGCAGCAGAGTGATGGGCAGGAACCAGAAAATGAAATAGTAGTCGTTAAACAGCATTAGGACGATGTTTCTGCGGATGCGTGGTGTCTTTGGTATTGCTAAAGTTTGCCATCTTGCGGATCAACGGCAGCATCACTTCAACTGGGTCGGAGGCAGGTGTTTGCAACAAAGTCTGCGTCTGGTCGGTCGCCGTACGTGGCAGGCGTGATGTCAGCATGTCCAATTGCCACTGGCCAGCATTCAGACGCCCGCAAAGGGCCTCGCCTTCGGACTTGGCCTTAGCGTATTCAGCTAGTTCTGGCAACGGCTGTTCGATAGCTACGCTCGATGGGTAAAATGCCGAAAATCGGTTTCCGGAAGCAATGAGCTGCTTGCAAATTGATTCGAAGCCGTTGACATAGACCATCAGAAACTTCTGATAGAGCGTCTCGTCGAACTGCGACGTGCGCTTGCCGAAGATTTTCGGTGTGGCGAAGTAATACAGCTGGTTGATGCCGGACAGGCCGGGCGGGAGGATCGTTACATCCTTGACCGTCAATGGCAACACCTTGCATTGCCCCCCAGATCGCTGGATATCTACGGCGACCTGCCGTGCTTCTTCGACGCCCGCACTGTAGGTGATGATAACCGTGCCACCGCCTGCCGCGATCAACTTGGCGGTAACTTCGCCCAAACCGCGCGAGCCGCCGATGATCAGTGCGCAGATACTCTTGAATTCACTAGGCCGAATCCGCGGGATCAGAGCTGCAGATGCTGGCATATGCATGGGTGAGGGGCGGTAGAAGGCTTCAATTTTCCCATGCAAGGTGCGACCCATCACCCCAATCCGCAAGCGATTGAAGCGCTCGTCGCTGTCGATGGTGGCAAAAGAAGGGGGCTGATCCAGGGGGGGCCTGATTTCAAGATGCAGGCCGGCAAACAGGGAGTTCATTCCCGGCAACTCCATGCCAACCACATAGGACAGCGCTGCAATTTCGTGAAGGACCGTCGAACCGTAAGCTTGAACGGCATCCGGGAACAGTTCTGTCGCAATGTCCGGGTCGCCATGTAGTTCAAAAGGCTGGGAGGGCAGTCGGGCGCAATCAGCGAACGTGCGCTGGGCTGGCTGGTTTCGTGGGGCCGTCGGCGCTGGAGGAATAAGGTCGCGGATAGAGACTGCAACTGTACCCGGCTCGACGGTGATGTCGATAACTTTGATACCATCGACGGATAGGATCAGCTTGCCGGTCTTAGCATCCCAAGTGCAAGAAATTTCTTCATCCAAGAAGATGGGTTTGAGGAACCGTACGTTTACCTGAGAGACCACACAGTTTTTGGCGAGCACATTCAAGGCCCACAGCAAACTGTGCATACCATGTACGATGCACCGTCCGGCAACCGTGCGACGGGCTGCGATGAGGTCGATATGAATCGGATTGAAGTCGCCCGACAGACGAGCGAACACAAGCTGATCGGCAGGCGTAAAACGGCGGGTGGCCAGGATTGCCGCCATTAAACAGATATTCCGTAAGACGCGGTTCGCTCAATCGTCATAGGCAGATCATGCGGTCGATAGCTACTGACATCCAGGGCCCATTCAGAGCTACCATCATCGCTTGTACGGATACAGGTGAAGCCCAGATCCCTGTAATGGTCGCGGACGAGTTCGTTTTTCTCTGTTGGCATGTATATACCGAGAACCTGTGGAATACCGTTTGCCTGAGCGGCTGCCATGATCTCGTTGAGCACGGCCAGTTCTACGTTTCGTTTCAG
>JACCDV010817883.1_pt1 | contig 15312 bp, 16 predicted proteins | sample 7446131 | NCBI WGS metagenome assembly JACCDV01 (sample SAMN15323448, study PRJNA562643) | freshwater metagenome | isolation source: river surface water | place: USA:Blue River Watershed | collected 2017-08-17 | reverse complement strand
TCTGTTGCTCTGATCCTCACCTCACGGTGGAGAGGTGTTACCTCCTACGCTGTCCTACGCAGTCCGGACGTTCCTCCAGTGCCTGGTTTCCCAGATTGCACCAGCGACGGCCTAGCGAACTTCACGCACGGATTATCGGCGGATAATCACAGCCCATGTCATAACTTGCCCGATCACCACGGGCCACACGCTTGTGATTCGACTCTCAGAACTCAAATTGCCTTTGTCGGCTGTCCCCTTCGAAGAACGTCGCGCCGCCGATGCACCTGCCGAAACCGAAGCCGACCGACAGCTGCCTCCCCACCCGATAGATGCCTTGCGCTCTTTGGCCGCGCAAACCTTGGGCTTGACGCCTGACGCCATCGCAAACGTGTCGGTATTCAAACGCAGCTTTGACGCACGCAAACAAAACTTGCTGGTGGCCTACATCGTGGACATCACCTTGGTCGATGCGTCTCAAGAAGCTGCACTGCTCACCAAGTACGCAAAGAACTCACACGTCCAACCCACGCCCGATATGTCGTGGCACGCACCTGCACACGCGCCGGGTGACTGGGGCCAGAGCACAGGCGAACGTCCGGTGGTGGTGGGCTTTGGGCCCTGCGGTATTTTTGCGGCGCTGGTGTTGGCGCAAATGGGCTTCAAGCCCATCGTGATTGAGCGTGGGACCACCGTGCGTCAACGCACCAAAGACACTTGGGGCTTGTGGCGCAAAAAGATTTTGAATGTGGAGAGCAACGTGCAGTTGGGCGAAGGCGGCGCCGGCACCTTCTCGGACGGCAAGCTCTACAGCCAAATCAAAGACCCGCGCCACCTGGGCCGCAAGGTGATGCATGAGTTTGTGCGCTTTGGCGCCCCCGAAGAAATTTTGTTCACTGCGCACCCACACATCGGCACCTTCAAGCTGGTGAAAGTGGTGGAGGGGCTGCGCGAAGAAATCATTCGTTTGGGCGGGGAAGTGCGATTTGAGCAACGCGTGGTAGATATCGACTACGAAGACAACGCTAGCAACTCGTCATCCCCCAAAGCCATTCAAGCCCTGCGCATCCACAACCACGCCACCGACGAAACCTATACCCTACCTGCCCACCATGTGGTGATGGCGCTCGGCCACAGCTCGCGCGACACCTTCACCATGCTGCACCGTCATGCGGCGGCGATGGAAGCCAAACCGTTTTCGGTGGGCGTGCGCATTGAGCATCCGCAAATCGTGATTGACCGCGCACGGTGGGGCCAACACGCAGGCCACCCGCTTTTGGGCGCTGCCGACTACAAGCTGGTGCATCACGCCAGCAATGGCCGCGCCGTCTACAGCTTTTGCATGTGCCCCGGCGGCACGGTGGTGGCAGCGACCAGTGAAGCCGGCCGCGTGGTGACCAACGGCATGAGCCAGTACTCGCGCGCCGAACGCAATGCCAATGCCGGTATCGTGGTGGGTATTGACCCGAATGACTACCCCACCGACCCTGCTGCGTTTGAAGCCGAACTGGGCCAAGAACTCGGCAACGCCGTGCGCCACAGCACGCACGATGCACCTGGTGGCTACCACCCATTGGCCGGCTTGGTGCTGCAACGCCAACTCGAAGCCCACGCCTACACCTTGGGCGGCAGCACCTATGAAGCCCCTGCTCAATTGGTGGGCGACTTTGTGGCCGACCGCGCATCGAGCGCCTTGGGTCGCGTGACACCTTCCTACAAACCCGGCGTGAAGATGGTGAGCCTCAACACCGCCTTGCCTAGCTACGCCATCGCCGCCATGCGTGAAGCGCTGCCAGTTTTCGGCAAAAAGATCAAAGGCTTTGACATGCACGACGCCGTGATGACGGGTGTGGAGACACGCACCTCATCGCCGCTGCGCATTGCGCGTGACGATGACACCTTGCAAAGCCCCAACCTCGCAGGCCTGTACCCTGCTGGCGAAGGCGCAGGCTATGCCGGCGGCATTTTGTCGGCAGGGGTAGACGGCATCAAAGTCGGCGAAGCCGTGGCCAAGCAAATCATTTCGACAAGGAAACAAGCATGAAAGCGAATAACGTTTTAGAAACCATCGGCCACACGCCCCACATCCGCATCAACCGTTTGTTTGGTCACACGCATCAGGTGTGGATCAAATCCGAGCGCACCAACCCCGGCGGCTCGATCAAAGACCGCATTGCCTTGGCCATGGTGGAAGCGGCCGAGAAATCAGGCGCCCTCAAAGCGGGCGGCACCATCATCGAGCCCACCTCGGGCAACACCGGTGTGGGCTTGGCAATGGTCGCTGCGGTGAAAGGCTACAAGTTGGTGTTGGTCATGCCTGACAGCATGAGCGTCGAACGCCGCCGTTTGATGCTGGCCTACGGTGCCACCTTTGATTTAACGCCCCGCGAAAAAGGCATGAAGGGCGCGATTGCGCGTGCCGAAGAACTGGCCACACAAACACCGGGCGCGTGGATTCCGCAACAGTTTGAAAACCCAGCCAACATCGACGTGCACACGCGTACCACCGCGCAAGAAATCATCGCGGACTTTCCCGATGGCGTGGATGTACTCATCACCGGTGTGGGCACGGGCGGTCACTTAACAGGCACAGCCAAAGTACTCAAAGCCAAGTGGCCCAATTTGAAGGTGTATGCGGTGGAGCCCATGGCATCGCCCGTGATCTCAGGCGGTGCGCCTGCGCCCCACCCGATTCAAGGCATTGGTGCAGGCTTCATCCCACAAAACCTAGACACTTCGTTGTTAGACGGCGTGATTCAAGTCGACGCAGATGCCGCCCGCGAAATGGGGCGCCGCAGTGCAACAGAAGAAGGTTTATTGGTGGGCATTTCCTCTGGTGCAACACTGGCTGCAATTGCACAAAAGCTCTCTGAGATTCCTGCGGGTGCCACGGTTTTGGGCTTTAACTACGACACAGGCGAACGCTATTTGTCCGTCGAGGGCTATTTGCCGGTTTAAAGAAAGACGTGGCCATGTCCAATCGCACCATTCACCTGCATCGAGTTTTAAAAGCTTCACCCGATAAGGTCTATCGCGCCTTCCTAGACGGTGGCGCTTTGGCCAAGTGGTTGCCACCCTATGGCTTCACGTGCACGGTACACCACCTCGATGCCACCGTAGGCGGCAACTTTCGCATGTCGTTTCACAACTTTGGCAGCGGCAACAGCCATTCGTTTGGAGGCGCGTATTTAGAGCTTGTGCCTCACGAACGCATTCGCTACACCGACACGTTTGAAGACCCCAACTTACCCGGTGTGCTGGAGGTGACGGTGATGCTCAAGCCGGTGCTGTGTGGTACTGAATTGAATGTCACGCAAACAGGTATTCCAGAGATGATTCCATTGGAGATGTGCTACCTGGGCTGGCAAGAGTCGCTGGAGCAATTGGCCAAACTGGTGGAGCCTAACATTCCGGACTAAACACGCAGTCACTGAAAGTTTCAACAGCGCTCATTTAGGGCGCTGTTTTTTTTAGCGGTACAGCAGTCGATCCAAATCGGTCAGCTCCGCCCGCGCTTCTTTGGCCAGCTGCGCTTGTTCTTTGAGCCAACGTTTCAGCTCGGCTTCGTTTTGAATACGGCGCAGGTCACGCTCTAGCGTGTCCACCTCGTGCTCTTTGTCGCGCAGCTGAATGGCCAGTGCGCGCGCCAAACTCTCAGCGCTGATGTGGTCTAACTCGTTCACACCAAGGTAGTGGCGAATTTCAAACTGGGCTTGTGCTTCGTCTTCTTCCAGCGCTTGCACTTGCTCTTTGAGTAACAAGCACATGGCATTGAGTTTGTCGTCGGCCATGCGACTCAAAGCCGTGCTGTCGATTTGAGCCATTTGCAATTGCAGCTTGAGCAACTCAGACAAGTTCTTACGGTCATACGCGGCGTTGACTTCGCTCATCAAGGCGGTTTTACGCAAGCGTTCAGTCTCATCAGGTTCACGGTCCGGATGCAAAGCGCTGGCCAGCTGGCGATACACCGTGCGCAGCGCGGTGTTGGCATCCATTTTTTGCTGCGTATCTTTGATCTGACGCGCTGCTGGTTTTTTCTTGGCCTTTTTGGCTTGGCGTTTGTCTTCGAGGCGTTGCTGCTGTTCGCGGTATTGGCGCAAGCCCGCTTCAAACACCGCCTCTGCGGTGTGCAGATCGCCTGCGCCATGCAAGGGTTTGCCGAATAAATCTTCAAACACAGCTTTGGCGTGCTCAGCACCTGCACGCGCCTCTTCGGCCAAAGCTTGTGCGTCTTCTTCGCTGTGATGTTGGTTGAATACGGCTTGTACTTGGCTGTCACTCTTGTGCGCTAGCGCCTCGCACAGCGCAAGAATAATTTGCGTGGCACTGCGTCGGTGTGAGGCCGTGAGTTCGGCGCTATGCAAACGGCTATCTAAAAACAACAACAGTTTTTTGCGTGCAGCATCTTCTTGGTTTTTCAAAGCACTCATCGCCATCAAGTGACGACTGCGGTGCTGTGTCGACAAAGCCTCTAACGTGGCAACGGCATCAGACAAGGCCGACACACGCGCAAGCAAGGTGTTGAAACGTTTTTGTGCTGCCGTGAGTTCAGCCGCAGCTTGAATGGCAACGGTCGCCACTGTTTGCACAGAGGCGACCGTCTCGGGGAATGAAGGTGTATGCAACGATCAGCGTGCGTTTTGCAACGCTGCAATACGCTCTTCCAGCGGTGGGTGCGAGGCAAAGAGTTTGCTCAAATCGCCCGTGATGCCCATGGCTGCGACGCTGCTGGGCAATGCGCCGGCTTGCATGCTGTTCAAACGTGCAAGTGCATTGATCATGGGTTGTTTGGTACCCATCAGTTGCGCAGCGCCCTCGTCCGCACGGAACTCGCGTTGACGGCTGAACCACGCCACAACCATGCTGGCCACAAAACCAAGCACGATGTCCAGCACGATGCTGGTGATGTAGTAGCCCATGCCGGGGCCAGTGGACTCGTCATCTTTGCTACGCAACATATTGTCCACAAAGTACCCAACCACCCGGCTCAAAAACACCACAAAGGTATTGAGCACGCCTTGAATGAGCGTGAGGGTGACCATGTCACCGTTGGCCACGTGCGCGATTTCATGGCCCAACACCGCTTCGACTTCTTCGCGGGTCATGCCTTGCAACAAACCGGTTGACACGGCGACCAAGGCAGAGTTTTTAAACGCACCTGTGGCAAACGCATTGGGCTCGCCTTCATAAATGGCAACCTCTGGCATGGCAATGCCAGCGCGCTCGGACAAGCGCTGCACCGTGGCCATGATCCAAGCTTCGTCTTGGTTACGTGGCTGAGTGATGACCTCAGCCCCCGTGCTCCACTTGGCCATGGATTTGCTCATGAGCAAGGAGATGAAGGCACCGCCAAAACCCATCACAGCGGCAAAACCCAGCAATGCGCCCATATTCAAGCCATTGGCACTGAGAAAGCGGTTCACACCTAAGAGATTGGCCACCACACCGAGTACCAGCATGACAGCCAAGTTGGTAACGATGAACAAAATAATACGTTTCATGTTTTCCTTTTCAGCAGCCAAAACAGATGACCGCAGGGCTTGAATATTAGGGGTGTTTCAGCAGTTTTCAAGTGCCTGCTTTAAATCCACAAAACTGTTAAGCCATTCCATCGCTCACGACTTCTCACGCTTTGGACGGAACACCTGCACATCTTCGTAAAACGCCCGGTCTTCATTCGCCGCCCACCATCCGGGTACACCCAACACAGGCAACGGCTCGTAGGGCTTGGTGGCAAGTTTGACAGGCTGCAGGTCTTGCGCCAGCCAATCGTCTAGCGCGGCTTCGTCGCGCGGGTTGACCTCGCTGGCCACTCGGTACACATGGCCGGTGATCGACTTGTACGGCGCGATGAGTTTTTCAAGCAGCGCGTGGCCAAACAACACCACATGCACTTGCTGCCACTGCTCTCGCAAATCGATAAACAGCTTGAGCCAATCACGCGCTTGCAATGCTGCCCACACCGCATCGGGCGCGTGCATGAGCACCACGTTTTCGTCAAACAAAGTGAGCGCGTCGCGCACAGCGCCACGTGTGGCACGAACGCCTTGGGCTTCAATTTCAGCGGCTTGGAGTTGGTTCAGACGGCGTTTGGCGAGCGGGAAGCGGTGCCAGCACAGGCCATTGAAAAAATCATGCAGGCCGTCGCGGGTGGGGACTTGGGCAGTTTTGAAGATGAAGTCTTCGTAGGCTTGACCTTCTGGAAGGTTGGCTTGCGGGATGAACTTCACTGCTTTGACATCGCGCTTAGCAACATCAGTGATTGCATTCAGCGCATCGGCGACGCTTTGTTGTTGCAGCGCTTGATGTGCCATCGGTTCGCCTAGTTCGCGCCACGGCGCGAACCAAGATTGCGTCCAATCGATGTCGGCTAATACAGCGCCTGCAAAGCCTTCAGGTTTCGGACTTAAACCACGCGCCAAGGCAAGGCCTCGCCAGAGCGCAGAGGTTTCAAGTCGGCGTCACCAAAGGCAAAGCTTTCAGGCGGTGTCCAGCTTTCGCGGCGCAGGGTGAGCGTGCCCACATTGCGCGGCAAGCCATAAAAGTCTGCGCCAAAAAAGCTGGCAAAACCTTCGAGCTTGTCCAATGCATCCACGCTGTCAAACGCCTCTGCATACATGGGCATGGCTGCATGCGCGGTGTAGCAACCCGCGCAACCGGTGGCGTGTTCTTTGAGGTGGGCGGGATGTGGCGCACTGTCGGTACCCAAGAAAAACTTGGGGCTGCCACTGGTCGCGGCCTTGATCAAAGCTTGGCGATGTGTTTCGCGTTTGAGTACAGGCAAGCAGTAGTAGTGCGGCCGAATGCCGCCCGTGAAGATGGCATTGCGGTTATAGAGCAAGTGGTGCGCGGTGATGGTAGCAGCGGTGTACTTATCACTCGCCACAACATACTGCGCCGCGTCGGCAGTGGTGATGTGCTCAAACACGATTTTGAGTTCGGGGAAATCTTTGCGCAGCGGAATGAGCTGTGTGTCAATGAAAACAGCCTCGCGGTCAAACAGGTCAATCTCGGGGGAGGTCACTTCGCCATGCACCAACAGCAACACACCTTCGCGCTGCATGGCTTCGAGTACGGGATAAATCTTGCGCAAGTCAGTCACGCCGGCATCGCTGTTGGTGGTAGCGCCAGCGGGATAGAGCTTGCAAGCAACCACGCCAGCGTCTTTGGCGCGCTTAATTTCGTCCGGGGGGAGATTGTCGGTCAGGTAAAGCGTCATCAAAGGCTCAAAGTGCACACCTTGGGGCACAGCGGCCAAGATGCGCTGTTTGTAGTCCAACGTCTGTGTTGCGGTGGTGACCGGAGGCCTCAGGTTAGGCATGATGATGGCACGGCCAAATTCGGCTGCGGTGTGAGGCACCACGGTATTCAGGGCTGCGCCGTCACGCACATGCAGGTGCCAGTCGTCTGGGCGGGTGATGGTGATTTCTTGTGTCATCCCCCGATTTTCGCCTTGTTTTCTAAGCTGTCACTTAAGCGCAAAGCTTACGGGTATTTCTGGACAAGCTCCGATTACCCTATCAGTAAAGATCACACACTTATTTAACGAGGAGACACTTATGCAAATGAACAAACGTCAATTAATGCTAGCGGCAGCTTTGAGCGGTTTTGCGTTGACCAGTCCCACCGCGATGGCACAAGCAGAGAGCTTCAAAATTGGACTGATCTTGCCCATGACTGGACCCTTCGCTTCGACGGGTAAGCAAATCGAAGCAGCGGCGCGTTTGTACATGGCTCAAAACGGCAATACCGTGGCGGGTAAAAAAGTCGAGCTGATCATCAAAGACGACACCAGTGCACCTGATGTCACCAAGCGCATTGCGCAAGAGTTGGTGATCAATGACAAAGTAAGTGTGTTGGCTGGTTTCGGCCTGACACCGCTGGCCATGGCGACTGCACCGGTGGCGACCCAATCAAAAACCCCCATGGTGGTCATGGCTGCGGCGACCTCCAGCATCACGCAAGCCTCGCCATTCATTGTGCGAACCAGTTTCACCCTGCCCCAAGCGGCCGTGGCCATTGCCGATTGGGCCCCTGAAAATGGCATCAAAAAAGTGGTGACCTTGGTCGCAGACTACGGTCCGGGCATTGATGCCGAGAAATACTTCAAAGACCGTCTGTTGTTCAACGGCGGCCAAGTACTTGACACCCTGCGCGTGCCCATGCGCAATCCAGACTTTGCACCTTTCCTACAAAAGGTGCGCGACCTCAAGCCTGACGCTGTTTATGTATTCGTCCCCTCCGGTGCAGGCGCCGCGTTGATGAAACAGTTTGCCGAACGCGGCTTGGACAAGGCCGGCATCAAGCTGATCGGCACGGGCGACATCACTGACGACGATATCCTCAACGGCATGGGCGATGTGGCACTGGGCGTGGTCACCTCGCACCACTACTCGGCCTCGCACAACTCACCGCTCAATAAAAAGTTTGTCGAAGCTTTTGGCAAGGCTAACAACGGCCTGCGTCCCAACTTCATGGCTGTGGGCGGCTACGACGGCATGCGTGTGATCTACGAAGCCGCCAAAGCCACCAAAGGTGCAGGTGGTCAGGCGTTGCTCGACGCGATGAAAGGTCAAATTTTTGAGAGCCCCCGTGGCCCCATGTTCATCGATGCACAGACCCGCGACGTGGTGCACAACATCTACATCCGCAAGGTCGAGAAGGTCAACGGTCAGCTCTACAACCAAGAGTTTTCGACCCTCAAGGACGTGAAAGACCCAGGCAAGGCCAAGTAATGACGAGCCACAAGCCCGTTCTACTGCTTGCGCCAGGCCTCATGTGTGACGCCACATCGTGGGGGTCTGTCCCCGCGATGTTGCTCAGTGTCGACTGCCGTGTCATCGACCATGGCACGGCCGACAGCCTCACGCAAATGGCTGAGCAGCTACTGGCAAATGCCCCTGAACGTTTTGCACTGGCGGGGCATTCCATGGGCGGGCGTGTCGCACTAGAAGTCATGCGCATCGCGCCGCATCGCGTGACGCACTTGGGTCTGTTCGACACTGGCCACCTGCCTAAACCGGCGGGTCCCGTCGGTGATGAAGAAGTGCGCAAGCGCATGGCTTTGTTGGCGATCGCACGTGCGCAAGGCGTGCGGGCCATGGCCCAAGAATGGGTCCAAGGCATGGTGGCACCAAGCCGTTTAGGCGATCAGACCTTGATCGCATCAATCCTTGACATGTTCGAGCGCAAGAACGCAAAGATATTCGAACGCCAGTTGCACGCCCTGATTCAACGCCCCGATGCCACGCCTGTGCTACAGCAGGTCGAGGTACCGACGCTGGTGTTGTGCGGCGCGTTGGATGCATGGTCGCCACCGACGCAACACCAGGCCATGGCTGACTGCATCCCGGGGCGTCCGGCAGTGGTGGCAATTGCCGAATGTGGCCACATGGCCATGCAGGAGCAGCCCGAGGCGGTGGCTCAAGCCATGCGCCAGTGGCTGTCTGCCAATTGAGGAATTGGATGTGTTGACTTTGCTTTTTGACGGCATCGCCTACGGCATGCTGTTGTTCATTTTGGCGGTGGGTCTGTCGGTGACGATGGGCCTGATGAATTTCATCAACTTGGCCCATGGCGCATTTGCCATGGTCGGAGGCTACATCACGGTGGTGCTGATGCAACGCTTGGATGTACCGTTCCTGCTGTGCCTGCCGCTGGCCTTTGCCGGTGCGGCGCTACTGGGCGCAGTGCTCGAGGGCACACTGTACCGCCCGATGTACCGCAAGCCACATCTAGACCAGGTGTTGTTTTCAATTGGCTTGGCCTTCATGGCCGTGGCAGCGGTCGATTACGTCATGGGCTCGCAGCAGCAGATCATGCAGCTGCCTGAGTGGCTGCGTGGCCGCACTGAACTGTTTGATGGCGCTTTGGGTATGGGCCATTACCGGCTGTTCATCATCGCCGTGTGCGCGGTGCTGACGGTGGCGCTGCAATACGCGCTCACACGCACGCGCTTTGGCAGTCGCCTGCGTGCCAGCGTAGACGACAGTCGCGTCGCCGCAGGCTTGGGCATCCCGGTCAACCAAGTGTTTGCGTTGACCTTTGCCGTGGGCTCGGGCCTGGCCGGGCTAGGAGGGGCACTCGGCGCCGAAGTGCTGGGTCTGGACCCCACCTTCCCGCTCAAGTTCATGGTCTACTTTTTGATCGTGGTGGCTGTGGGCGGGACCTCGTCCATCACCGGTCCCCTGCTGGCCGCCCTGCTGTTGGGGGTGGCCGATGTGGCCGGCAAATACTACGTGCCCAAGCTAGGGGCCTTCATCGTCTATGCGCTGATGATCGCCATTCTGATCTGGCGACCACAGGGTCTGTTTGTGCGCAAAGGGGGGCAATGATGGACGCACGTTCACACATCCTTTCACAAGGGCACTGGCGCTGGTATGAGCTTTTGCTGTGGGCGGCAGCGTTCGCACTGCCTGCGTTGCTGCCAAGCCATGCCCTCATCGTCAACGAGATCGCCATCGTGGCGCTGTTTGCCGTGTCGCTCGATCTGGTGTTGGGTTACACCGGCATCGTCACGCTAGGCCATGCGGCCTTTCTGGGTTTTGGCGCCTACTGCGCGGCGCTGTTTGCCAAGTTCATCCACCCCGACCCTGTGCTGGGCTTGGTCGTGGGTGTGGCTGCGGCCACCGCGCTAGGCGCAGTCTGCTCCGTCACCATCTTGCACGGCTCGGATCTCACGCGTTTGATGGTGACTCTGGGCGTGGCCTTGCTGCTGCTGGAGTTGGCCAACAAGCTCGATTGGCTGACCGGTGGCTCGGACGGTTTGCAAGGCGTGATGATGGGGCCGCTGCTTGGCCGCTTTGAGTTCGATCTGTACGGTCAGACGGCCGCTTGGTATTCGCTCACGGTCTTGCTGCTGTTGTTTGCGTTGGCGCGTCGCTGGGTGCAGTCGCCTTGGGGTGCCACGCTGATGGCTGTGCGCGACAACCCGCTGCGTGCGTCAGCTATTGGCATCTCGGTGTCTTCGCGCCTAGCGGTGGTTTATACGCTGGCAGCGGGTGTGGCTGGTGCTGCGGGCGCCTTGTTGGCGCAGACCACTGGCTTTGCTTCGCTGGACGTTTTCGCGTTGGAGCGCTCGGCCGATGCGGTGCTGATGCTGGTCATCGGTGGTGTGGGCTGGCTCTATGGCGGCGTGCTGGGAGCGGTGGTATTCAAGCTGATGCACGATGTGATCTCGAACATCACGCCACAGTACTGGACATTCTGGATGGGGCTGTTCCTCGTGGTGTTGATGCTGGTGGGGCGCGAACGTTTGTCGCCTTCGCACTGGTTCAAAGGAGGTGCTGAATGAGTACCACCGTATTGCAGGCCCATGGCCTGGTCAAACAATTCGGCGGCATCACGGCCACTGACCATGTGAACCTCTCGCTCAAGCTCGGTGCCCGTCATGCGCTGATTGGGCCCAACGGCGCGGGCAAGACGACACTCATCAATCTGCTCACCGGCGTGCTGGCACCGACCGAGGGCCGCATCGAGTTGCTCGGTCAGGACATCAGCCACTTGCCCAGCCACCAACGTGTGGCACGCGGACTGGTGCGCACCTTTCAGATCAACCAGCTGTTTGCCAGCATGACACCGCTGCAGACGCTGGCCATGGTGGTGTCGCAACAGCGCGGTTTGGGCGCGCGTTGGTGGCAACGTTTGGGGCAGAACGCGACTGTAATGGCACGCTGTGAAGAACTGTTGGCCTTGTTCCGCCTGACCGAGGTGATGCACCAGAACACGGCAGCCTTGCCCTATGGCAAGCGTCGCCTTTTAGAAATGGCCATTGCACTGGCCTGTGAGCCCAAGGTGCTGTTGCTCGACGAGCCGGTGGCTGGCGTGCCTGCAGGTGAGCGCGAAGAGCTGCTACAGACGGTGGCCGCCTTGCCTGCCGATGTGTCGGTGTTGCTCATCGAGCACGACATGGATCTGGTATTTGAATTTGCCGACCGCATCACCGTCCTGGTCAACGGTGCGGTACTGACTGAGGGCACACCCGAAGCCATTGCCCAGGACCCGCAAGTCAAATCGGTGTACCTCGGTCATGGCGAGGAGGTCAGGCTATGAAACAACTTTTGGAAGTCGAACAATTGAGCGCAGGTTATGGTGACGCCGTGGTGCTGCACGACGTCAGTCTGTCGCTGGCACAGGGCCAGACCTTGGCGCTGCTGGGGCGCAATGGCGTTGGCAAGACCACGTTCATGGACACGCTGGCGGGTGCCACGCGCCAACACGGCGGACGTATCGCCCTGGGAGGCGTGGCCTTGCACACCTTGTCCTCGCATGCGCGTGCCGATGCAGGCATTGGCTGGGTACCGCAAGAGCGCAATATTTTCAAATCGCTCACAGTACACGAGAACCTGACGGCCGTGGCCAGGCCCGGCGCTTGGACGCCTGATCGTGCTTACGACATGTTCCCCCGTCTGGCCGAGCGCAAGGGCAATCTGGGCACGCAACTGTCGGGCGGCGAGCAACAGATGCTGGCCGTGGCCCGCGCCTTGGTGCTCAACCCCAAACTGCTCCTGCTGGACGAGCCGCTCGAAGGTTTGGCCCCTATCATTGTGGAAGAGTTGTTGCGCGCGATTGCACGCATCACGCGCGAAGAAGGCCTGTCGGCCATCATCGTCGAGCAACACCCGCAAGCGATTCTGGCCATCAGCCACCGCGCTGTCGTGCTCGACCACGGGACCGTGGTGCACGCCAGCGACGCCGACACGCTGCGGCAACAACCCGAACTGCTGGACCGCCTGCTGGGTGTGTCCCGTCATTGAACCCAAAGGAGACCCACATGTTCATCAAGAACACTTGGTACGTGGCCTGTTCTGTGGCCGAACTCGAAGCCCTGGGCGACAAACCGCTGGGCCGCACCATCTGCAACGAGAAGATGGCCATCTTCCGTGGCGTAGACGGACAGGTAGCGGCGGTTGAAGACTTTTGCCCGCACCGTGGCGCACCCATGTCCTTAGGCAAAGCGTGCAAAAACGGTTTGCGCTGCGGCTACCACGGGCTGGAGATGGGCGCTGACGGCAAGACCGTGCACATGCCCGGCCAACGCGTGCGTGGTTTTCCGGCGGTCAAGGCCTTTGCCGTGGTCGAGCGTTATGGCTTTGTCTGGGTCTGGCCGGGTGACCAAACGCAAGCCGATGTGGCAGAGTTGCCGGTGTTCGAATTTTTCGACAACCCAGCGTGGGCCTATGGTGGTGGGCTCTATCACGTCAAGGCGGACTACCGCCTGATGATCGACAACCTGATGGACCTGACGCACGAGACCTATGTGCACGCGACCAGCATTGGTCAGCCCGAAATTGATGAGACGCCGTGTGAAACCAAAGTCGACGGCGACAAGGTGATCACGCAGCGTTTCATGGATGGCATCCAAGCGCCGCCGTTCTGGCAAATGGCCATGCGCGCCAATGGCTTAGACCCGCAGGCCCAAGTAGACCGCTGGCAGATCTGCCGCTTTTCGCCACCCAGCCACATCATGATCGACGTGGGTGTGGCGCTGGCGGGCAAGGGTGGCTTCCACGCGCCGGCTGAAGTCAAAGCCTACAGCGTGGTGGTGGACTTCATCACCCCCGAGACCGAGACCTCGCACTGGTACCACTGGGGCATGGCCCGCAATTTCAAGGCGGATGATGCCGCATTGACCGACAGCATCCGCCAAGGTCAAGGCAAAATTTTTAGTGAAGACATGGAGATGCTGCAGCTGCAGCAAGAAAACATCTTGCGTCACCCCGAGCGCAAGCTCCTGATGCTCAACATCGATGCAGGGGGCGTACAGTCACGCCGCGTGATCGAGCGGCAGCTGCAACAAGAACAATCTGGAACGAATACATGAGCGACAACACCTTTGAAGTCCATCTGGCCCAACGCAACATCACACTCACCGTTCAACCCAATCAGAGCATCCTCCAAGCATTGCAAGATGCCGGTGTGGAAGTGCCCTTCTCGTGCAGTGAGGGCGTCTGCGGAACGTGCCTAACCCGGGTGAAGGAAGGTGAGCCTGAACATTGGGACATGTACCTCACGCCCGAAGAGCAAGAAAAAAACGATTGCATGATGGTCTGCATCTCACGCAGCAAGTCGCCGCGTTTGGTACTGGACCTCTGACTCGCCAGTCTCAGTGCTGCAAGATCTTCGCTAGAAACTCTTTGGTGCGCGGCTGCCGGTTTTCAGGGTGATTGAAAAACTCATCCTTCGAGCAGTCTTCCAAAATCTTGCCGCCCACATCCATGAAGATCACGCGGCTACCCACTTTGCGGGCAAAACCCATTTCGTGGGTCACGCACATCATGGTCATGCCTTCGTTGGCCAAATCCACCATCACGTCCAACACCTCGCCCACCATCTCGGGGTCGAGGGCTGAGGTTGGTTCGTCAAACAACATCACGATGGGGTCCATGCTCAGGGCACGGGCAATGGCCACACGTTGCTGTTGCCCCCCTGAGAGCTGGCCTGGAAACTTGTCTTTGTGTGCCATCAGGCCCACGCGCTCCAAGTATGTCAAACCGTGCGCACGTGCTTCGTCTTCACTGCGACCCAAGACCTTTTGCTGAGCAATGGTCAGGTTCTCGGTCACCGACAAATGTGGGAACAGCTCGAAGTGCTGAAACACCATGCCCACACGGCTGCGGAGTTTGGGCAGGTTGGTGTCTTTGCCGTGCACGGCAATGCCATCGACAAAAATTTCGCCTTGTTGGAAAGGCTCTAAGGCGTTGATGGTTTTGATGAGCGTGGATTTACCTGAACCTGAGGGGCCACAGACCACGACCACTTCACCCTTTTGGATATTGGTGGAACAGTTGTTGAGCACCTGAACGGGGCCGTACCACTTGGACACATTTTTTAATTCAATCACGATGAACTCCAGTTCGGATATTGAACGCGCATTCTTCGCGACGCTTAACGAATGATGGCCATACGCACTTGCATGCGACGCACGAGGGCCGAGAGGCTAAAACAGATCACGAAATACACCAAGGCAGCCAAGATGTAAGCCTCTTCGACGCGGCCATAAATCTTGCCTGCAGTAACAAAGCCTTTGAGCAAGTCATACGCGCCAATGGCATAGACCAAGGACGTGTCTTGGAACAAGATGATGGTTTGCGTGAGCAACACAGGAATCATGTTGCGAAAGGCTTGCGGCAACACAATCAGACGCATGTTTTGGCTGTAGGTCATACCCAAAGCTTGACCCGCCATGACCTGACCACGCGGGATGGACTGAATGCCCGCACGCATGATCTCGCTGAAGTAAGCCGCTTCAAACGCCACAAAGGTGATGATGGCCGACAGCTCAGCGCCGATGGAGCGGCCAATCAAAAACGGGATCAGCAAGAAGAACCACAG
>JACCDV010832128.1_pt1 | contig 15313 bp, 18 predicted proteins | sample 7446131 | NCBI WGS metagenome assembly JACCDV01 (sample SAMN15323448, study PRJNA562643) | freshwater metagenome | isolation source: river surface water | place: USA:Blue River Watershed | collected 2017-08-17 | reverse complement strand
CAGCTCAAGAAAGCAGCAATCCACCAAGGTTTATCGGATAGATTTTTTAAGTGGGCGTACCAAGCAAAAGTCATGAAGATATTGGAGAGAATCAGTAATCCAATAAAACTGATGGGGCCTGATAGTGTTTGCGGCATGATCATTTTTTTAAGTGGCAACGCCCTTATTAGACCAAACTCAGGGCGAATTTGGCATCTATTAAAAATCAGGCTATAATCTTGGTCTATTCCTCGATAGCTCAGTCGGTAGAGCGCCGGACTGTTAATCCGTAGGTCCCTGGTTCGAGCCCAGGTCGAGGAGCCAAATAAGTTAAAGCCTTTAGAGTCAAAAGCTCTGAAGGCTTTTTTCATGGGAACATCCCAGACAACACATAGACAACATTCTGCCTACCACCCAACCCTTTATTTCCAGCAATTATTCAACTAAGCATAACAAGCAGCGACTTTACGGGAGGGGGTACCCGAAACTCAAAGAGTGAATAAGCGGGGAATCTTCATAGCCATATAAAAAAAGAAAAGTGGCATCAATATAGTATTATATTTTTTATAAATATAGCGAGAGAAATGATGAAAACTTTTATCAAATTTTTTATAGCCTCCTTAGTGATATTTTCTACAACAGGTCATGCAAACTGTAGGAAATCTATGCCTGATGCCTTAGGTAGCTACTCAGTTCAGTGCGATGATGGGAATCAATACCGAGTTCAAAAAAATGAGATATTGGGAACAACTAAAATTGAGGGGTCAAACCCTTATAACAACAGTAACTGGAATCAAGAAGTTACTAATAACGGCATAACCTCACCGACAATGCGTGGCACTGATAAGAAAGGCAATCCATATAACTGCACGATGAATCAGCTCACTAAACAGTGGCAGTGTTATTGAAGCATGGATGCAATAATTTTTTGGTTAATCGTGGCAGCTGTAATTGCAGGCTTCTACGGTCCTATGATGGGCGAAAAAGGTGATGCAATTCAGAGCTTCGGCATCGTCTTTCTCTTAGCACTATTTTTATGGCCATTAATGCTTGCCTATATGGCTTTTAAATTTGTAATTCGATTATTAGAAAAGATTTTAGAAAAATGAAAAAAATACTACTAGCTGGAATTTTTTGTTCGGTATTAATTGGATGTGCAACACCTTCAGTGATGCTTAAAAATCCATCGACAGGTCAAATTGCCAAATGTGGAGGAGATGCTACTGGCTCTATGACTGGCGGCCTCATTGGATACAACATTCAAAAGGATAACGACGAAAAGTGCGTGCGTGATTATGAATCACAAGGATTTAAAAGGATTCAGCAAGAGATACCTGGGTTCTAAATAGGTGACGCAGCATGCTTAAGAAGCAAGCCTGTAAGCACTGCGTAGGTCTATTTCAGCCAGTTAGAACAGGTCACCTTTATTGCTCTGACACTTGCAGAAAACTAGCTTTTAAAGCTAAAAATAGAGCAAAAACTCAAGCAAAAAGAAACAAAAAGCTATCTGAAAAACTAAAGAAATTAGCAAATAGTGCATTTGGTATTTATCTAGTCAAAGAGCTTAGACGAGCTAAAACCGTAGAAATTCTTCAAGGGCATGACTCCGAAACTCTAAGTGCCCTAGTAAAACTGAGAAGACAATGTACAGCTGCAGGAGGCTACGAAGATGGCGATTCTCTTGGATACTATGAGCTAAGCCATATCTATCCCGTCAGCGGTAAAGACAGGATAGGTTTACTGAACTTATCAAATCTAGCAATTACCCCAAAGACATTTAACCGTAAACATGGAACAAAACTGCCTGTGAAGGGCTATATGGGGTCATCAATATCGAAAGCATCTCTATTGAAACAATGGAAATTAGCTGACTCTATGGACTCGCTAGAGATACTAAAACTAGCCAGAAAGTATCTTGGTGAAGAGTTTGATATTTGGCTAAAGAAACATTTAATCTCTCAGACTCAGAAAAGTGCAATTCTAAAAAAGCTTAAACAAGCAGGTTATGACAGCGATGCCCTTAAAACTTTAGGCTTGAGAGAGCTTAAAGCAATAGCTACTGACGAGGAAATTTCTTACTTTAATTCAGATAAAAATCCAGCTGATTTAGAAAACATCACCTTAAGTGAAATGCGAAGACTAAATCTGAACTCAAAACTTACTCAAATTTTATCTACATTTAGAGAGTTAGATGATACTTTTGAAACTCCTAAATATGAGTTTAAAGGTAGCGAAAAAGAATTAAATTTCTTTAAAGAGTTCGTATGCCATCAGGCATTACTTTGTATGCACGGACAGACTTTTGAAAGAGAATGGAACGGCAAATCCTTTAATTCACTCCTAAAAAAAACAAAGGAAGTTGAATACATTCCGCCAAAATCATACGACGATGATGATATTTTATAAGGCTATATTAATGGCATTAATTTACAAATAATTACTGAAATTAACTAATAAATAAATAGTTAATTCCAGATAAAAAACTATAAATTGTTAGGCCTATAAGCACCCAACTTACCCCACACTCCCAGAAAATCTAGAAGAAGGACTTTACTATCAGAATAACCAAAAAAACAATAAGAAAGTATTTGATATTTTTAGATAGCTCTTCAACCTTCCTCACACGCTCAGTAATAAATGTTGAGTCTCTGACCAAGCTGGCAATACTCTCAGTGAGTTCTGAGCTATCCTCTCTTTTGAGACTAGATGACAACGCAACCTCGCCCTTAAAAGCGTTTGGATATCGGTTCTTGAGAATATCAACTCTTTGATTAAAGACCCACTCGGATGAAGTATCTTCGGTACGCTCCCTTAATAAACTTCTACTATCCGTGTTTATCATTGCACTATCGTTGAAAAGTAGCCAGTAAGTTATATTTAGGTCCATACTCCCCAACGCCTCTTCAACATCTTTCGTTGAGAAATATTCATTACCAAAAAATGCTGATTTTTCTGCAATGTTCTCTAGGTTGATTGCATTAGAAACTTTAAGCTTTTTCCCCACAACTAGTGAACGACCAAATTTCGCACAAAATAAGGATACAAATTCCTGAGACTCAGTTAATAAGGTATAAAAACCATTAGATTCGTCTTTATCACTCTCATTTGCTTTAAAAGAAAGCCACTTATCAGAAAACTCTTTAACAGGGAACTCATAAAAACTGAAAGACTTAGGGTCTAGCTTGTAAAGCATTGAGGATAGACCACGAAACCATTCCTTCGTAATTGGTGCAGTTTCAAAAGTTTTATGAATTGCCTTTTCCAAGCCCCAATGAGTTAAGTCTGGACCGTGTTCATCACTTTGGTCGTCATTAAGAGACTTATTTTCCGAAATACACCGCAACAATATAGGAAGGTGCTTATCAGGAATGACCGAGAAATCTTTCTGCCTTAGAAGAATATCTTCTAAAAATTCTTTCGCATAAGGATTTTTCAAGATAACAAAAACATCTCTTTCGAGCTCATCTTTACATAACAAATCTACTAATGAAACTCTGGCAATCCCACTCTCTTTACCCCATCTTCCACCCTCTTTGAGTAGAGCTTGTAACGCATGACTACTCAACAGCAACTCTTTAATTGATTCTTTGTATTCAGCCGTCAGTTGACTTGATTTTTCAGAAAACTCCCACAGCTTATTAGCAACATTAGCGTCAGTAACAGTACTAGCTAATAAAAGATTTAGATAATCATTATTCCTTTGTAAGATAGCTTTTTCAAAATCTGGTTCAGCTTCGTAAGGACCAATTATGGATATATGCGAATTAGTTAGAGCTTTTTTATAACCCTCAAGAATATTTGCAACCGACTCAATTGGTGCAACTTGAATTTGAGCTATTAAAGCCTCGGTTGAATAGCCATTTTTCCAAGTCATAAATATCCTCTGCCGTTTTAAATGCTCAAGAGTGTTGATTTTTTCACACCTCAATTGACCTCAAATGAATCAACTGAATGTTTTTCATTTTTACACGAATCTCTTATTAATTTTAAAAATAATTAGTGTCCAGCAAACAAATTGTTTTGGACATCCTCCAATATAGCCTTGAGTCGCTGATGGGTATTTTGAATATATTTAGCAGTAACGCCCTTCTTCTTATGGTTCAAAATTTTTCCGATTGAATCTAAATCATATCCACATCCATCCGCAACAGTTGCAACAGTCCTCCTTAAGTCATGTGCGGTGAATTTAAAGCCTATCGCTGCAGAAAGACGGTCAAATGTTCTACTCGCTGACATAGGCTTCTTATCTGAAAGCGGGCTTGGGAAAACATATGGACTTTTGAGACCATATTTAAGATTGGCTCTCTCAGCAAATCTACGCTTAAATAAATGCTCTGTTGCAGATGTCATCGGCAGAGTATGGTTTGTGTGATTTTTAGTATCTATAGCAGTAAATGTCATTTGCTTAAAATCAACATTTACCCATTTCATCTGAAGTGCTTCCTCAAGCCTAAGACCTGTGTGCATTAACAGCCATGCTAAATCAGCATCTTCCTCCTTGATAGGTCCTTTATATTCGGGATGACTACAAATTCTTAAGTCGAAATAAAGGCTGTCCCGCTGTTCAGCATTGAGGAATATCTCTTTTGGCTTTAGAGCCCTTCTCACTTTTTTATCTTTCAGAACTAGGACTGGATTACCTTTTGGAAGTAATTTCTCACCAGCTGCGTCATCACTTGAGAAAGAATTGAATACAGCAGAAAGGTATCTAAAGGCTCTTTGAGCCTCACCCAAACCAACCTCATTGTTCGGAACACTCACAGTCAAAGATTGAGCAATCCGTCTTTTATCAATCTTAGACTTCTTAAGCGAAACCTCTTTTTTAATTTCCTGAAATCTAGTTAAACAGTCATCTCTTGAAATATCAGCTAAAGGTCTTTTATACCAGTCACCAAACCTTCTCTGAAGTGTTGATAGTGCATCTTGCCGTGTCTTGGGCTTCCAATGAGCCAACCCTGAATATTGCTCAACCGCCTGAGCAAGTGTAAAACCTCTTGCTTTAGATACTTTTTTAGCCTGCTTTCTCTCTGCGTTGGGGTTAATTCCCTGAGAGAGCTTAGCCAACTCCTTTTTAGCCAACTGACGAGCTTCTACCGCAGATATAAGGTCTGCATTGCCCAAAGTAACTGTGACGGCATTTCCACCCTTAACTCGAGCACGAACTACCCACACAGACTTGCTTTGTCGCTCCCTCCTATAGAGCGATGAGATGAGCTTATCTTTATTCCATTCCATATATCCCTCAGACAACACTTAGACAACAATGAGGTGATATTATCATTTAGACAACACATAGACAACATAAAATAAATAAGGCATAAAAACCATCAAAGCCAATATTTATAATGATTTTTAACTTTTTTTAACTCTGTATGATTAATGATAAGAAGACTGTTAATCCGTAGGTCCCTGGTTCGAGCCCAGGTCGAGGAGCCAAGAATTAGTAGCAAAATCAATAGCCTGCAGCGATGCGGGCTATTTTTTTACCCCTCAAAAAACTTAGCACACTCTTAGCGCACTTCAATTTCAAGTTTGATGCTAATATAGCTGTAAATGAATACCCTAAAAAGCTCATAAATGCCAGCCAGTCAAGGCTCTAGCGTGATGCTACGCAAGAAAGAATTACGCCTTTTTCGGCGTAATCGGTCTGGTTTTTGGCAGGTTCATTACAAAATCGGCTCAAATAAGACTTGGTACCGGAAAACGACTGGCACTTCTGACATCGATGAAGCCACCCAAATAGCGGAAGATATCTATCACGAAGCTCGCATATTGGATAAGCGTGGCTTAGCTGTTGTCAGCAAGAAATTCAAAGCCGTTGCTGAAGTCGTGAGCAACAGACTTAAAGCCGAAGTTAAAGCTGGTACCGGTAAAAAGAGTTTTGCTGACTATTACCGCGCTATCGATACCTATCTCATTCCTTTTTTTGGCAACTTCAATATTGACCGCATTACGCCTGGTGTAATTTCAGACTTTCATCGCTGGCGTACTGAGAAAGTTGGCTATGAATTAAAAGCATCAACCCAAAATAATCACAATGCTGCTTTAAATTCAGTCTTTGACTACGCTGTAGAAAAGGGCTACATGACTGAAAGCCAGCGCCCTAGCCTTAAAAATACCGGTGAAGTCAGCGCTACACGCGGCATCTTTAGTACCGATGAGTTAATTGAGCTGCAAACCTTTATCAAGGGCTGGACTCAAGCTACTAAAAACATTAAAAGCCAATACCTGCGTGAATTGTTAGGCCTGTATATCACCTTTATCGCCTGTACTGGCGTACGCCCTGGTACCGAGACTAAAGAGCTCAAATGGAAGCACGTTGAATTTATTCAAAAGCCTTCGATGCGGGTTATTCACATCACCTTGCCACAAGGCAAACGTGGCAGCAGACAATTGATTGCTCGCAATGAATTATGGCCATTGCTAGACAAGTTGCGTGAATTACAACCTGCATATGCCAAACTGACTTTAGAAGAGCTCATCGCAAAAAAGGAAGACAAACATCTATTCAGAATGCGTGATGGCAATCGCCCGTATGATTTAGTAGGCGCTTTTGCCAGCTGCTTAGAAGCTGCTGGACTAGCTACTGGCGATAAGGATGGCAAGCCTAGGAGTTTGTATAGTCTGCGTCACTACTACGCTACGCAGCGAGTATTAGAAGGCATGAGCTTTGGACAATTAGCCAATCAGATGGGCACCAGCACCTTGATGATTGAGCGTCACTATAGTCACTTGAAGCCATTGATGATTGCTGAACAATTAGCTGGCGGAATACCTGACGATAAGACAGCGCAAGCAGAAGAGATCCTGCGTTATATGAACCCAAGCCCGGTCCGCAGTGATGTGATGAGTTTGGTAGGCGCTGCTACAGGCATTTATCTGCCATTAGCCGAGCAGAATCCAAAAGCTACCAAAGAGCTCAAAGACGAGCTGAATAAAGCCTTAGTCAAAGCGGCGTAAATCATGAAACTGATCCAAACCAATCCACTTCTCACGACTATGGTGCCAAGATGAGTCAATTCATACAAACCTTCTTTGAGCGCAAAGCTCGTCAAGCATTAAATCAGAGCTTAGATCGTGCCAGTGACTTAAGCTACTTCAAACAAGTCAAACTCCGTATTGAATCAGGCGAAGATTTGAGCAAGGAATTGCCGCAGCTTAAAAAGCTAACTAAAAACAATGTCATTGGATCGCTAAAGACTTTGATTAAACGTTGCGATATGGATTTAGACAGTTACTGGGGCATAGCCAAAGCTGCTAAATCTAAGGTCACGATTAAGCATGAGAGTTTTAAGGGAGAATTAGCGCCTAGGTTTAAGGCTGCTTATGAATTTAAGACTGCATTAGGCGCGGTCACTGTAAACGTGAAAACACAAGGCAATTACATTTTGGTATCTGCAGATACGGCGGGTGTAAAAAAGGGCCACACTGAGGTGGCCCTGATGGATGTTGAGAAACAGTTAAGTTTGGCCGGATTTGGGATTAATTGATAATTTAACAAAAATATAGGCCCTAATTTTTCTGCTTTTTAGGTGCCCAGTAATATCCATCGAGCCCTTTTTTAATACGACTTCTCATTGTCCCTCCATCACAACCCATTGCAATAGCACCCTCTTTTATTGTGTCAAAAGTTCCAGCAGGGCAAATTACCGCTCGCGCACGAGGATTATCCCCAAGCAAGCCAACCTTTCCTTTTCTCGACTTGCTTAAATTAAGGCGTGTTTTCTCGCTTACGAACTTGCCTTTCTGCGCCCGAGCCATACGAAGGCGTGTTGTCTCACTTACAGTCTTCCCTTTTTGTCCGGCACTTATCTTTTGACGAACAGCATCAGGCATCTTTAAGCCCTTATTCCATGGTGGCTTAGGCGAAACCTTTCTCACGAAAAACTGGTTAGAGAATTGATGTGGCGAAAGATCTAACATTTCATCAAGCGTAAATATTTTAGCCATTACGCAGCCTCCAAAAAGCGACGAGCTTGACGCTGCCATTTATCAGGCTTTGCTTTCATAACGCGAGCAATATGCTGTGGCAAACGTAGATCAAGACGACGAGGAACATCCAGATTCTCAAGCAAGAATTTCAGCAGTTCGATCTTGCCTTCTTCGGATAGTTGAGTCTCCACCTCCAACATCAAGTAGTCTTTCATAACAATCATGTGAAAGATTTGCGCATACTGATCTTCACGGCTTTCCAAGTTCAATGAAAATGGCGCAGAACGGCTACGTAGCGCATCCATGTGATTAGCAATACGACCACGACCGGTAGCAAGGCGCACATTCGTTGAGATGATTACTGTGCCGTTGAACTCAAAGTTATTTGGTAGAGGCTGTCCATCAAGTGGATTACGCAAATCTTGAGTTGAAGCCCAGCCAACTTGACGGTATGTTGGATCTGTTGCCCCCTTGAGAAGATTCAAGCCAGTTTCGTTGGCAATAATACCGTCGCAGTCATCAAGAATCACATACTTACCTTTTTTGCGCATCAAATACAACAAAACATACAACATGCCCGGCGTGGTATGGCTACGAGCGATCACGTAGTCGTTATTCTCTTGAAGGCCGGCAGCTTTAAGAGCTTCAACGATAGCGTGCGTTTTACCCATGCCCGGAGGACCGTAAATAATTGCTGCACGGTGAGCACCTCCGACTACATCGCGCAAGAATTCCTGCGCATCCTCGTTATATTCACGCACCTCCTCAATACGCTTGCGCAAGCTAGGTTTAAAGATTGGATCTTGCAAGATATCGGAGACTGCTGGATTGGCGATCATTTTTGTTGCTTTACGATTTGTCTTTGTCATTTTTTGCTTTCTATTTAGGTAACTGCTCAGCGCCCCATGCGCTGACCGATGCTTTGCATTTATTGCTTAATTGGGATGCCTGCAATCAGGTTGGGAACTGCGCCGCTGGTTGCATTAATTGTTGCTTTGGTGATGTTTGCCGCATATGAGTCTGGATGAATTAGCTCAAAAGGCTTATTAAACAAATGAGCATCCAATACATAGAGCAGTACACAATCATCGCAAAAATCAGCCCACTCTTGATTAAACGGGTTAACCAAGTTTGGATTGCTATTAAAGTATTTGTCCTGGCGCTGCAACTCCAACTTTAGGGACTTGTGTAGATAATGCTTTCCCTTACCATCGCACCAGACATGGTCTGGGCTATTTACAAACTCATAAAGCACAGCCTCAATGTCCTGCTTGCTAGTTAGAACAATGGTGGTGATGCCATGATTTCCCAGTGAAATTGCACACGTCTCTTTATGTGATGTAAGCATCATAATTTCTCCTTTGATTAAGATTGAAGTTCAGGTACAGACAGGGGCGGCAGGAAACAAGCCTTTCGAGTTTTCGGGTCATTAACCCAATTCATATCGGCCGCCTCCCCAAATCCGTAACGCTTGATCAAGCTCTTCTCCCAAGCATCCAAGTCCTTGCGACCAGAGCCAAAGAACCACTTGCAGCTATGGCCCAGATCAGGCAACGATTGTTTACCCGTCACCGTTTCGAACAAATCCCAATTGCCAGCGGTGCTGATTTTGATGAGATCGTTTGGCTCCCGTCCAAGCTGATGACACTTTTTTACGACACGTTTGAAAAACTTCTGATCCAAGAAGTCTTCTGCACATACTTCATTGGGACGTACTAGTAGGTTCATCTCAAAGAATTCTTGAGTGTCATCCCACTTATTAGGCGTATTAAATGTCAGGATTACGTTTACATACATATATGAACGTGTTTTCGGGGATTTATCTACTGCGATTAGGCTTGCTACATTTGTTTGTTTCATTTTGATTTCCTTTATTTGATTGATTAATTGGCAATACGACAGCTGTGCGCTTTGAAATGGCACGGGCTGCTTACAGGCTGAGTTGTTAAAGAGCGAACTGTCACGCACATGAGCGCTTAAAAAGCGGCTGCAGCGATGACAAAAAGGGTTGTTTTTGTCATGGTTCCAAGATACTCCCGTGTTGACTGAAAATCGATTGACTGAGATAATTTGAATTAATTTAGTCAACAAATAAGGGCAAAAAATGGCTAAAAATCCCCTGGTTTTACACAGGTCAGACCTGCAGAAGAACGGCAAATTTGTAGAGGAACATCGCCTCTATCGGTTTTGGTTTGAATTTTTGGTCTTAAGCCCTAGCTATGAATTGGCTAGGCGCTATCGAACAACAAAAGGAAAGTTGAGCAAGGTAGATCGGGCAAGGTTGCCGGCAGACTTTGATCGAGTCCTTGAGATTTACGACGCCTTTGGTAATGTGCAGAAATTCTTGTTTAAAACCTGGTGGATTGGTCGCGCCGTGGAACTATTTGGCATTAATGGTGCCCCTTCAAAGACTGTGCCGATATATAAATTGGCCAAAGGCGTAAATTCAGACAAAGAAAGGGTAAATGCTGCAGTAGCCAAGTATCTTGACGCTGCGAGACCAAAACAAAACATGCCCCCCGCAATCTTGCTATCGATTCCACTTAATGCAACCAGGCAACAAGTACTCAAAGAGATTAAGTCCTTGCTTGATAAGCATATTCAAAAACCTGAGCCACCAGCTAAACCGCTATTTGAGTTAGCAGACAAAGATGTTCATATACAAAACATCATTGATGCGATGAGTGTTTTATGGATTAGAGCGGCACGACCCGATTGGCGACTATGGCAAATTGGAGAGGAATGCAAAATCAAAAAGACGAGAAAATCTAGAAGCCCAGACCCCGATGCATTTGATAGTATGCGCACCTTAGAGCAAATGACATCTAGAAAGCTCAAGACGGCTATATATATTGCTGAAAACGCTGCTCGCGGAGTATTTCCCTCTCAAGCTAAGCCAACTCATCTTGTTAAATTTGACCCGGTGGAGTTTAGCGAGATTCTCACCAGGCATAACCGTTGGATCAAAAAGGAAAAAGCTCGCATACTAGCTCAGCCCCCTTCAAACTAGCTCCACCGCATTACGCAATATATCGGGTCTAGTGTCGATATATCTTTGGGTGGTAGACATTTGTGAATGGCCCGCGAGCTGCATCATCACCCGCACTGAAACGCCCTTTTCACTTAATCTAGTTAAAAATCCTCGACGACCACTGTGACTAGTGGCGCCATTCAGCCCTGCTTGCTTATATAAGCTATTGACGATGTGAGTGAGCGTATTAGGCGTAAATCCCTGCGCTCTTTGGGTGGGAAACAAGGGTCTATGGATGTCTTTTGGTGGATGAGCTGCAATATATTGACGCAATGCGACCTGCATACGTTCAGATAACAAAACTACCCTGCTTTTAGCCCCTTTAGTTTGCCCAGCCGCTAAGCGGATCTCACTTAATACCTGGTTATCGCTGCTTAAAACGTCGCTGTAGCGCACGCTAGCTACCTCTCCTATACGCATACCCGATAAGTGCGTTAACAGCAGTATGGTGCGATTACGCAGCGCTGCTTTAGTAGTATCTGCGTAGGTCAATGCTTTATCTAGTTCAGCATCTGTAAGGGTTCTTGCTTGTACCATATTTTCTCCCGAGGTTTGTTTGATCAGTTATTTATTAGCTTTATATAGCTATATTTTGTGGTCAGAGCCGCCAAATTCCTACCGAAATTAGCCACATATACGTTCACTTTCCTGGGTTTTTCAACCGAAAAATACAGAATTTTTTCCATATAGATTTCAAGTGCTTACAAGCACTCAACACATTCCAGTTATTTTGTGTTGAGTGAAAAATCATGGTGATTTAGTGGCATTTCGTGGCAGATCAGCCACAAACTACTGCTAAGATTTACAAGTATTACGCTAAGGAATACTTTTTTATGAAGGTTTTCAATGGAAACTAAGAAATTTGCCACAAACCAAGAGCGTGTCGATTGCGTATTAAAAGCATCCGCAGCACGTAACGCGAAAATCGCTGCCCAACTAGCCACTCAACCTAAAAAGACCGCTAAAACCACAGCTAAAAAGCAGAAAAAGGCTCTAAGCAAAGCAGCCCTACAACGCTTAGAGCTAGAGCGCCAGGAAGCAGCCAAGTCAAAAGTTGAAAAGCTAGCTGAAAGCATTAAACGGCGCAGCACCGTCTCTGGCAAACACGATAGCGTTGTTACGCAGGTTGATACAGTTAAGAAGCGCAATGCACCAGTCAAAAAGGCCAAACTTAACCCCATAAAAAAGGTTAAGCAGCAAGCCCCCATGCCCCGCGGCGATGAATACGCCATTCAAGAAGCCAGAAATGCCGAAAGATCAAAGCAGTTTCAAAGACTATTCAAACAAGCCGAAACAATACGAAATCGCCTAGATAAGATCGGCAACAGAGAAGCAACCAAACTACACGAAGGCCTGCGTGACTGTTATGGCATTTATGAATTTGTAGAAAATCACAATGATCCCGACATCTTTTACAACACGATCAAAGCCTACTATCAAGCAACCTTGATAAAAATTCAAAGCAATACGCCGGATGAAGGACTGTTGGCTCGTTTTATCTTCCCAATGAGAAAAGATGAAGATAACAAACGCTACAACAAACGCATCAGCGAATATGGCACAGTGATTCGTTACGCACGAGAAACTGGCGTTGCCAAAAAAGACTTTATTAAGTGGTATACGGGAACTACGCAAACACGCATTCTGGAAAAAGCCCGTAAATCCGCTACTTCAGATAACAAAGATAAGTTGGCACGGGCAAAAATTGCCTTACTACGCTATTTTGATATTCGGGAAGAAAAGCCATTAGGTCACTTTGACTACCCAGAATTCTTGGCCGCTAAACAAGTCCACCTGCCTGATGACTTGATATTTGTCATTTGCCGTGGCGTTCGCAAATTTAACCGGGATGTTCATTTTGATCCAGAGAACCCCGCTGCTACTCGTGTGCCAATGGCTGAAATCTCTGCCCTGCACTTTATTCCACCCAATGTGGACTTAATCAATGACATCATCACTCGTGTAGCCAGGGAATTAGTACCCAATATTGACGATATCGAAAAGCAGATCGAAGATAAAACCGAAGAAGTATGGGCTCATGACATGACTGGCTTACTCATGGAACGAGAATTGGGTGCCGCCTATAAGTCAGCTGATCGCTGGGCTGATCGTATGCAAGCAGCAATGGCTGAAGATCAAGTGGCATTTGAAGCCAAGAGAAGAAAGATTCAGAAGTTACGTAATAAAGCTCGTAAATAAGCCAATGAGCAAGTTTCATGACTTCTTAGATAGACTGGATCGATCCATCAGTGAAGCCTACCAGATATACAACGACGTAGATCCTAGTGCCGCAAAGCTAATATCCATAGCCAAAGATGGCGTTATTAGCGGTGAATCAGACAACCCCATCTATTTGAGATTTAAGAGTTATCTAGTTGGTCAAACTGATCTAATAAGTGATAGCGCTGTAGTACATGCCGATAACGACAATGCACAACTCATGTGTCGGTTATTCTTTGTGACTTCATTGCATATTCTTGCAGTGGATGCAGTTATTGACACAGCTACACTTAAAGTCAAATCTGATATTGCTTATTGCGAAAAATCCACTGTAAACGACTATGGTGATGAAGATAATTATTTGAATCTCCCAGATCAAACTTATGATGAACTCAATCAGATAGCTCGTAGCATCAGTTTATTAGGACGCATTCAGAATAGTTAAGTGATACATGATGTAGAGCGAACTAAAGTTCGCTTGTGATTTCGCTTATCGCTCATCACAGCTTTTTCTTTTGTTTTTTATTAATGAATTGCTCTACTTTTGGGTAAGCGACGGCTATAGCCCTGTCTGAAAACAAGTCTATTACCGTCGCCTGTCGTAACTACTTCCGTATGTCACGCCTGTAAATGGATTATTAATTTAGAGGACGGGTGTTATGTAACCTCCAAACCGCTTTGGCCTTTTGTGCCTGGCGGAAAATCCAGCGGCATCCACTCTAGTGTTATTGACCTTTACAGCGATCGCCAACGAGTGCGGGGTCATTAGCCGTCATATTACAACCCGCGTTTTTGCCATTTTTTATCGAGTGACTTACTCGAATTTGCATGCCTTGTTTATTTGCCTACTTTGCCTGCTAGCCTTTTAATCTTTTTAGTTAAATTTAATATCTTGTAGCTTTGTCCCTGGGTAATTTTGATGCGTGCCTTTGGGTTCTGGGCTTTATTCAAAAATGAAATTAATAACTTAGCCTGTTCAGCGCCTATCAAATAACCATATTGCCTCAATACTTCATTAGCCAATTTAGCTGCTTGAAATACCTCCACAGAACCAACTTCCAGGTTCTGTAAAAGAACGCCGTTTTGATGCATCCAAACCTGCGTTGCAAATGTATCTTTGGCTGACTGACGATTGATTAGGTATTGCTTAGGCGTAAGTTTCTTTTTCTTGTATTTCATAAAAGTATTTATGTCGCTGAGCAAAATTCATTAAATTTTTCCTGGTTTTTAGCTCACTCAATAAACACTGGTTGTCCAGACCGCTTTTCTGATCATATTGTTGTGTTGCCCATTCACTTTTATGGAGAACATATGGCAACCAATAACAAAAGTTTAGACACCCTCAATTTAGTCACTTCAACCAAGCCCTTGCATCAACCCCCTGTTGTGCAGCGTAGGAACAAACTCATAGCCAAACTTTGGGAACAAGAGCAGCTGGTTAAAGCCAAGTTAGATAACACCGCTTTTGCAGTGAAAAAGCACAAGACTGTCAAAGACCTAGAAGGCAATCGACGGCGTATTGAGGTGGATAAGCGCTTAAAGCCCTGGTGGTTTCAAGACATCGATGGGCAACTGTGTTTTAGCGTTCGGTATGGCGCTAAACAATTAGAAATTAAGCCTGGCAGATCCACGGTTGCAGTCAAAGACTTTGAAGAGCTATTAAGCACCCTTGCCTTAATTAAATCCGCAGTAGCTAAAGGTAGTTTGGACGCAGCAATTGACCAGGCTAGTGGCGCTCTTAAGGCGAACTTTGCCAAATAAGTCAGAACTACCAATTCATAAATACATCAAACGAGTCAAAATCGCATGGTTTTGCCTCGTTTCCAAGTATTACCGCAAGGAATACTTTTTTACCGACAAGGCATAGCAAAAATGAATTTAACAAAACACCAGATTTTGAATCAATTGGATCAATTTACCGGCACAGAGTACTACTACCCCTTGTGGCCTAAAGTTATGCTCACAGATGGCACCAAGTATCTAGCTGAAACTGTGGGTTGCTATTGGCTCATGGATGCTATAGCCAGTCATATCCTGCATTTACCCAAGAAAGAGACTTTTGCTGGCTGTATGTTAGTAAAGCTAAAACAAGGCGCTGAATTGGTTATCGATGATGGCAACGGCAACGTACTAGCCAAGCAGCATATTCGT
>JACCDV010383577.1_pt1 | contig 15316 bp, 16 predicted proteins | sample 7446131 | NCBI WGS metagenome assembly JACCDV01 (sample SAMN15323448, study PRJNA562643) | freshwater metagenome | isolation source: river surface water | place: USA:Blue River Watershed | collected 2017-08-17 | reverse complement strand
TACGTGGGCGGAGGCATCTCATACGTATGGGAAGGATACCTCAAGAAGCCTATAGAATATTTTTGGAATAATATATTCATAGGTATACTCTGGAATGCATTTATTCATAATCTCGGTCGCATAGATGCAGGAGCTCCAACTGAACTCGAGAGCATGGGAAGTCGATTGTTAAAGATAGGAGATACTCCATATACTCCGTTGGGACAATAAAAGAAATAACTACAGACAAAAACAAAACGCCTTACGGGGCGTTTTTAGCTATAGGTAGATATGGCTATTCGTATACTAAAGCCCTTGTATGTAATGTATATAAATAGCCGAAAAGATATATTGTGCGACATACTATATAAAAGCCTGTTTAACCTCCCCTTATAGGATTCACACACCGTACTATTTCTTTCCCTGTGCACATCTACTCTTGCTTTAAGTCTTTACCCGAGTAATATTCATTATGTGAAAGTTCAAGGTTACCCCTTCCACTAGCACATAACTTCGTTCCAGGGTCTTTGACCCTGCCGAAGTGTCACCAAAGGCCTCGCCCGGCCCAAGACATCGGATACAATCGTACTGCCCTCCTTATCACTGCCGTGATGGCAACGGGAAACTAGATGGCAACTACACTCCGTGTCAAATACCAGCCCCGACCCTCTTTCGCCTCCCGTAGGCGCTTCCAGGGTCGGGGCTCATTTTTTATAACGGTATGAATCCTATAAACAGAAAACCACCCCGTGTGAGGTGGTTTTCTTTAATTATATTCGTGCGAGCTCTTTGTAGACTTCAGACTTTTTCCAACACTTAGATGAGTGTACCCATGGTGAGCTGCCGTACTTTTCATACAACCACTGGGCGAAACCGAGATTACCGTCAACAGTGTAGAGATCGTATCCAAGTTTCTTTGCAGTATCTCCGTGATAAAAGAGATTAATCTGCATAAGGCCTACGTCATCTGGGTTTTCTATACCTCGGATAACATTACCCTTTGAATCAAACTGACGAAATGTTGATTCACACTTTGAAATCTCTGCGAGAATAGGATTGTTTTTGAAATAATCTCGAACGTATCCTTCTATTGAAACTGTTGTGAGAGGATGATCTGCGTCTTCGATTGCTATAGTAGTAGATGCTTGTGAAGCTTCACTTGAATCGCCTTTTGCGTCTACTATCGCCTTTGTTGTCATCGGTGAAAGTGCTGAAGCGAGCATGAGCAAGCTTGTAGTGAGTTCTATCATACGGAAATCGGAATTTTTAAGTTTCAAACCCTATCAGCTTACGCTTTTGAGAGTTTTACCCTTAAAAACAGATCACCAGAGGATTAACTCTGATGTATTCATATTATAGCACCTCGCAGACTAAAAGTCAAGATATTCCCATGAAAAAGAGGCTCTGTCAACAGATTTATATGGCTCTACAGAGCCTTATTTATCCCCTTCTGCCCTACCCCTTCTTTTTACAAAGTTGTCTATACGGGTCTTGTGACGATGGTAATGATGCTTGGCACGAGGATACCTCTCGAGTATCCGATCAAGAAAAGCATTAAATCGAGTCGAAGCAAGAGAAAGGACATATACTCCAATAACCATAAAAAGAATTCCTTGAAGAATTGGGATAAAAAGACCTATAAAACCAACACACAGACAAAAAACACCGAATGCTAGGAGTGCAAGTTTTTGATTCTTTTTAAAGATAAGCATACTCATAGTATATCCTTTCGTCAGTCTAAAGACATCCCTACTACATACCTTTGCAATTCCCCGCCGGCGTATAACCAGCCTGTTCAGCATCCATACGGGTAGCAAACCATACTTTATTGTCTTCTTTAATGCTCCGTGCACCTATACAGGTGGGTAAATGGTACTTGGTACCAGTTTTGGATGCCACGTAGGTTTTAGACTGATTTGGAGCTATTTCTGAGCCTATTTCTATTGATTTGGCTTTAGTATTCAGCTCTTTGGGTGATTTAATCCGTGTTTGTTGCACCTGAGGGAAATCAGTAATAGTGATAGGTGTTCGGATCATACGCACCCCTATAATATAGCCTATTTCTATACCAATAAGGGCCAAACAGAGAGCCCAAATCGTATAATGCACTTCCCTCTTGATTTTTATGAGACTCTGGTTTATACTTTGAAATCTAAACATACGTATATAATAACGCGTAGAGATAAAGGAAAACTAAAGCCATGGCAACAAAAAAATCAGCCGGAACAACAAAAAACGGACGAGACTCAAACCCACGATACCTCGGGGTCAAGCTCTATGCAGGTGAAAAAGCAAAAGTTGGATCTATTATCATCCGCCAGGAAGGTCTAAACACTCTCCCAGGTAAAAATACAGATATTGGTAAGGACTACACCATATACGCAACCAAAGAAGGTGTAATCAAAAACTCAACAAAACGAAAGATGGGTTTTAACGGCAAGACAAAGGTAAAGAACGTAGTAAACGTAATCTAATAAAACAAAAAACCGCTTGAAGCGGTTTTTTGTTTTATACTCTTTATTTCTTATTTTCCTTTGATAACGAGTTTGAAAGAAGCGCTCTGGCCCTGAACCTTGATATCGATAGTGTGAGTACCGACTTCTTTGATAGGCTTTTCGAGCTGAATAAACTCAGGAGCTACATCTACACGAGTCTGCTCTTTAATAAGAGGAGCAATCTCAGCTGCGTGAAGACCAGCAAAGAGATGTCCCTTTTCATTAGCCTCAGCAACATATGTCACTGTTGCATCGTGAATAGATTTGAGATTCTTTGCGAGGAGATCTGCTGCTATTTTCTTTTCTGCTTCTTCACGTTTCTTGAGTTCTGTAACACGAGCGAGAACAGCTGGAGTAGCAACTGATGCGAGACCTTGTGGGATCAAACTATTCAATGCAAAGCCATCCGCGACAGTCTTTACCTCATGTTTCTTTCCTACTGCTTTTACGTCTTTAAGTAATACTATTTTCATATGTAAGAGAGATATTAGCCTATTTTTCTTTTGAAAGCAATTCGATAGCTTTATCCATTTGAGGGTCTTTTTTAGCCAAAACATCAGCCTCGGTAACAGGTACAACATGGTCCGGAACAATACCTTGTCTTGATATTGAATGACCGTTTGGTGTGAGCCATTTTGCAATAGTAACCTTGAGTGACGTATCGTCAGTGATATTAATCAACTGCTGAACGGACCCTTTTCCAAACGTTTTGGTACCGACGAGAGTTGCTACACCATTATCTGAGAGTGCGCCCGCAAGAATCTCTGAAGCAGAAGCGCTACCACCATCAACGAGAATAGCCATACGGAGCGTATCGTTAAATATATTATAACCCTTACTCATATAAGTATGAGGAGCTATACCATGCCCGAATTCTTCTTTAACAATGACTTTGTCACTTGGTAAAAACCATGAAGCCATGTCTACAGCAGCTTCGAGATAGCCTCCTGGGTTACCACGGAGATCGAGCACGAGTTTATGCGAACCCGATGCAATAAACTCTTTGAGTGCATTACGGAACAAATGTGCTGCGTTAGCGTTGAAACTATAGAGAGATATGACGAATATACCGTCTTTACGGAGACCATTCGGATTTGATGAACCGTCGCTCGAAGCTACTTCGTCTTTGGTAACAGTTTTGACGGTAGGTAAATCAATCGTCTGACGAGTAATGGTTATTTCGATAGGGGCCTTTGCACCAGTTCGTCCGAGGGTGAGACGTACCTTGGTTCCCGCTTTACCTCGAATGAGCTTTACCGCTTCATCAGTAGGCATGGTGAGAGAATCAGTATCGTCTATTTTGAGTATAAAGTCACCGGCACGAACACCTGCTTTTTCGGCTGGAGCGTCTTTAATAGGTGCCACAACAACGAGTTTACCGTCCTTGATACCCACTTCCATACCTACACCTTGGAAATTACCAGCGATTTCACTCGCAAAGATTTTTGATTCTTCGGGTGGGAAAAATACCGTGTACGGATCACCCATAGATGCAGTGAGACCTTCTATCGCACCGTAGACTTTGTCTTGATCGCTCGTTGAAGTACCCGCAAATCGTGTATTGAGAATAGTCCACGCTTTCCAAAAAGGAGCAAAATCAACAGAATCTGGTCTGCCTAGTGAAGTATTCACGAGATTAGGTATCGAAGCCTCGAGATTTTGAGTCGACGAACCTGACATAAAACCAAAAACAAAAGATACTGCCAAAGCGCCGATAGTAATGAGTACTAAAGAAAGTTTCTTTGATTGATACATAGATATCCTATGATACCACAGAGTTTGCATGCTATTATAGATACATGATTAATACGTATTCTTATAAAGACGTTACCTGGGTAGACCTCGAATCTCCTACGAGAGAAGAGGTTCGTGACATTATGGCTCGCTACGATATACCACCTCTCGCAGCAGAGGACCTCCTCCTCCCTACTCTCAAACCAAAAGTAGACGTATATCCTGATTTTATCTATCTTGTTATGCAATTTCCCGCATGGAAGCATTCACACCGCGAAAACTCTCAAGAAATTGATTTTGTTATCGGTAAAAAGTTTATTATTACCGCTCGCTATGATGCCATTGATCCTCTCCACAAATTTGCAAAAATGTTCGAGGTGAATAGTGTTCTTGAACGTAATGAAATCATAGGTAAACACGGCGGCTATATGTTTTATTACATGATTCGTGAGATATATCACTCACTCTCAGATGAACTCTCTGCAGTACGAGACACTCTCGCTCATATAGAGAAAAATATATTCACCGGTCGAGAAAAAGACATGGTCTATGAGCTTTCAACGGTATCTCGAGAACTTTTAGCTTTCAAACACGCAACCAACCCTCATGCAGAAATTTTAAATACTTTTAGTCTCGCCGCAAAACCTTTTTTTGGTCCTTCATTCCATCACTGTGTTGATGCTATTACTTCTGAGTATGTCAAAGTAAAGAGCATGGTCGAAAGTATTCGTGAATCTCTAAGTGAACTACGGAGTACAAACGATGCTCTCCTCGAAGCAAAACAGAGTGAAATCATGAAGCGTTTTACCGCTATTACGGTTATTTCTTCTTTTCTCACTATCATTTCAGGCTGGCTTTTGATCGAAGGTGTTGACCATCCTTTAAAACATTCTCCTCATGAATTCTGGTATTCTGGCCTCGCAATGCTCATAATAGGCCTCTGTATCGCCTTTATTATGCGCAAAAAACACTGGCTCTAGCTTTAACACATCTTTAGGATTAATTGTATGGATATTCATCTCCACAATACACTGACAGGTAAAAAAGAACTCTTTACCCCTCTCAAAAAAACACTTTTTGGTAGACCAAAAGTCGGCATGTATCACTGCGGACCAACCGTCTATAACTATATTCATATCGGTAATCTCCGTGCTTTTTTCCTCGCAGATACAACACGCAGAATGTTTGAATTTCACGGATATAAGGTAAAACAAATAATGAATATTACCGATGTTGGACTCCTCGAGAGCGACAATGCCGAAGACAAAATGACCCTCGCCCTCAAACGAGAAGGTAAACCTCTAACCCTCGAAGCAATGCGAGAATTGGCTGACTTTTACACCAAAGCTTTTATTAAAGATCTCGTATCACTCAATATCAATATTCCTCACAAATTACCCAAAGCAAGTGAACATATTATCGAAGATATTACTGTTATCAAAAAACTTGAGAAAAAAGGTCTCACCTACATCATAGGAGATGGTGTGTATTTTGATACATCCAAGACCAATGATTATGGCAAACTCGGAGGTGTTCCCAATCTTGATAATGAGCAAACCCGTATTGGATTAAATACCGAAAAGAAAAATCCTCGAGACTTTGCTCTCTGGAAATTTAATAGTGAGCTCGGGTGGCAGTCACCGTGGGGCAAAGGTTTTCCTGGCTGGCATATAGAGTGTTCAGCAATGTCTATGAAATACCTCGGAGAAAGCTTTGATATTCATACGGGTGGTATTGATCTCATACCAATTCATCACAACAATGAAATAGCTCAATCTGAACATGCAACCGACCATCCTTTTGCAATGTACTGGCTCCACAACGCTTTTGTAAATGTAGGAGAAGCAAAGATGGCAAAATCAGCAGGCAATTACATCACCCTTAATACACTCATAGAAAAAGGCTATTCCCCTCTCGAATATCGTTATTTTTTACTCGGCGCGCGCTACTCAACACCACTTTCTTTTAGCTTTGAGGCTCTCGATGCTGCAAAAAATGCCTACAAGAAACTTCTTCAGCACGTGTCTCAATTACCTTCTGGTGGCACATCAGACAAAGAATTTGTAAATAAATCGCTTGCATATATGTCTGATGATCTCGATACCCCTAAAACACTTGCACTCGTATGGGATATTTTGAAAGACGAATCTCTCAAGCCAGAGACAAAAAAAGCAACAATTATTAGCATAGACAACCTCCTTGGCCTCCAACTCTCTCAAGCATGTGTTGAGTCTGATAAAACACACGCTCAAGATGTTTTACCGTCGGCTATAGGAGAGCTCGCAGAGAAACGTAATCAGGCACGTGTTGCTAAAGATTGGAAAACATCTGATAGTCTCCGTCTCGAGCTCGAATCTCGAGGATACTCAGTAAAAGACACTCCTACAGGCCAAAAACTGATTAAAAAATAAATAAGAACCGCTCGCAATATAACGTCGAGCGGTTTTTTATTGTCCAGTTTCACTCTCCACACCTTCTCCCCGCTTTTTCCTCGTTTTTGCTTTATTTTTTCTTTAAGAAAGATTTATGAGTGCTACAATATTTTTATGCAAAAGAAAGGTGACCACATTCGTATACCTCCACAATCAATCGAAGCCGAACAAGCACTCCTTGGCTCTGTGATGCTCCGCCCTGAAGCTATTCACGATGTAACCGATATTGTACGTGAAGAAGATTTCTATTCAGACAAACATCGTGTGATATGGCTCGGTATGCAGGAACTCATGTCAAAAGGAAACCCTATTGATCTCCTCTCACTTTCAGCAAAACTAAAAGACCGAGAAAGTCTCGATCGCGTGGGCGGCGCATCATACCTCGGAGAACTCGTTCAGTTGGTACCCTCAGCTTCAAATGCCCGCCATTACGCGAGCATCGTACAGAAAAAAAGCATGATGCGCCGCCTCATTGAAGCCGGTGAACACATCACTCAAACTGGTTTTAGTGAATACGGTGAACTCGAAGAAATCATCGACACTGCCGAGAAAAAACTTTTTGAAGTGACCAACAAAGTTGGTTCACATAAATTTATTGAGCTCAAAGACACTCTTGGTGAAGCGTGGGATCGTATTGATCGTCTCCACAATACCCGTGACGAACTTCGTGGTGTACCTACTGGGTTTCAAGCACTCGATAATAAACTGTCTGGTTTTCAAAAATCTGACCTCATTATCCTCGCGGCGCGACCTTCGATGGGTAAAACATCATTTGCTCTCGACATTGCTCGTATGGCTGCAGTAAATCACAACATTCCTGTTGGTATATTCTCTCTTGAAATGAGTTCGCAACAACTCGTTGACCGTATGCTCGCGGCAGAAGCACGCGTAGATGCATGGAAACTCCGTACTGGTAAAGGACTCTCTGTAGAACATGACTTTACTCGTATTCGTGATGCTATGGAAAAGCTTTCAAAAGCCCCTATTTTTATCGATGACCAACCAGGAAACAATATTCTCAAAATGCGCGCTATCGCTCGTCGTCTCAAATCTGAAAAATCACTCGGTCTCGTTATTGTAGACTACCTTCAACTCATGACACCGGTACAGTCAGCAGGTTCAGATAACGTAGTGCAACAAGTAACAGAAATCTCTCGATCCCTCAAAAACCTCGCTCGTGATCTCGATGTGCCTGTTATTGCCCTCTCACAGCTCTCTCGTGCCGTAGAATCACGTGGTGGTAAACCTCGTCTCTCTGACCTCCGAGACTCTGGATCCATCGAACAAGACGCTGACGTTGTAATGTTCATTCATCGTGAAAAAGACGAATCAGGAGAACAGGCACGTAGTCGCGAAGCAACAATCCTCATAGAAAAACACCGAAACGGTCCTACAGGAGAAATACAACTCGTATTCGATGCAGATAAATCAACCTTCCTCTCTGTCGAAAAAGCTGACTTTGGTGCTTTCCAAGGATCTGACGCAGGAGGTTTTTAAACTCTTTAAAATTTATCTTATTTTTACCTAGGTTTTTATACACTAGGTATATGGATAAAGATTTTGAACCGTGGCACACAATAAAAAGTACTCTCAATAGAGATAAAAAGAGACCATTCTTTCATGAGAGAGATGTTTGGTTTGCATCTCTTGGTTTAAATGTAGGTTTTGAACAGGATGGAAAAGGAAGTAAATTCCTGCGACCGATTGTCATTATAAAAAAGTTTAATAATGATATTTGCTGGTGTTTACCTCTAACTCGTTCAAAAAAAGAAGGTGTGTATTATTTTACTTTCAAAAACAAAACTACAGAGAGCACCATAATACTTTCTCAAATACGATTAATTGATTCGAAAAGGTTATATTACAAAACCGAAACTATATCCCACAATATATTTAATGATATAAAACAAAAACTCAGGCGGTTTCTTGCCTAAGTTTTTGTTGTTACCCCTTACGGGGAGGGCCAAGGCCATTTACATCGTCTATAATATCAAACCCATGAAAACAGTCAATTTTTTTGTTAGAATGTAGGATACACCCATGGATCACCTCCACCGCTTACACAGCCTCTTTAAACAATTTCCAGGTATTGGCCCACGCCAAGCCCAACGTTTTGTGTATTTCCTTTTAAATACCTCTCCTGAATATCGAGAATCTCTCACCAAAGAAATAGCTGAATTAACGTCCCACGTCACTATATGTGCCACCTGTTTTCGTTATTTTGATAGTAAAGGTATAGACCACCGTGAATGCAGTGTCTGCAGAGATGTTGCACGTGATCATGAATCACTCATGGTTATAGCAAAAGACGTAGATCTCGATGCTATAGAAAAAAGCCACTCATATACAGGTTACTATTTTGTACTAGGAAATACCCTCTCCCTCATCGAGAGAGATCCTGATACAAAACTACGGAGTAAAGAATTAATCTCCGCTATAGAAAAGCGAATTAAAACAGGCCTCAAAGAAATTATTTTAGCACTCTCTCTCAATACCGAAGGAGAGCATACTCGTGAATATATAGAAACACTCATTACACCCCTCGTGAGGCAGCACAAAATAAAAGTCTCCCTTCTCGGTCGTGGTCTCTCTACTGGTACAGAACTCGAGTATTCTGATGCTGAGACGATTAAAAATGCTTTACTCAGTCGTAAAGTAGATATTATTGCCTAAGTAAGAAAACTCTACTTTTTATATTCAACTTTTTTAGCCCGTGCGGTGCGTACAGCCTGTTTTATATGCTCTATACCGAGACCGTAGTGTTCAATAAGCTCTTGGGGTGTTCCTGATTGACCAAACATATCATGTACACCTAAACGAATAACAGGAATCGGATACATTTCAGACACACACTCAGTAACAGCTGATCCCATGCCTCCCGCTACCTGGTGTTCCTCTACCGTAACAAAAGCACCTGAATCTTTGGCATGAGTAATGAGAGCTGATACGTCGAGGGGTTTTATGGTAGCTAGATTAACAACACGTACACCAATTTTTTCTTTTTCGAGCTCTCGAGCTGCCATGAGAGCGTTATAAACAAGAGCACCCGTTGCAATAATAGTTACTTCTGGTTTGCCTGCTACGGGGTCAAAATAGGTTCGCGCTTTACCTATTTCAAAAGGCGTGTCTTTGGTTGTTATAACCGGTGTTTTTTCACGAATAAGGCGAATGTACGCTGGCTTACCCGATTGAGCGATGGCGAGAGTGGCTTTTTCTGCTTCAATACTGTCACACGGTGAAATAACCTCCATCCGTGGAATAACTCGCATGAGGGCAATATCTTCAATTGCTTGATGGGTGCCTCCGTCAGGACCTACAGATACACCCGCATGAGAACCAACAACTTTTACCGGTACATCATTGTACGCTGCTGTTGTACGGATCTGCTCCCAGTTACGTCCAGGAGAAAACATCGCGTATGAAGTAATAAAAGGTATTTTACCCATAGCAGCCATACCTGATGCAACAGTGGCCAGATTTTGTTCCGCTACGCCGACTTGTATAAAGCGTTTAGGAAATGCTTCACGAAACAAATGCATCTGAGTTGATTCAGTGAGATCGGCACAGAGACCTACAACCCTTTCATCTTTTTTACCTGCGGCGAGCAACCCAGTACCAAATCCTTTACGGATTGGAACTTGTTCCACATCTTTATCGAAAAGCTTTGGGTTCAATTTTTGTGAAGGAGGGATCATAAGATTATTGTTCTTGTATTGTTTTACCCAAGGTACGTAATTCAGCTAAAGCAACCGACCCTTGTTGTGCCTTAGGGATTTTATCTTCTGGTCCAAGTCCCGGAGGATTTCCGTGCCACCTATAATCATACTCAAATTCTTTAACCCCTTTACCAGGAATGGTATGAGCCATAATACAGACAGGTTTTTCCGTGATCGCTCGAGCGGCTTCAAATGCATCAGCAATAGCTCCGATATTATGTCCATCAACCTCTATGACGTGCCACCCAAACGTAATATATTTATTCACAAATGGCTCAAGGGGCATAACATCTTCAGTATTACCATCTATCTGTATATTATTACGATCAATCACACATACGAGATTTCTGAGTCTTTCTTTGCCTGCGAGCATAATTGCCTCCCAGGTATTCCCTTCATCGTGTTCACCGTCAGATGCGAGGCAGTATATCCGTTTTGATGATGTTGTGCCGTTATCTATCCTATCAGCTAATGCCATACCAACCGCTTGTGAAAGACCTGAACCGAGAGGACCTGATGATGTTTCAAGCATAGGTAAAAACTCTCGATGAGGATGACCTTGGAGACGAGAGCCAAATTTACGAAGTGTTTTGAGCTCTTGTACCGGAAAATAACCAGCATGAGCCATGGTTGCATAGAGCACCGGACAAATATGACCATTAGAAAGCACTACCCTGTCGCGATCTATCCATGTTGGATCCTGTGGTCTGTGATTAAGCGTATGAAAATACAGTGTAGCAAAAATATCAGCCATACCGAGAGGCCCTGCAGTATGTCCTGAACCAGCAGCTATGAGCATTTCGATAATTGATTCTCTGATATCGTTTGCTTTGATTTCTATATGCTGTATTTTTTCGCGCGAAAGCATCGAAGAGTCGTGTTTAAAGAGATCGTAATGTCTCTAGTGTACCAAGAAAATCAGATGAACCATAGAGCGCACTACCCACAACAAGTCTATCTGCACCTGCTTTAATAAAGAGAGGTGCTGTTTCGAGATTTACTCCCCCGTCAACTGAAATAATAAGTTCAGGATACCGCGCTCGCAAGCTCGCTACCAATTCATACGCCTGTGAACTGACTCCTTGCCCTTGAAAACCAATTTTTTCTACACCCATAACCTGAACAAAATGGATTTTGTCTACGAGGGGTGCAATCGATTCGGGAGTGTCTTTAGGCATGAGGGCTATACCGAGCTCTACATCAAAAGGACCGAGTTCTTCGGAATGTTTTCCGTAGTCTTTTATAATATGACCTAATTCATCATCTGACACCGAGTGTTTATGAACTATAATTCGTGAAGCGCCCGCAGAAATAAAGTCGGGTATTTTTTGATAGACATCTTTAACCATCAAATCAAACTCTATATCAACATCTTCCCAATGAGGAAAAGCTTTTTCTTGATCAATGATGTCGTTAAAAATCATGTCTTCTACTCCAGGACCCTTGAGGTATGGCCATGTACGTGACGGTACATATCCTCCATCACATATATCAATTTGAACACACGGAACGTGAGTTGCTGCGAGAGCGAGCTTTTCTTCGATTTCCTCGTATGATTTAGGTAAAATTGCTGGAATTATGTTCATTAATTTTTCGCATGAATAGTAAACAATTTCATCAAACGACGCTTATGTCGTTCATCTCCTGAGAATGGTGTTTTGAGCCACAATTCTACTGCTTTTAAAGCATCTTCCGGTGATATAAACCGAGCACCGAGAGATAATACGTTCGCATCATTGTGTTCACGAGAGAGTTTTACGATGTCTGTATTACCTCCATAATAGACGACTGCTCGTACACCATAAAATTTGTTCGCACACATTGCTTCACCCTGACCTGATCCACCAATAACAATACCCCTTACCCGAGAAGGGTCATGCGCTATTTCTTTACCTACTTTAGAAATAAAATCAGGATAATCATCCTCAGGATTATATTCTTTAGGGCCCAAATCACGCACATCATAATGAGCTAATGAGAGTCGCTCTACGAGAAACTTTTTTAATTCAAAACCCGCATGATCTGATGCAATATAGAGTTTCATACTATATATAGTACCACACCTCTCTATGGATATTTTAAAGCTTAATTAGTATTCCCTGCTTTAATCACGTGATCAACGAGCGTATGGGTATACCCCATTTCGTTATCATACCAAGCGAGCACTTTGACGAGATCTCCATCTACCACACGAGTCATTTCAAGATCTGCAATAGAAGCATGTGAGTTTCCTTTGATATCTGATGATACGAGAGGTTCGTCTGATGCTGCAAATATTCCCTTCCATCGATCAGTTTTAGCTGCGTCACGGAGGATTTGATTTACTTCCTCTGCTGAAGTCTTGCGCTTTGCAATAAATGTCACATCAACAATAGACCCTACAATAACAGGAACACGGATAGATATACCATCAAATTTACCTGTCATCTGTGGAAGTGCTTTTGATACTGCAATAGCTGCACCTGTAGAGGATGGCACTATATTCATCGCAGCAGCACGACCTTCACGAAGATCCTTTTTAGACGGACCATCTACAATAGCCTGGCTCGCTGTATATGCGTGAACTGTATTGAGTACAGCTTTATGAATACCTATTTTCTCATCGAGAATAGCAATGAGTGGTGAACCCGCATTGGTTGTACACGAAGCATTCGAAGTAATCTGCACACCCTTGAATCGGTCCTCATTGAGACCCATGAGAATAGTTGCGCCCATCGCTTCTGACGCAGCGTCGCCTTTTGCAGGGGCACTGATCACAACACGTTTTGCACCTGCTTCGATATGCACTCGTGCTTTTGCAAAATCAGTAAAGAGACCAGTTGATTCGACAACAACATCGATACTCAATGATTTCCACGGTAGCTTGGTAGCATCTTTTTCTTGAATAAAAGCTATTTCTTTACCATCTACAATCAGAGCCTTGCCATCAGTCTTTGCAGAGACATCAAAAGAACTCACACCGTATGCAGAATCATATTTGAGGAGATATGCGAGATTCTGTGCGTTACCGAGATCATTAACCGCAACAAGTTCAATATCATCACGTTCTCTAGCCACTTTGAGAAAAGCTCGTCCAATACGTCCAAATCCGTTAATAGCTACTCTGATTTTTTTTGCCATAATGTATATTAAATTATGGCTCCAGTATATCAGAAAATCTGTGAGAGGCAGAAATTAATGTTATGGAGTCACGGTCTCGCCTGTTGGTTCAGGTGTAGTTGGTGCAGGAGCAGGTTCTGGTGTAGGTTCTGGCGCAGGTGCCGGTTCTGGGGTTGTTGGTTCAGATGTAGTCTCTTCTGGAGTTATTTCACCGCCTGAACCGGTGTCACCTCCCGTAGTTTCACCTGTTGATCCACCTGTTGTATCTCCTGTGCTTGGAGTTGTAGTTCCTGTGTCACCGCCCGTTACTTCACCTCCTGTAGAATTTCCTGTGCCGCTCGTACCGCTATTATTGTTGTTTGTAGTGTTATTGCCCGCAGTACCATTGTCTTGAACCTGATTACCATCACCACCTGTTGATACTACCCCATTAGCTGGAGGTACGAGTGGTGTACATGCACCGAAGGTACTTACTGTTGATCCACCTGAAACTTTGAGACAGTATGGCTGACCTGTTATTTCATCATAGAGAGTGATACCTGCACGGTGTTCAGTAGTACCAACCTGGAGAGCCCCTACTGAAGCTGATTCAATAGCTGCGTTTTTGATGTATGCGATATTTGCAGTGAGGGTTTCAACAATTGCATTTTTTATGTATGCAATACCGTCCTGGAGCTTGAGTCCCGCTGTTTCAAGCATTGCCATAAGAGAGGTTGTAAGGTCATTTGACCATACGATAGTAGTTGAAGCTGTTGATACAATTGCAGTAGAGCTCGCAACGAGAGCGAGACGATTCTGTAAATCAGCGAGAGCTGCTGTTGTTGAAGCGAGAGCCTGATTAATAAGAGCGATGTTTTGAGTATTTTCATTCACCTTGAGCTCGAGTAATTCAAACTTTCGATCTAATTCTTGAACACCTGCGAGAATAAATGTTGAGAGTTTATACACATCAACACCCTTTCCACCTGCCGCAAGTACTTCTACCGGAGCTTCTTCAGCAATCAAACCAAGTCTCATAGGAGCAGTGTCTGACTCGGTGTTATAGCGATAGGTTGCTACACCGATAGTTTTGAGTTTTGCGAGCATGGTTGCTTTTGTTGCATCATCGAGGTAGGTAATATCGTGTTTCGCATCACGTGTAGAGATATTTACAAATGATGTTGCAGCGACATCTCCCATAATCTGGAGTTTGTATGTTGGAGTTGAAGTTCCTGACATACCAATACCGACATTTCCTGAACCATCAATCTTGAACTGATCCTGTGCAAATGTCTGTTTTGTAGCCACAAAGACAGTCACAAATCCTTGATCAAAAGATCCACCTGACCAAGCCTCGAGAGCAATACCGACACTCTCTTCTGATCCACTTGCTTTGCGTCCAACACCTGGAGTTGTTGAGAGAGCAATATGATCTCCAATAGCAATATTTCCATTTTCACCATTTACCTTTACCGGCACACGACCCGATAGAGCTACTGGTTTTGAATTTGAAACTTCTTTACCGAGGAGCAAACCAGGAGCAGTTGAAACGATACCGAGGACTCGTTCACCTGCTACCGCTCGTTTAATCATGGTTGATGTAGCGGTATCTACAGATACGATTTCTCCTGCACTGAGTGTGAGGTCGAGGGTTGGATAATTTTCCGCGAGGTCGATATCCGTGATAGATGCGGTTGTTGCATATATGGTACCTGCTGTTGTTCCACAAGATCCTGTATCACGCACACAAAGTGAACCTTGGACAGAGAGGGTTGAGACAGGGGTTGTGGTGCCAATACCAACATTGCCTCCAAGTGGGTTAAGAGCAAGTGAGTATGCGCTTTGGTTTATCGCTGCGTCGCGGGCTTGTATCCATGAAGTT
>JACCDV010569743.1_pt1 | contig 15317 bp, 15 predicted proteins | sample 7446131 | NCBI WGS metagenome assembly JACCDV01 (sample SAMN15323448, study PRJNA562643) | freshwater metagenome | isolation source: river surface water | place: USA:Blue River Watershed | collected 2017-08-17 | reverse complement strand
TTTCTTTATGCTCAATCTCGTTTGAGGCTTTAGAATCCTTTTCTAATTGTCGACTTAATCTTGAATAGTTTTCAAGCGAAACATTGTTGCGGTTGTGTCTCATCTTGCTCTGTTTATAGGATTTCTTGTCAGCATGCTTTGTTTCTGTACCGGCAAGCTCCTGGTGCAGAAGCTCTACAGCATCTATTGGCGCATCTTCGTGCGCATCTTTATCCTTCTTGAGGGGGTGGATAGAGGGCATGATTTATTTAAACCAGATTAGGTTATGGTCAGGTTAAGAGCTTAATGACAGAGGGCGACTAGATGATGTGTTCTAAGCCATAAATCAACTCTTCCAGCTGCATTACCTTGCGGGCTGCAAGTAGTATTCCCGGCATAAAGCTACTGCGATCGATACTGTCGTGCCTAATAGTGAGTGTCTGACCAACGCCACCAAATATCACTTCTTGGTGAGCAACGAAGCCTGGTAGGCGCACGCTGTGAATAGGAATATTAGATTCTATTTTGGTAGCTGCGTGTTTAGTTTTGTTACTAGAGTTGATACTAGGATTACTGCCAGCTATCATTTTGGCGGTTTTGATTGAAGTTCCAGATGGAGCGTCAATTTTGCGATCATGGTGAAATTCGATAATCTCACATTTGCCGAAATATTTGCTAGTCTTTTGGGCGAATTGCATCATTAATATCGCGCCTATAGCGAAGTTGGGAGCAATAATACAGCCGACGTGATGACGTTTGGAAATCTTGGTTAATTCGGTAATCTCCTCATCACTAAGCCCAGTGGCTCCAATTACCGTTTTAATGCCGCTTTCAAGAGCAAGTCTAGAATTGTGATAGACACTCTCTGCAGTCGTAAGCTCTACCAGTACATCTACCTGTTTACGTTGTAGTGTGTCGCGTAAATTATCAGTAAGGGTAACCCCCATGCTTAGTAGTTCTTCTTGGACGTGATCTTCGACATTGCCAAGATCTCTGACTACTCCGGCAACCAGTTCAAACTCTTTGTTGTTTTCAATAAAAGTTTGCACAGCAGCTTTACCCATTCTTCCTAGGGCTCCACTTACTACTACTCTGACTCTTTTTTTTGCCATCGATATTCAGTATATCAATTAGTAGTTGTAGTTGCAGCAGCTTCGCTTAAAGGTTTAGGTGCCGGTTTAGGTACGGGTTTGGGCGCTAGTTTTGGCTCTACAGCTATTCTAGAGCTTGGCTTAGCAGCTGGCTTGGCACTACTAATAACTTGAGCGATTTTCTTTGGTAATACTGTGAGTACCTGTTTACGCCCGAGTATAACCTGTGATGATGATAAAGAAAGATCTATATATTCAAGGTCGGTATGATTTTTATCTATGCTACGTAATTGATCTAATACTAGAGTTACCCTTTCTATACGTTTTAGTACACTACGGTCAAGTAGCCCTACTTTGAAATTATAGTGATTAGTGTAGATGATGAAATTTCTCTCTTTGTCACCTTTGATGTTGGTAACTTTTAATTTAGTGCTTGACTCTATAGTTTTGCAGAGCTTACGCAAGATGATTAACTCATGATCTTTGAGCGCGACACTACTTTCTATAATAATTAATGGGCTTATTGCAGCTCTTAATTGCCTTTGAGTTCTACCACTCAAACAGGTTCTATTGAGGTTGACTACACTTTTTGCATTCTGGTCAAGTAGTATACTGCCGTATTTAGCCCAGAGTTTAGTTTCTTTGATGTAGATTTTGATTTTGCGTTGTGGAACTATAAAACGTTTCACTTTAGCTTCTGCGATTAAGGGATGGCGTTTAAGCCTAGTGCTTATGCGCACAGGGTTTGCTAAGAGTATAGGCTTTCCATTAAGTTTTTCTTTGTCAAGCTTGCAAATGATATCTTCGCGCTTTAAGGTCTCAAGACCGTAAACCCAGGTAATGCTGTCGTAGTTTTTTATGGGCTTGGATAATTCATGAAAAGTATAAATTGAACTAGAAAGTAGAACTAAAAAAGATATAGTGCTTAGTAGTATTTCTTTGGGGGACATCAACTTCTCTCATCATTATAGTAACCAATAAATGAGAGTATGGCTTTACCTGTCATGTAAATATCTCCAGTCACTGAATCCCAGCGAATAATCAGATCACCACCTGGCAGTTTAACCCTAATATCTTCATCCTTCTGATAGTAGCCGCGTCCAATAGCTGCTATCGCTGTAGCACAGGCACCTGTGCCGCAGGCTTGGGTGAAACCACAACCACGTTCCCAGACTATAAGACGAATACCATCTTTATCTATGCGTGCGAATTCGACATTAGTCTTACGCGGAAAATCGCTATGAACTTCTATCTCTGGTCCATTAAGGCTAGTTTGGCTAAGTTTTTGGTCGTCTAGTTTGTAGAACTCTATAGCGTGAGGATTGCCCATTGAGACATAGTCATAACTAAAATCAAAACCTTTGCTGGTAGTTAATTTACGCCCGGTAGCTATCTCGCGAGGCGGACCCATATTGACCTTTACTTGTTCATTGTCAAGTAATTCCACTTCTATATCACCAGCGAGAGTTTCTATTTTAAATTTAGTCTCTTCAGAGCTTAAACCATGTTCATAGATATATTTAGCAGCACATCTAATACCATTGCCGCACATCTCGGCGATAGAACCATCGGAATTATAGTAACGCCATGAGCGAACTGCTTCTGTTGAATTCTTAGGATTATCAATAATGATTAGACCATCAGCACCAATACCGAAATTACGGTCGCAAATTCTGCGTGTAAGATTTATTTCGTATTCTTGGCTAAGATTAGCATCAGCTTCTTGTAAGTGATTAATATTTACTATAACGAAATCATTACCTAAGCCATGTATCTTCTCGAAAGGTAATAGATAGCTGGTTCCTGATTTAAATTGTTCTTCTGATACGCTCATTAGATTAATATTTTAGCAAAGCTTCTGAGCTAGAACTCCGCCATTACGCCGGTTAAGTTTAGGTCCCTCATGGAGAGAGCATCCTGCGGCTTGGAAGCCATCTTTAGCCAGGCGTGAAGAGCTGTAGGTAGAGATGTAACTATTAGGTTTAGCCGTGCGTACCACGGCAGCTATAAACTCTGCTTGCCATAGCTCGGGACATTTAAGCGGACTAAAAGGGTCGAAAAATATAGCGTCGAAGTAATTGGATTCTAGGTTTTTGATAGTTTCTCTAGCGTCACCAATTAATATGTTAATGTCAATTTGATTTTGCGCTCGTGCTAGAGAGTGCAAAATCATTTGATGACTGGTCTTGTAGTTAGCTAGCTCGTCAGGAAACTCCAGATCCTTAATCATCTCTACTATCTGCGCGTCATTTTCAAGCCCAATAATTTCTATTTCGCAATTAGGGTTAATTTTAAGTATCTGTTCTATGGCAACACCAGAGTTGTAACCTAGTCCGAAACAGACATCTAGCAGTCTGATTTGCTGCTGAGATTTTGCTAATTCTGGTATTCGGCAAGCTAGAACATGCTTGTGCAGAGCTTCAGCATAAGCGCCGTGCACTGAATGATAAGCTTCGTCATATTGTTGATTGATATAAGTCTGACTGCCATCGGCAGTGGTGACTAAGGTATAGCCCATAGCAATAGTATAATCTCTTAGGTGCGCCCTAAAACTGTATATATTTTTGATTATGATGGAACCCTGGTGGAAATTAAAAGTACCCCAGAAGGCGGTATGCTTGAAGAGTTTCAAGCTGCCAAACTAAATGCCCTAGCTGATTGTCCTAATACTCAGGTAGCGATACTCACTGGTAGAGCATTGCCTAATCTTAAGTTCGTTACTTCTAAAGTTACGCTTAGCGAGAAAATTATTCTAATCGGTACTCATGGAGCGGAAGCTGTCGATGTTATTACTGAGTCACCGTATCTTGATGAATGGCAGTCTTGGTCTGCATTGTTTCAAGGCGATGAAGATTTAGTTTTTGAGCCGAAGGCACTTACTTATGCGATCCACTATAAAACTCACCCTAGCCCAGAAGATATTCGTGCTAAGTTCTGGGTTGCCTATTCGCCTTATAAAGAAAAATTCAGAGTTCAAGAAGGTATAGGGGTCTTTGAGTTAATGCCTCATGATGTTAATAAAGGGCTTGGTATAGATTATTTGCATAAGAGATTCCCAGATTATCATTTGGTTTTTTTTGGTGATGATCTGACGGATAATTTTGCGCACGCTAGGATCAATGAGCTCGGTGGTACTAGCTATCAAGTTGGTCACCACCTTAAAGGTGCTGATGTCGTGGCGAAGCATCGGCTTGAAAATATTGAAGCAGTCTATGCTTTCATTGATGATGTTTTGAACTTATCTGATCAACCTTGATAATATTCACCGGATAATAATGCGAGAGTCTATGTTATCTAAATTTCACTTGAAGATATACTTATAGCTTGGGTTTCAGGGCTATTCCTTAAGGGCATAAATTAGTTATGGCGGTGCAACAGAGATCAGCTTTTCAGCAGCTGCAAAAAAAAGAAATTAGCCTTGATGAGGCTATAAAACTTCTAGTTAATGCTCAGCAGGATATTAATCCTACTTATTTGGATCAGCAGTTAATTGCTTCTATGAAGCCTAACTGGCCTAAAGAGAAAGCCTTACCGCTTGTATTTTGTGACGGTACTTTGTATGTAGCTTGTGCTGTTGATCAGCCTGATGAGATTGCTCAGCAATTAAGTCCTTTGGTTAATAATTTTAAAGTTGTTTTAGTTAAGGTGAATAAAGCTAGCTGGGAGAAGAATACAGCAACAGCTAAACCGCAACAATCAGCTAATGGGAAAGCTGCTCAAGCACCTGAGCAAAAAAAGAAAAACATACTTGGTGCTGATCTGCAGAAAACAATTGAAGCTATTCCTTCCAAGGTTATTGATGCAACAGACGAGAATGCAATCGGACGAGAGGTTCGTGAGTTGATGGCAAACGCTGCCAAAATTGGTTGCTCTGATATTCACTTCGAGCCGACTGAGAAGTTTTTAATTGTCCGTTTCCGTGTAGATGGTGTTCTTAGAGACATGGCGAAATATCCTTGTAGTGAACAAGCTGACTATCGCAAGATCATGATTGCGCGTATTAAAATTATTGCTGATCTTAATATCGCTGAGTCACGTATCCCTCAAGATGGAAGGGTTACAGAGATAATCAATAACCATAAGTTAGACCTCAGGGTTTCAACTTTACCTACTCTTTACGGAGAGAAGTGTGTTATTCGTTTATTGCCGCATGAGAATTCTTTTACAGAACTCAACAATCTTGGTATGGAACCAGACATGATCCCCGAGTATGAATCATGGTTAGGGATGTCTCAAGGAATGGTCTTGATCACTGGACCTACGGGTTCTGGTAAAACCAGTACGCTTTATACTTCACTAGCTAAACTGGTAGATACCACACGTAATGTTGTGACGGTTGAAGATCCGGTTGAGTTTCAGTTGGCACGTGTTAACCAGGTACAAGTTAACGTTAAGGCGGGACTTACTTTCGCTTCTGGCTTAAGAAGTATATTAAGGCAAGACCCTGATATTGTGATGGTCGGTGAGATCCGCGATAAGGAGACGGCTGAGATTGCTATTCAAGCTGCGCTAACAGGTCACTTGGTTCTAAGTACTTTGCACACTAATGATGCTCCTAGTACTGTTACTAGACTTATAGATATGGGCGTGCAACCTTACTTGGTAGCAAGCGCTCTAGTGGGTGTAGTGGCTCAGAGACTGTTGCGTAGAGTTTGCCAACAATGTTTTGAAGAGTATCAAGCTAGCCCAGAGGATCTTAAGACCTTGGGACAGCCAGTAGACGCTCAACTTACTTTAGTAAGAGCTAAGGGTTGTCAAAACTGTAATAATACCGGATACTCAGGAAGGGAAGGCGTTTTCGAGATTATGCACGTTAATCGTGAGATTAAGCGTGTGATTCAAGAAGGCGCTAGCCTAGAGAAAATCAGAAACATCATGAAGGGAAATAATGTTAAGTCACTTTTTGATGTTGCTGTCGAAAAAGTCATAAATAAAAAATCCACTATAGAAGAACTTCTAAGAGTGGTTACTAAAGACGACGAGTGACCAATCCTCCTGACGATAATTCAAATCAAGATTCAAAGCCAGACTTTTTTAGTAGCGAGGCTAGTTTTACGCCGCCGCCTAAACCTATTGAGCCAGAGCCAAGTTTCGAACCAGTTGAAGTTAATTTTGATGATTTCTTAAAACCAATTGAACAAGTTACTGAGCAATCAGATTTTCCTGAAGTTCCTATTGCTGAATCAGAACCTATCACTGAAGAACTGCCATGGCTAACTCAAGAGCCTGACGCTGACATGGAAGCAGTCTTCTCTCAGCAAGACTACGGACAGAATCAAGACATTGATGAACCGGCACCAGAATTACAGATACCTAAAGGCGTTTATAAAGCCTACGCTGATTACGATTATTCTAACGACGCACTTGCTCAAGAGATTGAAGGTGAGCAGGCTGCTAAGAAAGGAATTAAAGTAAGTAAGCAAGCAATAATTTTTCTTGTAATTCTACTTGCGGTGGGTGGATATTTTGGTTATCAATTCCTTAATCCCGATTATAGTAAGCTTGCTAAACATGGTAAGCGTAAACGCGAGCCGCGTAAGGTTGTAGTTAAAGGTTCAGAGTTCTTAGGTATAGATCTAAGTCCGATCTGGGATCTAACGCGTCAGCGTGGTATTCCTGCTAATTACGATAGAGACATTATTAATATTGCTTTGATGGGTGCTGGTAAAGACAACCCATTCACTATACCTGGTCAAGTAATAGAGATTATTAAAGAAGCTGTTGAAGAGCAGATCGAAGAAGTGAAGCCACCTGAGATGTATAAGCGTAGAGCTTATCGTGGTGGTCTTATCGCGGTGCTTACATCTGGTGATCGTAATCTAGCTTTGGTAAGTTACAAAGAAGCTGACTTTGAATATCTGCAAGGTACTAAAAAAGTGAAGATAGTGAAGCTTGCTACTAAAGCGATGTCTAAAGCTAAAGAAGAGTTTCTAGAGTTGCTTGAAGAAGATTTCGTTGGTCCTTGGCAGATAGTTAAAATTGATGCAGGTAAATCTTTAGGCAAGGAATCATATATTACGCTTAAGTATGAGAAAGAATTACGCACTATGAAAGTCGGTCAAGCACTGGAACTTGGCATATTTGACATGAATGATAAACTTGATGTCTTTAAAGATGCTGCTGATGGCGCAGATGTTGATGATATCGGTGATGAGTAAACGTTGATTAAACGATAGAGCGTAGATCTAGTTTAGTTTCAAGCTCGGCATAAACATCATCTGGATTACGCATCGCATTAACTCTAATTAGATTCTGATTGCTGTAATAGTCAGTAAGTGGTTTACCAGTTTCAGCTTCATAACCATTAAGACGCTTCTCTATTACTTCTAATGAGTCATCTTTACGTTGATAAAGTTCTGAGCCGCAGAGATCACAGGTGCCAGTGACCTTAGGTGGGTTGAAACTTAGATGAAAAGTGCCTTTGCAGTTACTATCATTCTTCTTGGTGCAGAGTCTGCGACCGCTTAATCTTGCGATTAATTCTTCGCGAGGAGCTGCAAGATCAAAAATAAAATCAAGCTTAGTATAAGTATCCAGATACTTAGCTTGCTCAAGTGTGCGCGGATAACCATCGAGTATAAAGCTATCAAGCTTAGAAATCTTATTACGTACGATTTCGTTGACTATATCATCACCAACTAAAGCACCAGACTCTACTATGGCTTTAACTTTATTGCCTAGCTCAGAGCCACTACCGATCTCGGCGCGAATAAGATCACCAGTGCTGAGATGTAATATGCCATGGGCCTCAGCTAGTCGCTGTGACTGAGTGCCTTTGCCAGCACCAGCAGGTCCGAGGAATAATATCTTAGTCTTGTTTTTAAGAGTCACGAATGCTAATTATACAGTAATCTACAGTAGCAGCATACAATCGCCGTAACTAAAGAATCTATAGCGTTGTATAACTGCTTCTTTATATATATTTAGAATTTCTTCTTGACCAGCCAGTGCCGAAACCATCAGTAGTAATGTTGAGCGTGGTAAATGAAAATTAGTTAGCATGCCATCAATAATTTTAAATTTATATGGTGGGTAGATGTAGATATCTGTTTCACCAGTTAATGTTCCTGTTGCTGCTGCGCTTTCAAGTGCACGACTAGCAGTACTACCTACTGATATTATTCGCTGACCTGCAGATTTTGCGCTAAGAATTTTTTGCCAAGTTTCGCTGCTGATCTCATAGTATTCACTGTGCATCTTATGTCCGCTAATAGTTTGAGATTTAATTGGTAGAAAAGTTCCTAAGCCTACGTGCAGAGTAAGTTCTAAGATTTCTACGCCTTTAGTTCTTAGCTTAGTTAAAATTTCATCGCTGAAATGCAATCCAGCAGTGGGTGCAGCAATACTAAAACCACTAGCAGAATCTTGAGCAAAAATAGTTTGATAGCGTTCTTTGTCTATTTCTTCAGCTCGGCGTTTGAGATATGGTGGTATCGGCATTTCAGCAGCTTCGCGCACGGCACGATTAAAATCTTCTTCGCTACCGAAATTAACTAGTATCTGCGGAGAGATTTCACTACTAGCATCTTGCTTAAGCTTAGTGATTTTTACAGTCTGGCCATTCTTGAGCTGGTAGCTAGCACCATCTTTAAGCTTCTTAAGTGGCTTAGCTATGGCTTCCCATTGATCGCCTTTGCGAGTTAGTAATAGTATCTCGATGTCAAGTGGCTGCAAATAAAATCGTGATGCTAGCACCTGAGTCTTATTGAGTACCAGTAAATCACCAGCTTTCAGAAGATGAGTAATATCACTGAAAGCCAGGTGTTTAAGAGATTTGGATTCCAGATTATAATGGAGCAGACGAGATTGATCCCGCTTCTCTTGAGGGTAGCGGGCTATTAACTCTTCTGGCAAATCGAAATCATAAGCACTAAGCTCATCAGTGTTATTGATTGTTGGTGGGCCTGATTGCATATGAAGCTTAGTATTATTATTTGTACTTTTAACCGCGCCATCCAGCTTGAGCAGCTGCTTGAAGATTTATCATATCAACACGCCCGTCTCAACGAGGAAGATAGGGGTGAAGTAGAAGTGATACTAGTGGATAACAACTCTTTCGACACTACAAAGGAAGTCGCTTATAAATTTACAGAGAGCACTATACTGCCAGTTAAATATTACCTAGAGAATCGTCAAGGTGTCTCTGCTGCTCGTAATCACGGTATTAAACAATCCAAAGCAGAGCTTATTGCGTTTCTTGATGATGATCTAACACTTGATGAAGATTGGCTTAAAGAAGCTTTGCGCATCGCTACTGGCTGTAAAGATAGAGAGATCGGTGTCTATGGTGGACGTTCAATCCCTCTCTGGCAGGAGCGTGTACCGAAGTGGCTGAATTCTACTCCGCCTTATGGTATTGATCAAGCTTTATTCACTGGTCATAACTATGGTGACGAAGAGTCTTACTATCCAGTAGATAGTGATATCGGGATAGCTAAATTCCCGCTTGGTACTAATACTATGTTTCGCCGTGAAATATTCGAGAACTGTGGAGATTTCAGAACTGACCTCGGGCGCAATGCTGCTGGCGGAGTCGGTCTTCACGAGGATACAGAGTTCTTAGAGTATCTCAGCATGCTTAAAGTACCAATGCTCTACGTGCCACAACTTATAGTATTCCATCCGATAACGTCTGAGCAGATGAGCCCAGAGAGTATGCGTCGTTGGTATTTTAAATCTGGTTGCAGCCAGTATTGGATGGCACACACTGATCGTATGCGTAGAACCGCTGATAAATTCATCGGGCTTGCTCGTCCTTATCGTAATTTTATGCCAGGCTTTATGGCTAAGCTAAAAATAGCCGGAGTGCCTCTCTATCTATTCTTGAAAGCCTTTGCGATATTCATGTATTGGTTAATTACTTATCCAAGCCTTAATAAGAAACGTAGTTTCTGGCTGACTATGCAGTTCTCAAAGACTCTTGGGGAGATAGAAGCAGCCGGATTAGTGCATCAACAGATCACTAATAGGAAGTTTAGTTTTAAAGATAGGTTGAAAGATAGAGTGATTAAGGCTTAGTCGATGAGCTTGTTCATGTTTTAGAAATGTCAGCTACGAGCTTAAAAGCCACAACGATAAACATGGCGAAAAGCCCTACTGATACTATTGCTTGTACTAGTAACTCATTATCCATTTTTAGTCCTCCTGTTCTCGCGCTCTATGCGCCACTCTCTAGTCTCCATTATACCGTAGCTTGAACTTAACAAAAAGCTTGATATCAGAAGACTAATAACAGCTATTAGGATTTTGATTGGCAGATACCAATTTATTTCTATCCCTCTTAGCAATGCTTCTATTACAATTGCACTGAATGGTGCACCAGCAGCTATTCCGATCGTCTTCACTAGCTCGGCCCGAAATTTAAGATGATCTAACTGTGTCCCTGTATTTAATATTATTATCCCCTGATCGTCCATGTTATCCCCCTTGATGGACATGGTTATAGCAAAAAGCTATTCAAAACGAAAGGGGTCAAAATTCCTCTGGGTAATTAAGTCTTAGAAATGTCAGCTACGAGCTTAAAAGCTCCGACTATCAGCATAGTGAAAAGTCCTACCGATACTATTGCTTGTACTAGTAACTCATTATCCATTTTTAGTCCTCCTATATTCACGCTCTAGGCGCCATTCTCTAGCCTCCATTATACCGTAGCTCGAACTTATTAAAAAGCTTGATATAAGACAGCTCAAATTTCCTCTGGATTGTATTAATTAATCTGAGAAGTTAAGAAACTTAGGTGGCGTCCAGTCGATACCATTTTCTTTGCGTGCTAAATAAGCTCCTCGATCAAGCATATACATTAAAATTCCTGCCATTAATATGCCGATTACCCCAGTGCCGATTATTATTAAATATCCAATCATGATGAGAACATCATATCTATTTTTACCATTGCTTCGAAACCTTTGAGTATGATCGTAAAGCCCCAAATAGCAAATATTCCCGATATGCACAATCGTGCCCAAAAGTATTGTTGACTAAAAAGTACAATTGGCTCCTTGGTGAGTAGTGCGAAAACTGTTGCGCACTGCAAAGAAGTATTCAAAACGAAAGATGTCGGAGGGCTCCTCTGGGTTGTATTGATTAATCTGAAAACTTGAAAAACGACGGAGGTGGTTCCATACCGCTAGATTTAAAAGCTTTATATGAAATCCTATCCATACCCCACATCAAAACCAGAAATGGTAATGGTATAACAACTATAGCAATTAGAAAAAAATATAATTGGTTCATTTCTGTATCCTCCGATCTAATTTTACCATCGCTCCAAGCCCTTGGGTTGCAAATCCATAAGCTGGCATTAGAAGAGCTATAGAGATTAATAATCGCATCCAAAAATAAGGCTGATTGGTTATTGTGGTTGGATCCTGTGCTAGTAGCTGAAGTGTAATTGCGCAGAAAGGTGTTGCCAGCGCGTACCCTACGAATCTAAATGTTTCGGCCCGATATTTCTCGCTATGTTCATATTTTTCATGATGTATCCCCTTATTGTCCATGTTATCCCCCTTGATGGACATGGTTATAGCAAAAGGCTATGCAAAACGAAAGGGGTCATTTTTCCTCTGGCTGAAGTTTAATTAGTCTACAGCTTGTGGCTTTAAGTATTTAAATACGAATATGAATACTGCCACTGAAAGCACCGTAAATAAACCTAGTGCGACGAGTGATTGTGCGAGCATTTCGTTCATTAGCGTATCCTCCTGTTATCGTCTCTGATTAAGCGTTCCCTTATCTGCATTACATTATAACTTGATTGCAGTAATACCAAGCATTCTATTAGGCTTATTAATCCAATTGGAATTTTGATTAGCAAGTACCAGTTCATTTCTAAGCCTGAGATTAGTGCTTGCATAACCAGCCCACCAAATGGAGAGCCTATTACAAAAGCTCCAGTTTTGATTATATCTGCCTTGAATTTAAGATAGTCATATTGAGTCCCTGTATCTATCATGTTTATCCCCCTTGATGGACATGGTTATAGCAAAAGGCTATGCAAAACGAAAGGGGTCAAAATTCCTCTGGGTTCTATGGGTGAAGTTATATAGGTGTTAACCCTACCTTAACCTAATATCGATATATAGAAGTCATGGGTGAGTTTGCTGTAGTAGGTGGTTATTCAGATACGATGCCGGTGTTCACAGCACCAGTAGCGCAGCCTTTAGAAGAAACAAAAGTCAACCCTGTTCCAGTTAAGGTCTCTGAAGATGAGTTTAAATCATCTGAGCAGGCAATCATAGCTCCAAAATTAGTGCAAGAAGCTAAGGTTGCAACTAAACCTAGTGAGACGAAAGCCCCTCCAGCACCGCTTTCTAGGGTTGATCCAGAGACTTTGGCACAAATGGCAAAAGTTGATCAAGCGCGTGAGACTGTTGCGCCAAAAAAATGGGAGAATCGTAAAGAGATAGTAGATCCTGTAATTAGAGAAGCTGGTCTAAAAGCTATTGAGTCTGGTAAGTATAACAAAGGAATAACCGATGCAGAAGCTGTGGTAATCAGAAGAAATCTCTCTGGTGAAGAGCTGGAAAAGTTTAATAAGGATTTCAAATCAGATACCTATAAGAATGATCTTAGTTCTAAGAGATTGGATAAATTAGGGAAAGTTCTAAAAGACCATGAAAGTACCTATTTCGATTTAAATTGGCAGTCTGACACCGCTAAACATTTGACTTATAAAGCAATGGCGTCAAATGAGTACTTAGCTTATAAGAACTCTAATAATGAGCCAACCCGCATGGCTAATGGGATTAATAAGCCTATAACTAAGGCTTAATTTTACAGACTCTTAACCAGCTCTTAACCTGAACATGATTAGATATATTAGCCTTAGGGGGCGCAATGGAGATAGTTAGTAAATCACTACTTAATATCAATTCTCAATCAAGCGCAGTTGATTATGATTCAGCGCTGTACGCTAATTCCATGGTTTTTAGGACGGGGATGGTGATGCTTGATGGTATTGGAGATGACTACAGTACTTCTAATAATATCGCTTATAGTTGTACTGATAATAGTAATTTTGTTGCAAATTTTGATTATGATTCTTATACGCATGATGATTGTGTGAGTCCTGAAGAAGGTATTAGTAAAGACTTCCTTGCTACATTACCTGATGCAAATAAGGAGGTTTTCGATAATCGTTTAGTAGCTTTTGAAAATGCTTTGAGGAACGCACCAGAGGGAAAGGGTCCAAGTGTAGATGAAATTAATGCAATTAGTGCGCAAATTAAAAGCGACTATGCGCAAGCTAATAAGCCTGTAGTAGCACCAGCTATATTGCCATCGGGTGCCGCTGGTAATGCCGGTAAAACAGTAGGATCTTTGCAATCCCCTTCAGTACAGGCTCCTGCAACGAAAGTTGCCCCCCCGCCAGCTAAAATCAAATCTGAAGTTGATGAATTGATCACCAGAACTTCCCCGAAGGATGGTTTTGAAGGTGTGGTTAAAAAAGCTGAAACTGACCCTAAATTGCAAGGCGAAATTGTTGAAGCGATTAAGAAAGATACCAAGGCGCAAATCGATGTTGCTAAAAGTGATCTTAAAATTGAAGAAGATGCGTTGAAGACCAAGAAAGAAGAGTTGGTTACAGCTGAATCTGAGCGTGATAAAGCTCAAAAAGCTATCGCTGATCAAGAGAAAGTGATTTCTGATCAAAAAGGAATTATAAAAAATGAAACTGATCGTGTAGTTAAAGCCACTGAAGCACAAGTTAAATCAGCTGGAGATGTTAAGGGTGATGAGCATTTTAAAAAAGCAATAGCTGGAGATAAGGTTGATGGTGGTAAATATGTCTCTAATGGATTAACTGAAATTAGCAAGATTGATAATGAGTCTAAGCGTGAAAAAGCTATGAGAGAGTTTTTAGCTGACGCTCGTGATAAGAAGATTTCATCAAGAGACATTCAAGATGCTGTAGATACTTCATGGGCTAAGGGTGTAACTATTAGTGATAAAGGTGTGACTACCGGTTTAAGTAATGGTTTAAGACCTAAATCAGAAGAGAATCCTCAAGGAAAAGCTAATACCGTGATTTCTAATGCGGAAGGAGAAATCAAGAAGATTACTGATGAGCAGACATATAAAGAGAATAAAGCGATTGTCAATAATCAAGAAAGAAATATTGAAAACTTGAAATCAGAGCAAGCAATTTGTGAGGCTAGAATTGCAGAGTTGAAAGAGGGTGTGATACCTTTCTTGGAATCCCAAAAAGCACAAGCTGATAGAGCTTTTAAAGATGGGAAGATTGATCAAGCAGCTTATAAAGCATTACTTGGTCAATATCGTAGTGAAGGTATCTCTTATGGAACAACTGCTAATAATCGTTTGTATATAGCTGGATCTAATCCAATATCCCGCACCCCAAAAGCTGATGCTCAGACTGCTGCTCGATTAAGGCAGCAAGCAGAGGATGCTGCTATTGGTGCTGAGGCTGATTACCGTATTGTAAATGGACAAAAAATGGTCCTGCCAGACAATGATAAGTATCCAGCTGATGGTAAGGCGCTTGATGCTGAAGCGGTGCGTGTTCGTGGTGAACTCATGTCTAAGCATAAAGGCTTTACTAGAGATACTAGTAAAGAATTAGAGCAATATTTAAATAATGCATCTTTATCACCTGCACAACGTGATAGATTCCTCAAAACAATGTTTGATGACAACACAACGTTCTCTAAGAATTTTGCTGATACGATTTATAAGGATAAATCTCAACAAGCAGAAGTATCTAGATTTTTAACAAGACAGGGTTATAAACTTGATGGTGTTGATGGCGGTATGCTTTCTCGTGAGCGTGTGAATTTCCATAAAGTTTCAGGTATTGGTGCTAACACTCCAGCCTTTGGTGCTATGGCCGCCGTAGGCACCCAACAATCCGGCGGAAACCAAAAAACCAGCCCATGGGGTCAAGTAGCAATCGATTCTACTAAGAGTTTTGTCGACATGCTTGGTAAGTTAGTTATGATAGGTGCTACTCCTAGACAACAACGCTCTTCTTATACTCCAGGAATGTACTCATCGATGTATCGACCTATATCTCCTCGTACTGATTATTTGACAGACAGAGTTGGCTATAAAGCTAGTGCTCAAGGACGCGCAGAGTTTACTGGCTGGTCGGCTAATGTCTAATAGAAGCTGAAACTAAATTCCTAAATAAAAACTTATACTAAGCGTTAATCTCAAACCTAGGCTTCACTTGTGTTGAATTATAGTTAGCATAACCATTGTTCTTATAAACTGGATCACTACTGTCAT
>JACCDV010214571.1_pt1 | contig 15320 bp, 14 predicted proteins | sample 7446131 | NCBI WGS metagenome assembly JACCDV01 (sample SAMN15323448, study PRJNA562643) | freshwater metagenome | isolation source: river surface water | place: USA:Blue River Watershed | collected 2017-08-17 | reverse complement strand
AATGACTTACTCAAATACCCGGCCTTTTTTGGACAGACCAAAGATGGTATGACAGCGGCCGGGGTAATCGGTGCGGTACCTAATCATCCTGCCATCCTAGCGATGCTTGGTGAGTACGATAAAGAAGAGACTCTAAACACAGTCCGTACTTCGCCAATGGTGGTGACTGATGTTTTAAAGAGTGGAAACTACAAAGATGTACAGGTTTTTGATTATCGCTACTTCAATCCTTTAGACGAAGGGGAGAAGGCGACAGCTGAAAAATTGGCTATTGCTTATACGAACAATCACTGGGCGGAGTCTTGGCAACTTTTTCCTGGCTTACGTAAGTTTGCAAGAAAAATAGGAGTGATGCCGCTTTTGCGATATATTAAGATTCTTATTACTTAATGAAATACTCCACTACTAAAAAGTGCATTAATTTTTAAATTTTGTGATTATGAATAAAAAGTGTGTCGTTACTGGTGGTGAAGGATTTATCGGTAGTTATATTTGCAAGGCATTAGTTTTAGGCGGAAATGAAGTTGAGTCGGTTGATTATCGTCCAAAAATTGAAGAAAGAATCAGTGGAGTAAAATATAACGAATTCGACATTAGAGATACAGAGCGGCTAAAGACTGTTTTTGATGGTGCTGATATTGTTTTTCATATTGCAGGTCTTCCTAGAGCCTCTGACTCATTTGATGATCCAGAAGAGACTTTAGGGGTAAATGTTTTAGGTACAAAATCAGTCCTCGATGCTGCCGTATCATCTGGTGTTAGAAGGGTCGTGTTCGCTTCTTCTTCTGCAATATATGGTGAACAAAAAACCCTACCTTTAGTTGAGGAAATGTTTCCGCTACCACTTTCTCCTTATGGTTTCCAAAAATATTTAGGTGAAAAGTTAATGCTTGAATATGCACGAAAAGGTCTATTAGAGACTGTTTCTCTCAGATTTTTCAATGTTTATGGATACTGGTCAGACTTGTCCAGTACTGGTTCTTTGGCAATTACTAGATTTCTTAAATACAGATCATCAGGTAAGCCTTTGACCGTCTATGGAGACGGAAAACAGACTCGTGATTTTGTACATGTTAATGATGTTGCGCTTGCTTGTATAAAAGCTTCACAAAGTAACAGGGTGGGTCGTGGAGAAATTATTAATATTGCTTCAGGTGAACCAATAGACGTAATCACTATTGCAAAAAGTATTGGTGGTCAAATTGAGTTTATGAATGCTCCAGTAAAGGAAATACATGACTCTTTTGCTAACATTGAACTGTCAAAAAAGATATTAGACTGGTCGCCAAGTATAAGATTTGATGAAGGTGTCGCCGAGTTAAAAAAACAATGGAATATTAATTAAATAAACTAAAGCCCATACTTTGTATGGGCTTTAGTTTATTTAATGTTGTAGTAATCTTTCATCCAGTCAATTGTCTTTTCTACACCCTCATTTAGATTTACTGTTAAATTGTGACCAAGATCCCTAACCGCTTTGGAGCTATCCACCTTCTTTGATTTGGTGGTTAAAACTTCAAAATCTTCGTACTTAATAAGGTCTCTTGAGGCTCCGGTATAAGACCAGATTTTTTCAACTAAATCCTCTATGCTGTGGTATTCAAGGCCGCCAATATTGTATGTTTCGCCTGGTTTGAAGTTTTTTACAATGTTGGCAATGGACCTGCAAGTATCTTCTAGGTATGTCGAGGTTCTGTAGTAGTTTTTGTAGACAACGATTGGTAAGTTGTTTAATGCGTGGTAGCACATTTTTGCGTTCACACTTCTGTATGGGTGATACCATTCACCAGGTCCATAAGTGTTAAATATTCTTATAACTACTGTTTTTGTACCGTGTTGTATTATTGAGTTACGAATTTGGGTTTCGTTGACCCATTTTGACATAGCATAGTCATTCATTTGTCTAATCACCACATTATCAGGAGTTGATTCCAGCATTATGTCGTCAAAATCACCATATACTTCTGAAGACGAAAAATGAATTAACTTAAAATCCAATTTTTCCTGCAATCGTATGATGTTCTTGGTTCCAATGGCATTACTTTTCCAAACTTGTTCATAAAAATCTTCACCGTTCCACCGCCCAAATTCAGCTGCTGCGTGGTATACAAATTCAAATGGGCCGCATTTTTCAAATACTCTTTCAAGCTGTCTGTAGTCAGATACATCACATCTTGAATAAGTGAATTCGGTTTTTGCCATCTGATGCTCCCATCCAATTTCTCCAGCAGCATGAGTTAAATCAATGCCAAAAACATCATGCCCGTCACTTTTTAGCATTTTTGTTAACCATGATCCAACAACACCCCTGCTTCCTGTAACTAGAATTCGTGCCATATTATTTTCAATAATTTAAGGTCTACTTACCATAAACTCCCTGTAGAAGATCGATGTCTTTGTTGGTATCTATTAAAAGCTCTTTGTTTTTTTCTTCTGCCATTTTCAAAAATGATAACCCGTACTTATCTGAAGGGTTAATTTTTTCATAGAGTTCTCGTAATGCTGCCATGTCTTTGATTAGGCAGTGTCCTCCTGCGCCACGTCCGCTCTTGTGCACAGGATTGGCAAAACGACTGGGTATGTTAGGGTCGGCCTCCATTGCTTTAAGTATTGGTTCCCATGAAGCGCCAATTTTTGATGAAAGATCAAAAAATATATTAAATAAGATTATGTTTATATAACCAGAAACATTTTGCATGTATTTTATGAGCTCAGCCTCTGTAGATGTGCAAAATATTTTACTACTAGCCTCAGGTAAAATACTCATAACTAACTCAGCCGCTTCATTTGAACCATGTTTCTCTCTGACGAAGCCAACAATATTTGTGTAAGGTTTAGCCGCGTCTTCAGCGGCGGTGGCTTCTCTTAGAAATTCGGGCGAAAAAATTATTGTTATATGGGGGTATTTTTTCTGCCATAATTCAATTGTGCCAGGAATAATGGTTGATTTTATTACTGCGATTGCGCCTTCACGTAATAAAGATAGTGAACTTTCAACAATACTGGAGTCGAATCCTTTAGGTGTTGTGGGTGTAGGAACAGCAATAAAGACAACGTCGCACTCTTTAATGAGCTCTTTATTTTTCAGATATTCACTATCTAGTGAATATCTGACTACTTGGTACCCTCTGTTTTCGAAGTCATTTGCATAGTTTTTCCCAACATATCCTTGTCCGATAAAACCAACTTTAATATTTTTTTGCTCCATTTTCACTGTATTTTAATTTTTGACTGAGTATATCACAGTACTTTAAATATATGTTAATATCGTCAAATGAATTCAGAAACTAAGCTCCTTTTAGTGTCTTATTATGCACCACCTGCAAATGTTGGTGCTGGCGTGGCTATGTACCACCTAATTTCAAAATTACCTGTTGGTTCTTATGCAATTTTAACTGAAGAAAGAGATGTATGTGATTCGAGTCAAAACGTCGGTGAGTATTTAAATGCACCTTACTATTTCTATAGTAGTAAATCTATTAATCCTCTAAAGCCGTTAAACACAATAACTGCTGAAAAAAATATTGAAAAGATAAATTTTTCAAACAGATTTTTAATTTTCCTCAAAAAAAATAATTTTCTGAGAAGATTGGGACAGTTTATAGTTATTGCAAGACATGTTTATAGAATTGTAATGTCTGGGCGAGTTGCTATTAAAAATGAGAATCCAACAATGATTGTTGCCTACTCAGATTCAGGTCCTGTATTAATCGCATCATACTTATTGTCTATTTTCTATAATATCCCTTTATCATTATTTTTTTATGATTTGTATAAAGGTAATAATCTAACTCCGGTTTTAAATTTTTACGCATCCATTTTTGAGCCGTTAATACTCTATAGAGCGAGACATGTATTTGTTATGAATGATTTACTGAAGGATGTTTATATTAGTCGCGGCAAAAATAACGTGTCAGTGATTTACAACAGCTTACCTGAACACAAACACCTTGATGCTCTTAAGAAGGTGAGTAAAGTAAAGTCTATAGCTTATCTAGGGTCTGTTTATTGGGCGCAAGTGTCTGCCCTTCATGATTTGATTTCTGCAACTGCGCTACTAAAACCTCAGCCTCTACTTAATTTATATACACCATATACACCAGAGTATCTGAATAGTTTGAATATTTTTGAATCAGAAAATATTAAATTCAAAAACTGCTCACCAGAAAATGCTATTATTGAACTAGAAAAGCACGATCTAACCTTTTTGGGTTTGTCTAAAACTACGCCATACCAAATGCTTATAAATACTTCGTCACCCGTTAGGTTGTGTGATTATTTGAACGCTAAGGTGCCGATGCTTGTACACGCCCCAGCAGAAAGCTTTGTTGTAAAGCATGCCTTAACTCATGATTTTGCCTTTGTTTCTACTAGTTCATCAGTTAAAGATCTCGCAAGTATTTTGCAGGAGGCTCTTACAAGTAAAGATAGGGAAGTGAAGGTTGATAATGCTAACAGGGTAGCAAAGATGTATCACGACCCCAAAAAATCAGCGGACTTATTTTTCAGAATAGTAAATACGTAAAGTAAATAAAATATACTCAAATATGTCCAGTTTAATGTTTATTCAACCAAAGTTAAGTGGTGTAGGTGGTATCGAAAAAGTAGTGCCTCTTATTGGTGTGGGTCTGGAAAAAAGTGGATACGTAGTATCTTCGGCCTCATTTTATGGCGAGAATATAAAAAATTTTTCTGGTAATAACTATTTTAGAAATGAGGAAATAAGTAATTCGGTTTTTAAAAAAGCAATCAAGATCGTAGTCAGATTTATTTGGTTGAGAAATATTATAAATTTGGAGAACCCGCGAGCATTAATTGTTTCTGGACATGGTGCGATTCTAATTTGTCTTATACTCAAAAAGGTAAATATGATTAAAGTTCCTGTCATTGTATATGAACATCAGTCTTTGATTTTGAATGATTTCGGGTATGGTTTATTACGAAGACTGATATATAAATCAGCGGATGGTTTTATAGCTGTATCTCAAGGTATTTTATTAGAGATTGAAAAAAAATTTAAACACATACCAAAAGTTTTAGTATACAACCCTGTACCTTCTACTTCTAAGAGGTCGTCAATTCCCCGAGATCCTGTTTTTGTCTCAGCCTCGAGACTTGAATATGTAAAAGGGGTGGATATTTTGGTTGCTTTATTTATTAAATACATAACCGGGGGCGGAAAGGGAAAATTGATAATTTACGGTGAAGGTAAGCAAAAGGCACTTCTTGATAAAATGATATCTGAATCTGGTTTTGAAAATAAAATAAAACTTATGGGCAAGACAGAACATTTGGTTAACGAGCTGGATAATGTTACAGCCTATGTTTCTTGTGCCAGGAATGAAGCCTTAGGAGTTTCGTTACTTGAAGCGCTTTCGGTTGGTGTGCCTATCGTTTGCTCAGATGTACCTTATGGTCCAAGAGAAATTATGCTTATTGGGCCAGAAGAAAAAATTAAATATCCATATATTTCAGGAGTTGGAATTATATATGGAGAAGTAAATGACTGTGAAAATTTTTGTAAATCTTTAGAACTAGTTTCAAATAATAGTCTCGATTTTACTAAAGGTTCTATTTCAAGAGCTTCAGAATTTTCAATTAAAAATGCTGTTGATGCTCTGGATTCATTTTTTAAAAAAAACTTTAATTGATTATGAAAAAAGTAGTTTTTGTTGGTGCAAACATTTTATTTGAGCCAATAATAAAAATAGTTTCTGAAAATTCCCAAGTTACTGTATGTGAAGAAAGCTTTCTTACTGTTCCTGATGGGGTTGCTAAATATGATTTAAAAAAAAGTTTTATTGGTTTGAGGTCGTTTTCAGAGGTATCACTACCTTTTTATCAAATCGGCCTCAATGATTTATTGAAAAAGATTAAGCCCGACACCATTGTTGTTATGGATTTTATTCGTTTATGGTATTGGCAGGTGATTTGGTATAAGTTTTGGAATAAAGAAGTCAAGGTAATTGTTTATGTTGAAACTCAGCGCCAACCAAAAAATTTTTTGGGTATGATAGGATTTTCAATATTTTGGCTATTTTTTAAAATCACAGAAAGTCTGGTATATATTTATGCGGTCTACACAGAACTTGGCGAAAAATTCGCTTTATCTTCTGGAGTTAAGACAAGGATAAAAATACTGCCTATTCCAATAGATTGTAATCATTTCACTTCTAAAAATACAGATGTTAATTATTACCATAATAATGAATTTAAATTATTGTTAAACGCCAGATATGTTTCGTACAAAAAACATATTGATGTTTTTAAGGCGCTACTTTATTTAAAAAGAGAAACCAATCATAAAATAAAACTAACTTGTATTGGTAGGGGTGGTGACAAAAAACAAATTATTGATATTGCTAAAAAGTTAGGTATTGAATCAGAAGTTGAGTTTATTGATCCGGTTGATAGGTTTAGTATGGTGTCAGTTTATCAGGCACATGACGCTCTTGTTTTACCTAGTGATGGTGAAGCTATAGGTATGGTGGTTCCTGAGGCAATGGCTTGCGGTCTTCCAACTATTACTAGTGATACAGTGGGTGCCAATATTTATGTAAAACATGGTGTGACAGGCTTTATTTTTAAAACGGGTGACGTAAAAGATTTAGCCCTAGCAATTGATCATCTTTGCAGTGGTGATGTTCTTGAAACTATGAGCCGTAACGCTCGTTCTCATGTGGCTAATTTTTCATTGAATAACCCTAAATTACTTGATTTATTTAAAAAGACCATCATTTTCAATGAATAATTGTTCTATTTTGAACTATTGTTATAATGTCTGTATTTATGGAAGCTAAAAAAAGTAAGGATATTTTAGGGATTTACCCTGGACATGACTCAACGGTGGTTTTGCTTAGGGGTGGAAAATTTATGGAGGCAATGTCAGAGGAGAGATTGTCAAGGTTTAAAAAGCACTTTGGTTTTCCAGATTTAGCACTTAGTTATTTAAAAAGAAAATACAAATTGGGTCAAGATTTAGCTGTTTACTTGGCTGGTAAGCAACATATCAAATTGTTTCTAGGCACTTTATCTGATAATGAATTTTTGAGAAACCATCAGTCGTCAAGACTTTGGTTTGTTAGAGCTATATTATCAAAGTTTTTTGTAACAAAAATACTATTAAAAACTAGAGATGACATTTTATCAAGAATAATAAATTTCGGTACCAGTAAAAAATACTTTCATCTTATACAAGAAAAACTGAATAATATAAAACCTTTATTTATCGACCATCATGAGGCACATGCTTGGGCAACAGTGGCATTTATGCCCCGAGATAATAAACCAAGAATAATCATTACACTGGATGGAGAGGGTGATGGTTTTTCTGGATCTATATCGATATATTGTGCTGGGAAAATTGATGTGAGGCACAAATTCCCAGCGAAACATTCCCTCGGTCTTTTGTACTGTGGAGTTGTTGATATTTTAGGGATGAGGCGCAACGAACATGAGTTTAAGGTTATGGGTTTAGCTCCATACGCAAAAGCTAGTTCAGGTGATAAGGTTTATGAGGAATTAAGACAGATGATTTGGTTTGATGATGAAGCAATGTCATTTGAAACTTCTTTCGATATGCATGGTTCAACTGCTGAATTAGTTGTTAATGAGATGACAACAAGACATAGATTTGATTCTATTGCATACGGTATTCAAAAATTAACCGAAGAGCTAATTAAGCAAATAGCATTGGCGGCAATAAATAAATATGGAATAAGTGATCTGGCCCTAGGTGGTGGTGTTTTTATGAATGTTAAAGCTAATCAGCGACTAATGGAACTGCCTGAAGTCTCAAGTGTCGTTGTAACTCCTTCTTGTGGGGATGAGTCACTTGCTCTTGGTTCGGCAATTTATGGATATTCTCAAGAAAACAAAAATGATCTATCAGAATTAGAAACTTTGAGTTCACTTTATTTAGGAAGTTGTTATACAGATCAAGAAATTGGTAGAGATATAGCAAATTATAGCGCAAGTAAAGATTGGAAAATAGAGTATTTTGATCCAGATAAAGATTTGAAAATCGAAAAAAAAGTCGCTCAAATTTTAGCAGATAACGGTGTTGTCGGAAGGTTTAAGGGGAGGGCCGAGTGGGGTGCAAGAGCCCTTGGAAATCGTTCGATTTTGGCCAATCCTTCTTCTCGTGATAATGTTAAGCTGATAAATGAAATGATCAAGGGTCGTGATTTTTGGATGCCTTTTGCTACTTCAATGTTGCATGAAAGAGTCCAAGATTATTTAGTTAATCCTCGTAACGTAACAGCACCTTTTATGGCTGTTACGTTTGATACAAAACCTTTGGCGCATAGTGAGTTGCTAGCTGCTCTCCATCCGTATGATTTAACATCGCGACCACAAATGGTAAGATGGAAGGATAATCCTGACTACCATACTCTTATTTCAGAGTTTGAAAAAATTACAGGCATTGGGGGAATATTAAATACGAGTTTTAATTTGCATGGTGAGCCTAATGTTGAAAGGCCTGTAGACGCATTGCGGACATTCGAATTGTCTGGCTTACCTTATCTGGCAATAGGTAATTATTTATGCTCAAAAATCAAAAGATAGGAATAATCTTTGGTACAAGACCAGAGATTATAAAAATGGCTCCTGTAATAGATGTGTGCCTGGAAAGAAACCTTCCTTTTTTTTGTATCCATACAGGACAGCATTATTCAAAAGAAATGGACGAGGTGTTCTTTAAAGCTCTTAAGATACCTGAACCTAAATATAGATTAAATATAGGTCAACGCGGTTTGTCTGGTCATGGTGTATCTACTGGGATTATGATGTCTGAGATTGAAGATATCTTACTTAAAGAGAGACCCGGTGTTGTTATTGTACAAGGTGATACTAATTCTGCCTTTGCCGGTGCATTGGTTGCTTCTAAGATACCAATGTTAAGTAACGGTCAGTACATAAAATTAGCACACGTAGAGGCCGGTTTGCGTAGTTATGACAAAAGAATGCCCGAGGAGCTTAATCGTATTATGATTGATCATATTGCGGACTTTTTGTTTGTACCTACTGATACGCAAAAAAATATCCTTAGGTCAGAGGGTGTCAGTGAAAAAAACATAAGTGTAGTTGGTAATACCATAGTAGACTCAGTTGAAAATATTATTAATAATCAGACATGTTGTTCAGGTATTTTGGAATCACTTGGTGTTGGTCCGCGTTCTTATTTGCTTTTAACATTGCATAGACAGGAAAATGTTGATGATAAAAATGTACTATCTGACATAGTGGAGGGTGTCCGCAATATTTATACAGAGTCAAATAAACCAATTATTTTTTCTGCTCACCCTAGGACTGAAAAAAAATTACTTGAATTTGGAATTGATTTACCTCCTGGTGTAAGGCTAATTAAACCCGTTGATTATATTGATTTCTTAAGTTTAGAAGCAAATGCAGCCTTGATTTTAACAGATTCAGGTGGAGTACAAGAAGAAGCTTGTATATTAAAAGTGCCTTGTGTCACCTTGCGTAACAGCACAGAGAGACCTGAAACCGTTGATGTTGGAGCAAACCTTGTCGCAGGTACTAATCCAGATGATATTCTCAATGCCTATAAGTTGATGGTTGGTAAAGAAAAAAAATGGATCAATCCGTTTGGAGATGGTAAATCAGCAAAAAGAATAATTGACATTATTTGTTTAGGTCAGTAATTACAGAAACTAGTATTTGTCTGGTGTTTTTAAAGAGCAGCGGTATTATTGGCACTAATAAGCAGCTAGTTACAGTTGCCCATGCCGCTCCAACTATTCCATAATTTGGTATAAAAAATAAATTAAGGATTACATTTACTAATGCCGGTAATGCGGTCGATAAAATTAGAATTTTGCGATAGTCGTCTGTATATAATATTTGCATTACAAAGAATCCGGTAAAGGTTGCTGGTAATGTTAGGCCATAAATTTTTAACGCAGTTGCTCCATCGCTAAACTCCGGTCCAAAAATAATACTTAATAGCTGTGAAGAAAAGAAGAATATTATAATCGTGGCAATTATGCCTGGTACTAAAAGAAGTGCTAAAGTTTTACGTAGACGATCGTAATATTTTCCCTCTGATTCTTTCCTGCCATTTAGAATAGCGGGGTATAAGCCACCTAATATTATGGTCGGGATAAAGCCCCATATATCAACCAGCCTAACGCCCGATGAATACAAACCAAGTTGTTCTGCGTCAAGCAAGTGTCGTATCATTACTTGATCAATTTTGGCATATATCATTGAGAAAAGTGACAAAATTGCAACGGCAGTGCCGGTTTTTATTATTATAAGTGCTACTTCTTTTGAAAAACGCCACTCTTTGAAGTTGCCAGGAGCTTTTTTTTGATAAAGACTTATATAAATTATTCCGTATAAAATTTGCTCTAGCATCATAGTTGCTGCTATGTAAATTAGTCCTTCGCCAGAAGATATAAACCAAATTTTCATTAAGTTAACTACAATGGTTACGAACATTGTTACAAGGGAAGGGTACTTGGATTCGGCTTTTGCCAGAAATTCGTACTGCAAAATTTGCGGCACACTTAAAATGGATGAAAATGCTAATATTAAAATTAGTGTTTTGGAAACAGATTCTATTGGAAAAAAATAAGCAAAAGCGATTGTTAGAATTGTTGCCAAGGTACCAAATAATAAGCGTAGTATAGTAGCCGTTCCTGTTAAAACGTTTACACTGTCTGGATTTTTTATTAGTTCTCTGTTCAAGACAGTGTCAATTCCCCATACTGATACCCAAGCAAAAAGACCCACTGTTGCTATCGCGTAATCAAGCTCACCAAAGTTTGTTGGACCGAGGATTCTTGCTATGTAGAGCGTTGTTATGAGCGAAACAGCCATTGTGAAAAATCTTGATATAAAAAGCCAGCTAATATTTTTTATATATTTTTGAACACCACGTCCTTTGAATTTTTGCTTTATGGTATTTAAGTATTCGTTCATGTATATTTAATATATAACACTATTTTAATTAAAAAGTTGCATATCTTATTCTATAAAGATAGCATAAATGAAATGGAAAAAACCAAAAGGATTTTAAGATATATAAAGTTACATTTCTTCAAAAATACCAGATATATTTTGGTGTACTTTGTACAATACTTTAATCCTGACTATGTGCCAGATATAAATTACCTAACATCATTTGCTCTGGTTAATCAACTTAAGCAGGGCAAGTCTTTAATAAGAATAGGTGACGGAGAGGTGTATATAATGAATTTTGGTAAAATTGGCTACCAAGAATATGATCCAAAGCTTAGAGATATATTCTTTAAAATAATAAAAGAATATAAAGAAGACAGCAGTTATGTTATTGGTTTAAATAAGATCCCAATAAGTAAATCAAATAAACAACTCAAAAGAGATGGCCTTTTTCATTGCTGGCTACCAATGAAAGTTTATTGGACTCTATATTTTAAAAAGTTTTTGAAGTATTTTGACGCAACTCTATTCTATTACAACGAAACATTCCCAGAGTATTTTGAAGAATATCTAAAAAATAAACATTTAGTTTTGGTTACAAATAAAGCCAATATTGATAAGTTTAAAAATAACGAATTGGTTCCGTTTAGAGATGTTTCTTTTGTTGAGACCCCAGATGTGAATGCTTTTTCTGCCTATGACATTATTAAGTCTGAAGTGCTTAGGTGTGTTAATAGGCGCCACGTTGATCAGGTCGTTGTTCTGGCTGCCTGTGGGCCTGCCAGTAAAGCATTGGCCTATGAACTCTCTAAAGATGGTATAGTGACTATAGATGTTGGTCGCGGTATAGAGGTAGCTTATACACCAGAAAGGATAGATCAAATAATATACCCAGCCAATCAGGTTACTTGATATCCATAATTAACCAAACTTGTTCCTGTTCACCACGTTCACGTAAAAGATGATACAGATGGTTTTTGTTGGTTATCTCGTATAAGAAAGGATATTTTGTATAGTCAGCCTGCTTGAAGGTTATTTTTTGAATATTATGAGTGGCAGAGAAGCGGTTTGTTATATTATTTATTACATCTGGTGCAGCAAATTCATGAGTTTCAACTATAAACTTCTTAACTTGTTTTAGTTGCTGTGCCTGGGTAGGGTCTAAGATATAGTCCTCAAATCCTTCAGCGTCGCAAATGATTAAGGTTTTGTCTGATATTTGCTCATTTAATTTTGCAAAAGTGCATTCGGTCTCCAAAAGCAAAGGGTTGGTCAGATTATTTTTTTCGTAAAGTTTTTTTGATAAATCCAAAGCACGAAGATCGGTATCATACCCAACCAGTTTGGTAGATGGGGAGTTAATACCGAGTCCAATTAGGTAATAGCCTTCAGCACAACCAATATCAATTATGGTATCAAAATTATCTTTTTTAACAGACTCAATGGTGGTATGAAGTATTTCTTCATAATACCCAATTAGTTTATGGAGTAGTACACTGCCAGCTGACTCTTCAATATAGACCATTCCTTTAAATGGCCCCCCATTTACAACTAACTTATTTTTCGACAAATATAAGTCATTATATTTTTGCGAAATGTCATTATTATTGAAAAAACGAGCAAAGCTTAACCTCCATAATTTGAGGGTAAATTTAAACAATGATTCAGGCAGCATCTTTTTTAAGAGTTGCTTAATTTTTACGTAAAAAGGCATTAACAGATTTTATCTTATTCCTATATCTGAGTCGAATTTTTTGTCTTGATGAGCCAGGGGAGGGCAAACGGCCTTCATGATTAATCTTTCTTCGAGCCTGGTTTTGTTAGGTAGCATATCGGCGGCAAAGCGAATTGGACGACCGGTGCGTAATAATTTTCTGGCACCTTCATTTGTGACCACGTAAGCACTGGCTAAATATAGTGGCCGAGCAAACTTTACTACCCTTGTATTATTGCTACTAAGTTCTCTTATCTTTTCAAATATTGATAAAGACACGATAAAGGGCAGTTTGATAAAAGCATAAAAAATAAATGTAGGACGCCTTTTAATGTTGTGCCACGAAGCTTTTAACCATGACTGAAGAAATGGCCAGCCCACACGAGCGTAATCAATCTGGAGCCAGTCGAAAGTATGCTTTGTTAAAAATGCCGATGACAACACCTCAGTAATACGTTTATTAAGGGCTACGTCGTCTTCAAGTACTAGGGCATAGGGTATATCTTCTCTAACCATCTTTTCATAGATACGTAAATGGGAGTCGGCGCAGGCTACTTCGTTTTTGGTTATAGGTACTTTTAGGTATTTTAATGAAGCTTCTTGGTCGTAAAGGTCTTTTAATTCTTCAGTGTTTAAAGTACTGCCATCCGTTGCGTCGATAATTTCATAACGAAGACCCAGTTGTTGTAACTGGTTTTCTATATTAGTCCTGCGCTCAGTACTGCGTTTTAGGTTTATTACAAAAACTGGAATTAGCTCAGGCATAATATTAATTTTTATTTACAATACAAAGGAGGTTTGTTTGTTGTTTTGTAAAAGTTTTAATCCAAACAAGCGGTTGCTTAATTTCGGAATGGCCTTCCTCAAGGTCATATAATCTATAGTTAAATTTCTCTAATAAATTAAAAAATTCATTAGATTTATTTTGGCGTTCCTCTCCCCAGAAAAACGGAGAAAATTCAATTATTAAAGTTGGTTGATGTTCAGCGAGGGTTTTTTGTAGTCCCTTTAGGGCTTCAAGTTCGTGTCCCTCTGTATCAATTTTAATTAGATCAACCCTGTTTAGGTTGTGGAGTACAGAATCTGCGGGTCTAGTTTCGATGTTGATAGAGTTTTCTTTGTCAGCCCGGTGTAGGCTTGATCCGCCTATATTACCCTTAACTAGGGTAAGTCTCGCCTCGCTTACTGTGTCTGAACAGGCAAACTTGTGTAAAGAAATATTTTTAAGTTGATTTAAGTTTATGGACTGTTCAAACTGTTGGGCTATACGTGGTATTGGCTCAAATGAAATGACTTTACCGCCGTCCCCAACGTGTTTGGCTGCAAAGAGGGTGTGATTGCCAATATTTGCACCAATATCAATAAAGGTACCTCCTTTAGGTAGGTTATCTTTAATGACCAAGAGTATGTCTGGTTCGTAGGCCCCGTCGGTATAAATAGTTGTGTCTACAAAACCGTTTTCGGGATTGAGTTGGATTTGGTATGTGACACCATGAATATTCACTGTTTTGGTAGTTGTCTCGGTAAAATTTTTGGCAATATTTTTGTTTCTGTTGGAAATATATGGAAACAACAAATCCCTGATTTTTGAGTAAATTGAAGGGAATTTCTTTTTGATAATCAGTCTAATTTTTGTGTACATGATTTATATTTTTTCTGAATAGTCTTTAGTTTTGCCAATTATTTCAATACCATGCCCAATGTCAATACATTGTATGCCAGATTTTGTTAGGTCGTAGGCTAGGGCTTTGCCACCTGGCCCCATGGAAGTTAGGACTATAAGATTGTTGTGAAAAGATTTTTTATCATTAATTAATTTTAGAATGGTATCGTAATCATCAAAAGCATTTATTTTTTTAGTAGTTACGTATTCGTATTCAATATTTAACTTATTTAGCTGAGCCTTAAGTTCTGGCGTATTATTGTCACTGTTACTTAAAACTAAAGCGTATTTATTTAAGAGGGAGGGTACAACAAATTTTTCAAAAGTTTCTTTGTGGTAAAAAATCATGGCGTCTGCGTAACCAATATCTTTTGGAAACAGGTGTTTAAAGACTATTTTAAATAATCTCCATATCCGTAGACGGCCACGTTTACCAAGAGACTCGTTACTTTCGGTTAGTGCAAAGTTGGGTAGGGCTAATATGTATGAACTGTTAGTTTTATAGTCCCTAACAACGTTTTTAATTTTTTGTTGAAGCCTGGGATTGAATTTTTGAAAATGAATACCTGAACCCAAAAGTATCATTACTTCACCGTCACCAAATCTGATTAAAGATTTTCCATTTGAAATAAGTTCTGATATTTGATCAGTCCCAATAGTTTTTAATTGATTAAACGGTTTTGGGTTAATGTGTAAAAGCCGGTATGTAATATAATGTATAAAAATTATCGGGTAATAGTACAAAAACCTCATTGCGGCAATTAACTTGGTAGCAAGATTCGTCATTTGTCATAAGTATAACAAGTGGAAGTGATAAAAGTGGCGCTAAAGTCAGTTTTCGGGGTTTTTTTTGGGTTTTAAACCGGTTTTTAGACTTCGTCTAGAGCCTCTGGCCTCTGGCTTCGTGGTATATTTGCTGTCATATGAACGATTTTTTAAAGGTGATAGTTTATGGTGGCTTATTCACCATTCCGTTTTTGACGCTCTATGTAGCAAATGATTATTTCTTTCCTT
>JACCDV010134403.1_pt1 | contig 15321 bp, 14 predicted proteins | sample 7446131 | NCBI WGS metagenome assembly JACCDV01 (sample SAMN15323448, study PRJNA562643) | freshwater metagenome | isolation source: river surface water | place: USA:Blue River Watershed | collected 2017-08-17 | reverse complement strand
TACATTGCTATGATTTTAATATAGATGAAATTGATAATCAATATAGTTTAAAGTTAAAACATTCAATTAAATTACCGGATAATCTATATGATAAAATTATGTTATTGTGTGATATAACGGAAGATATATATACCGAAGAAAAAAATATTTTGCCTATAATAACAGACCCAAATGCGGAAGATTATTTTACAAAGATGCAATATATTAAAAACATATCGCATATATGTCCTAAAATATTTACTATCGACCAATCCTATTTAATTAGTTATAATTCAATATTATTTAAAAATAATGAACATAATAATTTTAATATTATATTACTTGATAATAATGTATTAAATACCACTTAAAATATTGAGATTTTTAATATATTATAAAAAAAATATAATATAACACATACATATGCATATATTATATTTTTTTATTATAAGATAATAATAATATATTTCTAAATATTAAAATATGGATAGAGAATACAGATTTTCAAAAAAAAATAACAGTATCTATGTTGTAAATAAAAAGACAAAGAAAAAACGACTAGCATCGCCACATGAGAAAAAATGCTATACATATCTTTCAAAAACAATAACAAAAAACATAATTTTATATAAAAAGAAAAAACTAAAAAATATAGGTCAGGCATTAGCAATTGCATATGGTGAAACAAATAAGAAATATCCAAATTGCATATCTAAGAAAAATAAAAAAAACACATAATTTTAGTATTAATATATTTGTTGTTGTGATGATATTTTACGTATTATGTATTTATAAATTTAAATTTAGCGAAATTGTTGATATTTGCTATTAGGATTACATTTCTGCATACTTGCGCCATTTGGGGAAACGGAGAGACAATTATATGGCGGTATAGTTGATTTAATTATATTATACGGATGAATATCATTTGGTGTTTCAACTTTAAAATTTGTATTATTCATATTACTACATTCCATTAATTCATAATTTTTATCATCATATACGCCGAGACATTTATTATTTATTTTAACTTTTACAAAATAACCATTATGAATAACTTCAATTTTATCATTTGTATAATTCGACCTAAAACGTTTATAATCATCAAATTGCTCCGTAGTTGTATCAGTTAAACACGATTCTAGTTTCTTAAAATCCACTTCTTTATTGAGGTCAAATAAATCAGTTATTTGTTTTACAACATTCTCCATATTGGGCTTTACATCAACCGATTTAACTACTAATGTTGGTTGTGTTGCTGGTTGTGTTGCTGCGGCGGGTTGCGTTGCTGCTGCAGGTTGCGTTGTTGCGGTGGGTTGCGTTGCTGTGGCGGGTTGCGTTGCTGCGGCTAGTTGCGTTGCCGTGGCGGATTGAGTTGCTGCGGCAGGTTGCGTTGCTGTGGCAGATTGTGTTGTAGTGGCGGATTGCGTTGCTGCGGCGGGTTGCGTTTGTTCTTTCATTAAATTATTAATTAAATTACTAAGTAGTTGATTTTCTCCATTTACGGTTGCACTTATATCGCTAGTTTTTGCTTGAACATTCGCTGCATCGCTTACTTTTGTATTTATATTTTCAAGTGTTCCTTTTAGTTGTTGAAGCTGACTCTCAGTAGTTAAAAGGGGTATATTAACGTTGCCATTTTCCGTTTTGAGTGTTGCAAAATTAATGGTGGGCGTCTCACTTAAATCAATTTTCGTCGGTTGAGTTGTCTGCGGTGTAGGGGCTGCTGGCGGTGTTTCCGTCTTGGTAGTGCTCTGCGGGGATGTCTGCTGAGGCGTTTCAACCGGCGTAAAATCCTTTACCCGGCTTCTTACTTCAAATGTATCTCTATCATTTTCATTAAATGTATATATTAAATATATATTTCCCCCCACATCCGTTTTAACCTTAATATTTGCATAATATCCATTATTATTATCACCAATTACCTTGAATGATGTTGTTCTAAATGATTCCACATTCCAAACGAGTAAAGAACCCGTTGTAAAATGAATAAAAGGATATTTACGCACATAGTTTTGATTAGATTTATAATCATATTTAATGTTATACAAATTGCAATTTTGGTTAAATGTCTGTATTACATCATCCGCAAAATTGAGAGGATTATCATCGGTGTCGAGTTCATATAATTTAAAGGTTGTTTCCCGCGCGTCATTATTGAGACCAAGTTTATTTGAATGTATAAAATCAATGCCAAGAATATATTTTTTTCCATTGTGAGTTGTTATGTATTTGTTTGAATTAGGTTTCGCATCTCCATTAAGATATTTATCAAAATATATTTTAACTTCGTCTATTTTCTCAGTTAATAATATGTTATTTTTACTGTCTATGTCTTTCATATAATATGTCTTACTGCCAAATTTCATTTCTAGAAAAGTTTTAATCTGTAAGCTGGGGCTATCTATACTATATACGCCATCAGGGTCGCCAAATCTAACTTTTAGGAAATTCAACATATTTTGATTAAATATATTAAATACTATGGGATATGACGTTTTATTAACATGCATGAACGTATATCCTCCCGTATCCAATCCAAATATTGCATGATCCAACGATCCGCGTGTTCCCTCGTCGGCCCATATCCGCGTGTTATTTGTTGTATCAAGCCTATGATGTGGTCCCCATGCTGCCTTGCTTGCTTGATATGTAATCTGTGTAAGATAATCAAGCCTATATCCTATAATAGTCGGCATCTTACTATAATCGCAATCGCCGACAACATTTGGCAACGGCGGGGCTTCCGTATATACGTAGGGGCAACTATACCGCTGTATAATCCTATATTTCTGCGAATCGGTTGCATTATTAAATACAAATTGATTCGTTTTCAACTCGCGTTTATCAGCCGATGAGCGGACAATAGAGTCGCCGCTACCTTTTTCAACCAATTCATTTAATTGAGACATTTTTATATTATCAGTTATAATATCGAAGTCAAACCAATATTGAAAGGAATAATTATAGTTTAGTAATTTTTGTAGATTTAATAGTTGTTCAATTGAGTTTAACCTATTATTTGGAAAATCTAATATTGCACCAACCGCCGCAATTTTTGAATCTTTATTTACGTTTTGGCGTCTTATCAATTGGGCAACTATAAATATTTTATCCCTTGCTGTTGCGAGGAGGGTATTACATTGAAGAACATATGGGAAATCGTTGCGGGTATTTTGCCATATATCATATATGACATATGAAAGTATCTCCGTAGTTGTATCTTCCGTTTCAAAATGTTCATATGTATAATATCGCTTATATAAATAATAGGCAATTATCAATATGCAGAAGCCACCAAAAATATATAATATATATTTTAAATTATTATATGAATTTGTCATCTTTTTTTACGAGATTATTATATATAATCAATATACTATTATTATTATAATATAGTAATATAATAAAAAATCAAAAATGTAATTATATTTATTATACAATTTAAATTTATAAAATAATATATCATATTGTATCATATCATACAATACAATATTACTATTTAAGATTAACATTTAGAATACCAGTATGCAACATTTGAGCAGCTATATCATCGAGTGATACATTTTTATATAGTAAATTATTAGGATAATTACCTAACTGATTTTTAATACTATCACAATTTCCATCTGCCGCATAGTATAGATTATTTTCCTGCATTGCCGATAACATATTATCAACCATTGCCATCGCCATAATTTGTTTATTAAGGGGGATTCCAAGTTTAAAAGGTTTATCTCCCATTGAATCGGGATAATAATATTTAATATTATCAACACATTTATCATCGATTTTAAGGAAAGCACTTATCTTATAATAATATTCTTTCTTATCGTCAAGTATAATTTTATCTTCCGTTATGGAATTATCATATTCAATGACCGAGGATTTTACTAATACATAGTCATTTTTAATTGGTTCAAATAAATATGTCTCCACGCGCACATTTATTGTAAATGGTCTTTTTATATTATCGTTGCTTATAATATCTATTTGAAATATTACAAAATTTTTATTTATTTCCTTTATATCGAATTTATTTATTATGGGGATATTAGTATCTGGCGATGTTGGTTCCTGTGTTGGGGCAGGAGTAGAAATATTTGTGTCCGTTTGTGAATTAAAATTTTCAAATATATTATAATTATATATTAATCCCACTATAACAATCACACAAAAGATTACGATGAAATATTCTAGTTTTATTTTTATATCCATTTACCGTATTATATTTCTATATTATATCGCTATATTATATTGCTATGCTATATTATTATATTACTACTTATTTTTTTTTGTCTAATTATTCATATAATAATTCCTAATTATGGCAAATTTAACTAATTTCTATGCGTATTATTTACATTGATATAAAAATTGAAACAAAAAACAAAAGATATATATCTTAACTATATTTATATCTATATATATATTTATATCTATATTTATATCTATATCTATATCTATATCTATATATATTTATATATATCTATATATATTTATATCTATATACAATTAACATATATATATTCAAACTCATTTAAAATAATTGTATTTAAAATGGATACAATTAAGCCATTTACCCCAAGCGATTATAAAATCGCAACAAGGTCATATATATATAATATAGCATCTGCGACAAACAAAATAATAAAATTTGATTTATATAACATTGCAAGATATATTATTCTGGGAACGGAAGAAGATGCGGCAACATTAGATGGAGCACTAATTGGACTGAAATATTTCAATTACTATTATCGCGGATGTTTAAAATCAAAAAGTATATTAACCAAAACAAAGATAAACAATAAAAAAAATAAAAATGTCAATATGAATACAAAAAACAAGGATTTTAAAAATCAAATTACTTTTATATACAAATACTATGGATGTCGCACCGTTAATATAAAGTTATTTAATAATGGGGAACTGCAATTATCCGGTGTTTCATCAACATATGAAGCAAATAAGACAGTTAATTATCTTATAAAAGCAATCAGCAACACAACATATAATGTATTTGCTACAATGCTTGACATACCCGAAAATAAATATGATTTCATATATGTTGCGGACCAAACCGACCCCGAGATGCAATCCAAAAAATATAAATATTATTACTATAATTATTTTCAATATTTTGACAATGTAATAGATGGATTAAAAATACATAACAACATTAATTATCTAGCAATAAAAAATTTCGTAATACAATATGCAAACAAGTGGATAGATGAAACTATTATTGATAAATGGTTATTTATACTCAACAATGAATATAATATGTTAAATCGTAAATGTTTAAAGATGACCGACCTTGGAACTAATATAAAATTAATCAACAAATTAAAAAAATTTATATTGCTTCTTAAATTTACAATACAAAAAATACAGAAGATAAAGGAAAACGATGCAATACAACCCATCAATACAAGCAAATCATATTTAATTGAAAACTATGAACTATATATAAATAAATATGTATTGCAATTTATAAATGCATGTTATTATATTGGGTTTTCTATAAAAAATAACATATTGTATAATATATTTAAACATATTGGAATAGTTGCAATATATAAACCGGATGATTACCCGGGCCTACTACTAACATATTACTGGAACCAAGCAAATACCGCATTACCAATTCATGCACGTGGTAAATGCATATGTTCCCCCATATGCACAAACAATAATAATAAAAAAAACAAATGTTTTAAAATAACAATTATTATATTCCAAACTGGTAATATTATTATTACCGGAGCGAAAGACTACAATCATACGGATGAATGCTATCAATTTATTAACTTTATATGTTGTAAATTCTACGATAAAATAAAATCGATATGTCCCGATAATACCAAACCAAAACATAAATACAACCCGATGGCTATTTATTTGGAAAAGAAAAAAATTAAATCTTTGCCATCCATTACTTCATAATCTAAATTTGTAATCTATATTAGCCATTAATTAACATTATATAAAAAAATGAAATTATTTATATATTTTGTATTTTTTTATTTTTATATTATATTATATACATATAATATACATATAATATACATTATACCTCTGTGGATTATATAGAAATATATATACAAATAATATATATACATATATAAAAACTACATATATACAATACATACACATATAAACATATATACATATACACATGGATATAATTGGGAATCATAGTTCTATTGCGGATGGGGTTCTCAATGCATTGAAATTCACAGCAACAATTGGCGGAAATATCACACAAATATTTCTTGGCAGCAATAGAAGTTCTAAATTATCAACAAAGACAAAACTAACCGATGAGGAAATTAGTGAAATATGTAAATGGACAAAGGAAAATAAACATCATATTGTAATACATTGCACATATATATTAAACCTATGCAAAAAGAATATGGAATATGCGCTTCAAAATATAAGATATGATATGGAGACCGGGGCAAAATTTGGAGTGATGGGATGTGTTTTACATTTTGGACATCACACAGAAATAACCCGCGAAGAAGGGATACAAAACATGATAACTAATATCGATAAATTATTTGCCAAACTAGATAAAAAATGTAAAACCCTGCTAATACTTGAAACATCCGCTAGCAAGAAACAACAAGTGGGGAATACTACCGAGGAAATGCATCAAATCTACGAGGGAATAGACAAAAAATATCGCAAACAGGTAAAATTCTGCGTTGATACTGCTCATATATTTAGTAGTGGGTATGATATTCGCACACAGGACGGCATAGACAACTATTTTGCAAATTTTGATAAATTATTAGGAATAAAGAATATTGCATGCATACATATTAACGATAGCAAGGCGGAATATTCAACCGGGAAGGACCAACATGCTGGGCTTGGTGAAGGACATATATTTAAAAATAATATTAAGACGCTGGAATATTTCATTAATTTCGCCAAGAAAAATGGTATCCCATTAATATTGGAAACTCATAAAGGTGGTTATTTCGGTGATAATGGGGGTTATTATCAAGAGGTTCAACTATTAAAACAGACTACATTCGACCCAAATTTTAAATTAACATTACCATATGATTTTTCACATATTACACGCAAAAATTAAATATTACTATTAAATAATATAGTGGTTTTATCTCAGCAACTATGATAGATAAATATTATATATATACTACATTAATATTGCTAGTAATAGCAAGCGGTTTAAGTCTATATAACATATTATATTCAACTTCAACACAGAAGAAACTACAAAATAATAGACCCATATGTAAATTGAATAATGAAATAACAAAACTTACAATAGATTATAATAATTCGAATAATTTATATATAATGTTTGATAATTTATATTTAGGGTGGAATGGGGACAAATTTATATTAGTAGATGGAACAGTAAAAAATATAGAGTTTAATGAAATGTGTGTATTTGGGATTACCGATAGGAAATATATATCATATGGTCAATATTATTTGTCCGTGGGTGATAATGAAACACTAACTCTTACAGATATCCCGGCCGCTACCGAATTTGAGATTGTGATATATGATGGAATACCAATTTTGAAGATTAATGGGATGTATGTCTGTAAAAATCTAAGGATAAAAAGCGTAGCTAATACAACAGAATATGCAATTTGTGATATTATAGATAGAGATACCGATGCAACTATAATAAATGAATTAAAGGAAGGATACGTAAATCTTCGCGATTATCCCGATAATGTCGCTAGAAAAATATATGGTCGCGAACCATTTAATGGTTCTTTAAATGAAAACGATTCAAATAGTTTGAATAATATAGATGATACAAGTATTATTGGGGAAAATAATACAGAAAATGAAAAATATAAATATGATGGTTTATGTAATGATTATGCAAATGCAGATGGTAAGATGCAAACGGATAAGTATAAATTTTGTATGGAAAATAATGATTTATGCGATGAAACAACACGGTATAATTTTGCTCCCGACCAATCAAATATAAACTCTTATAATAGTGATTTGCAACGATATAATATACAAGTTAAAATGGAAAATTTAAATAGAACAAATGATTTACTAAAAAAAGAACGTGAAATAACTGAGGCAATAGATATGATGAAAGATACATTTAATAATATTTTAATTAGAGACATTGCAAAAGAATATTATTTCAATAAAGATACTAAATATTATATGTTGTAGTTTTATATTATTTTTATTTATTTTTTTATTTTATAATTTATATTATTTATAGTTAAATTATAAAATATATTATGTTATAATAAAAATGAATAATTATATTCAATTTGAATGGAACAATATTAAAGTTGAAATTGATACAATATTTAAATATGGGGTAAATATACATATGTTGCATGGGTTATTAGATGGATTTAAAGATATGAATTATAAAACATATGAAAAGATAAATATATATGATGGTATGAATTATTTATATAATAAAAATGTTGGTTTAAAAACAATAACTTATACAAATATTAAAAAATCTATTCGCAATAAGCAAAGGATAAAAAAAAAAGAAGATTCTTTTTATATTAATACATTTTACAAAGTAATTAAACATATTTTATCATCGGGGGACATTGAAAATAAACTATATATTTTTGTATTTCAACATCATATAAAATCAATATATAAAGAAAGTGATAATATTATAAGGGTTAAAGATAATGTTATATTTGTATATGTGCCTAGTAGAGAAAACGAACTAGATGATTTATTTAGTGTTGTATTAAGTGTATATATAAAATCATTTAACAAAAATACATTTCTATATACAAATGATAGATATAATTGGATAAAGAATATAACGAATAATGCACAAAATATTATATTAACTGATATTATAAAACCTACGGATAATAATATTGACATACCCGAAAAAAGCAAACAAATAGACAATAACTCTATATTTAGTTTATTAGGTAATAGCCCTAATTCTGTTTCGCGGAAATCTACCTATGGAAAATCTACCCCTCCTAGATTAAAAAAACCTAGCCATGAAATTTCTATTCCTCCTCCTAGATTTAAAAAACCGATGAATGGAAATTCTACTGCTAAACCTAACAATTTTAATAATATTGCCCCTGAAAACCCTACTTCAATACAGCATGGATTAAACACACCTCCTAATACAAATCCACCAATAAATAATAATAAACCTTTATCTAGACAAAAAAATTCTAGACATGATAGGTTTGTTCCCCCAAGACTGCAAAAAAAAAAAAAAATAAAATAAATTAATTAATATTATATCCGCGATTTGCATATGTAGGCATTTGATAATTTAGATTATGATTGTTGTTGTTATTTATTTTTTTTGAATTATATATCACACCATTATATATATTATTTTCATCTTTATTTTGATAATTAACAACATAGGGATTAAAATCATTATTTGATTGATTATTTAATACAATATTTTTAAAATTTTGTTGATAGTAATTATTAAAACTAGTTGAATTTTGATTTTCAAATTGATTATTTACCGATTGAATCCGTGGATTGGGAAGCTGTAATTGATATGTATTGTTAAGCGGACTAATTTCATTAACCCTATTAATAGATGGAACCGGTATCTGCGGAGTTGAAAATATCAAACTTCGCCTTTTATCATTCATATCATCCGCAATTGAACTAGAATGAACGCTCCCACGAAGTAAATTTCCATCATTCCTATTATTATATTGATTCGGTCCCGTATTCATATTTATATTAATATAATATAATATAATAAAATAAATGTTTCCACTCATATTAATAATTATAATATTAGGATGTTGCATGACATTGACCTTTAAAACCGAGTATTTTGACGCAATTTACAGAATAGCAACCCTCAACGATAAGAAATACAAGATTCGCAGTGAATTTTCAAATATAGACAAGACGCCAAATATTCTTGCAACAATTGAAAATAATATATTAAATCTAGTATATTATCTACAAGAGAAACACCCCAATGACGAGCGGATTACAAGAATGCACAAAAGATTACAAAAATTAAAAATAGAAGAGGCGAAACATGAACCAAATAGTTCATCCTATACAATAAATAAAGGAGAACTCATGAAACTATGTCTTCGCGATAAGAAAACAAGGGATTTCCATGACATTAACACATTAATGTTTGTTGTTATACATGAGTTGGCACATATAATGACAGTTAGCACTGGTCATACGGATGAATTCATGACAAATTTCAAATTTATACTTTCAAACGCCGCGGATATAGGAATATATATTCCAATCAATTACGAGAAAAACCCAATAACATATTGCGGTGTGGAAGTAAATCATAATCCCTATTTTGGTTAAAATATCTTGTAAATTATATGTATTTTAAAAAATGAAAAAATGCATATATTATTATATATTTATATTTCTCCCGCTTGTATAATTTTATATTATGTTGGGAACTACCCTTCAAAAAACATATTTTATTAGTGATGCAAATTATATTAAATTAAAATACAGTGATTTTATTAAAAGGAATTCTGCAAAATATAACATATATTATAAAAAACAGAAATATGCATATATAAATATAAATAATACAATACCAATAATAATACCTGATAACATCACATATATATTTATAGGAAACGGCAATTACAATGATCATGCTAAACATTTTAAAAATAGAACAATGCATAAATTTGCAGATATAAAAAGACTTAATCTCCCACAGTCAATAACCCATTTATTTCTATATTGCACGATTGAACCCGATTTGGTAGAAAGATTACAACCATCTATATATTATATAGATACAACAGTTTTATATACATTAAATATACTTCCGCTTTATCTGGTCTATTTAGATTTAAATAAATTCGAGTTCCCAATTGAACCCAATGCATTACCAAATACATTGGAATATTTAAGAATAAATACATATAATATACCACTTGTAAAAAAATCGCTTCCTCCAAATTTAATATACTTAGAACTACCACTATATACACAAAAATTGGAAGAATATATACTCCCACCAAAATTAAAATATTTATATTTTCCATTATATAATCATTCATTTAAAATAAACATTTTACCTAATTCGCTTCAATATTTAATTTGTGGAACGAAACCAATACAAATAATTAAAGAGGCTAAACACTACAAATGCCATTTTATGCCCCTATCATTACAATACTATTATCATGGATATGTCGATACCGATAATACTAATATATGCAATACATCAAAGGAAAATTATCATATATCAAATTATGTTATATATACATATCATACGGTTTCAAAATACTTTATATATATACTATGTTATGAAAGGAGTAAAAAAACACAACCGATTAAAAAATCAAAATGTAATATACCGCCCGAATTATTTGAATATATATTTAACGAATATTATAGGGCTTTTATTTAAGAGAAAGGTACGACATATAGATTAGCTTTATTTCCAACACATTCGAAGACACTTGGAAATTGTAGATTACACGATATTTTATTATTGTTTAAAGAAGATGCAAGCAATTCAAAATTATCGGGTTGGCCAATTATTTTAATAGGCATGTAGTTTTCACTAACAAATCTGGCTTTTGTTTTCCTATTATATGTTTCCAAATCAATTGATAGTCCTTTATTTCGGCTATTAAATATATAGGTTTGTTCATTAATGCGGACTATATAGACATTTGAGAGTAGCATCTTTCGACTGCGCCTACTAAATATATTGACGGGGATACCATAGAAATTATTCCAATTATTTTGTAGGTTTCTGTCTGGAAGTAAGGGTTTTTCAATGATAACCGTGTCTTTAATGTCTTCGATATATTTTGAACCTATGGATGGCGGGGGCGGTCTCGAACATACAGCGCATGATGCATATTTACCTTGATGACCCCTAACGCCACGCAATCCCTTCGGCCCTTTTGCCCCTTTAATATTTTTAATTTCCCTATAACTATAATTTATAAATATTATTACTATTATATTTATTATTATACATATATACCCTAGTTTTAGTAGCGTTATATATGGATGCTTTTGATAATTATTATTAATAAACTGTAATCCAATAAAACCTGCTATAACAACAAATAATATAACTAATACTATTATTTTCATCACTAAATTTTTCTTGTTTGTGTGTTAATGTTTTGTTTTATTGTGTTTGTTTTATTAGCGTTTTATTATTATTTTACATATTATATTTTTTGTTTTTCATATACAATCTATAATATATGGTCAATATATAAAATAAATAACAATAATAGTGAATATTAATATAATATGAAAAAAATAAAATATAGAAAAATGGAAACACAAAAAAAAATAAAAAAATATAAAAAATAAAAAAATATAAAAAATAAAAAAAAATAAAAAAATATAAAAAATAAAAAAAAATAAAAAAATATATAAATTAAAATACAATGTAAAAAATGTATTCGTTTATTTTCCTCTTATTTTTATATATATAAAAAATAACATAAACACTTTTACACCTATACAATATAAAAACACATATATCTATCCATCTAATATCTAATAATGGCTTCTACTACCGCAACCGAATCCACCCCTGTGCCCGAACCTAAGTATAAGCTTAAATTCGCTACTGCTGACCAAGTTGAACTCGTTCATCGTGTAATTGAATGCCTCGCCAAGGAGCATGGCTTTAATGCCGAGGCTACGTGGGGCCTCTTTGATAAGCTATCCTATGAGCGGCGTTATAAGAAGACGAAGCGCGAAGGCCGCAAGCAAAAGCCCGCTAAGCCAAAGACCGCATTGACCGCCTATAACTATTTTACTCAGGAACATCGTAATCGTGTTCATCAAGAGAATCCCAGCCTATCCTTTAAGGACCTTTCTAAGCGTATGGGAACCATGTGGAATAGTCTAAACAAGGCCGAACGGGATCGCTATGAGGCTATGCATCAAGTTGATAAGGAGCGCTACAATCGTGAAAAGATTGCGTTGAAGGACGCATCTCCTGTTGTCGCTCCTGCCGAGACTACATCGGCCCCTGTTGTTGATGAACCCAAGGCGTCTCGCCCTAAGAAGGAGAAGAAGACCGAAAGTGCGGAGAAGGTTGAAGCAACTGAGTCTAAATCTGCTAAGGCCTCTAAGCCTAAGAAGGAAAAGGCGCCTGCCCCTGCAAGTGAGCCTGTTGCTGCGCCTGCGGCTGCCCCTGAGAAGAAGAAAAAGGGTAAGGCCGTTGAACCCGTTGCCGCTGCGCCTGTTAAAACTGTCGATGAAGTAAAACCTGCGAAGGTTAGTTCTAAGAACAAGAAGCCCGCAGCTGCTACTGCCTCCGCCTAAATAAAAATGTAAAAAATATATTATTTAAAATTTTTATTTTTTTTATTATAATAAATAATAAATTATCATATTTATTAACTTTTTTTATTTACTACTATTAATTAATACCCATAATTATCATTCATTATCATTCAATAAAAAAATTAATATTCAATAATATCTAATAATATATTAATGTCAAAAACCTCTAAATTGACGGCTTCATCTCTCTTAGGAAAGAAAACAATAAAATATATAAACTCGGGAATATTTAATAAACTAATCTATTTAACGGTTATATTTCTGCTATGGTATTCCCTTTGGAATATATTTGATGGAATAAGTTATTTCCTAATAAATAATAACCTAATGCCTTCAATGGCTTTATATCTAAGTTTGCTAATACTTTCAATCTATTTATTCTACATTATGCAATATAAATAAATATAAATAAAACATATAATAAAATTAAAAAATTGTAGCATTGAATATTTAATATTTTCTAATTAAAAAAGATTTAATTATATAGTCATATATTTCCGGCGGAATATAAATATTATTATAAACAATATATAACAAACCTATTTTTTCATATTTAATAAATAATATACTATCTAATATATGTTGATAATCCAATGGATTATATAACATTTTTCTATGTGAATAATAATTATAAAGATTATATTCACTTGGTGATAAATATTTATATCTAGGTTTGTTATATATATTGATTTTATAATTGTGAATCATTTTCTTTAAGTTAAAATTTATAAATTGATAATAATATCCTATGTAAAAATATACATTATAGTTATTAGTTTCCGCAGAGTATTTTTTTGCCATATTGTAATATTTAAACATTTTCTTATATTTTGCAATCTTCATATAATAATTTCCAATATTTATTAAAGCATCCACATTTTTATCTGCCGTAAATGCTTTCTTGTAATAATATATCATTCTCTTAGGTCCTTCTTTAATAATATTATCTTCATAATAATTACCAAGTTTATACATTGCATATCCATTATTATAAACATTAATTGCCATTTTATAATATTTTAACATATATGCTTTGTTTTTCCTCACGTATTGATAAAAGTATGCTAGGAAAATCATTGAATGTTCGTGATTATAAATATCCGCTGCGATGGCCATATTTTTAATCATCAATTTATAATTTTTTATGCTACTATAATAGCTACCCACCAGATAATATGCATCGGGGTATTTCATCATTATTGCCTTATTAAATGAACTCAACATCTTCTTTGTATTACCTAAATAATAAAAAAATATTCCACAATATATATTATATGACGGATTTGATGATATTTTAATATCCAGGTTTCCCCTAATAAATGCATTTTCAAGTTTTTTCATGTCTTCCTCTATAAGTTTTGGTTTTATTTTAAACAAATGAACATAATAAAGACAGTCGAACCTATTATTTCTTATTTCATCTAATATTGTATTATAATCTTTATATTTTTCCATTATTTTATAATTTGTATTATTACTATATATATGCATTTATCTTTATTTTATATTATTAAACAATATTAAAAAGCAAAATAATAAAATAATAAAATAATATCATAAAATAATATATTTTAGTATTTTTTAATATTGGATAATAAAAAATGCTCAGCATAAATATTATATAGCTATCAATTTTGATACTTATACTATATTTAATATTATAATACATTACATAATTATATATCTATTATTTTAACATATATGTTTATTCTATTTAGATAATTATACAAATTTATTAATTAATAAATATAGCAAATTTATATAAATAGAATAAATAATAAATCCACCAAATATAGAAATTTCTATTATTATATAAATCAATAATATTTGTTAATCAACAATATAGAATATGTATAAAAAAATAAATATATATTTATCAAAATTTTATATATATATTTATGTAATATTTTTATAACATTTAAATTATTTTAGATAAAATATAATTATATGTAATACGTGGGGTAGGAAAATAAATTATATTTTTTTTTTAAATATATTTAATTTTTTAAATATATT
>JACCDV010105268.1_pt1 | contig 15330 bp, 12 predicted proteins | sample 7446131 | NCBI WGS metagenome assembly JACCDV01 (sample SAMN15323448, study PRJNA562643) | freshwater metagenome | isolation source: river surface water | place: USA:Blue River Watershed | collected 2017-08-17 | reverse complement strand
ATAGCTTAGGCTGTGTCATGGCACTACTAATCATCGGTTGTATCCATTTGTACAGTGCCATATTTGAATCACACTTTCGCTATGCAACTCCAACAAACATTATTGTAACCACTTTAATTTGCGGTTTCCCTTTTGGAATTTCCATTTGGGCTTGGTTAGCACACAAAAAATAACTACTTTCACGACGTACAATAAGTACAACAATTCATACGTTTATTAGCTATACCCCAATACTGTGAAAATTAAAAACCTACTACTCAGCCTTTGTTTCCTGTTGTTAGCAAATACCAGCTTTGCCGACTCACCACTTACTTCTACTCCTTTTTACAAAGGTTATTTAGATATTGCCATCATCAAAGAAGCGGCAAAATCAGACGGTACCATTACCGAAAAACAATTGCAATTTTTAACTAATTCAAAAAATCCTATTGCTATTAAATTAGCACTGATTAATAGCCTAGGTTGGAATATAAAAGGCAAGTCCAATGCTACTAAGTATATTGTCTATTTATTAAAAAAACAAACCCAACTGAATTACAAAAATTTCTATAATAAAGCTACTGCCGACCAATTGATTTGTTATGCCTATCTCAAAGCCATGGACGATTACTTTAATGTAAAGTCTGCGAGTGTGTTTGCTAGACAAGCTATACGTAAAGCACCTACCACCTACTCGATTCATTTAATTGGGACACTCATCCAAGTTCAGGGGCTAAGCCAAAATAATTGGTGTAGTGTATATACTAAAATGAATCAAGTTCGTACTAATAAAAAACTAAAATTAGATTTTAGACCCAAAAGTATACAAGCTGTTTTTAGTTATACTAATGGGTATAGAGAGTATTGTATATAAATAAAAATATCACTAAAAGTGGGTATATATATTTTATAAATAAATTATTTATTTATGAAATTTAAAATTGCTTTTTGGTTTAAATTAAAATCATTCAACATTAATACTATAAATTATGAAAAGATATATTGAAATTATTTTTGACAACAGTGGCAGTATGAATAGTTTCATAAATAACAAACCAAAACATATTATTGCTAAACGCATTTTTAAAGACGCTATAATTCCTAAACTAGATTTTAAAAATGACTATGTTGTTTTGAGGACACTATCCTCAGGATGTAATAACGGTTTATCCGAAGCTAAACGATTAGATAATGATAAATTAAAAATGATTGATACTATAGACTCAATTTCGTGCTATGGTTCTACACCATTATATTATACAATTAAAGATAGTATAGTTGCCTGCGAAAAATCTGGGGCTCACGAAAGTCATATTTTTATTTTAACAGATGGTGATGATACATGTTATATAAATCCTGAATCTATTTTGGGTAACAATTTTTTAAAAATAAAAGCACAATTAAATTTAAATACAATTTTAGTTCAATTTGCAATTGAGTCAGATATTTCAAAAAACAATTTAACAGCTTTTAGTCAAAAAATTGGTGCAAAGAATGTTATTGTGAATTCAAATGAAATTGAAGATTTTGACATTATTAACATAAAAATCTCTAAAGCATTTATACAAACAGGATTAGATAAGAAAGGTAAATTCCCACATTGTAAAGTTGAAGATTTAAATGAATTTTATCAATTAGGACAATGCAACGAATATGACTATTATTTAGTAGAACTTTTATATGAAGAAAAACTATTAAAATGGAAGCCATCATTAAAAAAATGGCTTGATAGTGCTCAAAAATTCGAATTAGATTTTTTATATACTCTACGATTCAAAAATTGTCTTCCTGAAAACCAAGTTAAACAAATGCTTTCTCAACTTCAAAAACCATATATCTATTCTTTTGAATGTATTTATTGGGATTTTAAAGAACGTGTTTGGAAATATTTCCCAGAGACTCCAAAAGTAAATCTAGTTCCAAACCCTGAAGCTAAATTTGAGGATAACATTAAAGAATTAAATATTCAAAATTTGGACTCTGAGAAAGAGAATTTTAATTCTAATGAAAATTATATTGTTAAATCAAAAAACAATATCAGAGGAGATTTCAATATAGAAAAATATAATGGTGATGTAACAAATACTACTATTTTAAGTGATAGTGATATTATTAGATTTAAAAATTAAGCTGTACATATATATTATTTTCATAATGCATTTAATATCAATATTTTGACTTTAAAATAAATGTTGATATGTTTTTTAATAATACTAAAATACCTTATTGGATAAGTTTATCCATTTAGCTAAATTGCAGCTTAAATAAAAATAAATGAATTACTTAAAATTTTCAGGACATGATACCTTTCATTGTAGACAACAGTGGCTATCTAAAGGTATAAAACTAATTGATAATGAAGGATATACTGTTTTTAACAAACCTGAAATAGCAATTTCAAAATTAGGTGTTGGAAAAAATATGGTACAATCAATTCAACATTGGCTGAAATCCTTTGGATTGATTAATGACAAACATGAAATTTTAGAAATAGCAATTAAATTGTTTTTAGATGATTTTAAGTTTGATCCATATTTAGAAGATGAAGGAACTTTGTGGTTATTACAATATCAAATTTGTAAAACAAATTACGCAAGTATTTTCAATTTAATATTTACTGAATATTTTAACGATAAAGTGAGTTTAGAATTTTCTGAAAGTCAGATTGTTCAATTCATTGAAAAAAAATTACGTGATAATAATATTAGAGAAGTAAGCATCAACACATTATCTTCGGACTATAAAGTTTTTATAAAATCTTATGCTACTCCAACTAAATCATTAAAAACTATTGAAGATGATTTTAATTCGCCTTTACTTGAGTTAAATTTAATATCACAACTAAATAGCAAAAACAGCAACGGAGAAACTATTTATAGAATTAATAAAGAGGTAAGAAATAATATTCCTGTTGCTATTCTAGCTTATTGTTTATTAGACTATTTAGCTGAAAGAAAAGACATTAGTTACGATGAAATTAGAAATATTTTTGGTTCTTATTTTTGTCTCTCAACCGATGGCTTAGATAATTTAATAGAGGAATTATGTACTGAATATCCTGAATTTATCTATAAAAATGATGCCGGAATACGTCAAATACAAATCAAAGGAATTACAAAGGAGTATCAGAATAATTTATTAGAATCGTATTATGGAATATAATAATATATCAACCAACATTTTAAGAGACGAGTCAAAAGACTTAAATTATGTAGTTACTCCAAATGCTCTTCAAATTTATGAACGTATTGTAAATAGTGCTGAAAAAAGCAATAAATCATTTACTTTGATTGGTAATTATGGTACTGGAAAATCTACATTTTTATGGGCTTTAGAAAAAAACTTACTTAGAGAAAAAATTTATTTTAGTAATACTATAGAATCAAAAAATAATTCTTTTGATTTTATAAAATTAGTTGGAGATAATGCCTCCTTAACTGATACATTATTAAAAACATTAAAACTAAAAGAAGGATCTTCAACTGAAATAATTGAAGAACTTGAAAAGAGAAGAATTACATCTTCTAAAAAAAATAAAGGTTTAGTATTAATAATTGACGAGTTTGGTAAATTTTTGGAGTTTATCGGCAAGAACAAAAACAGTAATGATTTGTATTTATTGCAATTAATTTCTGAATGGGCAAATGATGATACTAAAAATGTATTTTTCATTATTTCACTGCATCAAAGTTTTATATCCTATTCCGCTTCTTTGGATTTGGCAGAAAAACTTGAATGGGAAAAAATTAAAGGTAGATTTGTAGAATTACTTTTTAATGAGCCCGTTGAACAATTGTTATTTTTTGCATCAAAAAAACTTGAAAGATTTGAATTGCCAAAGAGAAATGAAGATAGTTTTAACTTACTAAATAAAGCTATTAAGAGCAGCAATCTTATAGGTTTTAATGAATTGAATTCCTTTGAATTAGCTAAATCTCTATATCCATTAGATTGGCTATCTGCAAATATTTTGGTCAATGCATTACAACGGTATGGACAGAATGAGCGCTCTTTATTTACTTTCTTAAACGATAATACCAAATTTTCTATTAATTCATTTGATGGTAAATTTTACTCTATTTCAAATGTTTTCGATTATTTAGTTAATACACTTGGAAGCGAAATTTATAGTTTTAATAATCCACATAGAGCACAATGGCAAACTTGCTTTAGAGCACTAGAACGAGCAGAATTAATAGAAGATATTGATTATAAATTAGCCGCTGAAACAATAAAAACTATTTGTTTAGTTACTATTTTTACTAAAGCTGGAGGATTATTTGATAAAAAATTTATATCAAAATATATTCATCACACTAGTGAATTTAACGATGTGACTATCGATAAAACTCTTGATAAATTAGATAAGTCTGGAATTATAAGATTTTATAAACACAGTAACAAATTAAATTTTCTTGAAGGTACAGATTTAGATATTGAACAAGAATTAGCTGATGTTTCCAAAGAGATTAATCATGATTTTTCTGTTACGGAAGCTATATCTGATTTGGTAGATTTCCCTGTTATTTTAGTTAAAAAGAATTCATTTGAAAAAGGGACACCTCGTTTTTTTGAGTATAGAATCTTAACAAATTTAAATAATATAACTAATGCCGAAGGAGCATTGGATGGTTACATCAACTTACTTTTTGATGATTCGATTAAAGAAAAAGATGTTAAAAAATATTCCTTAAATACTGGCAGTAATCTTTTTGTTATCTATAAAAATTCTAAAGATATACACAATGAAATATTTACTATTAACAAACTTAAATTCTTAATTAATAAGCATAAAGAAGATAGAAATGCTATAAAACTTTTAAATAAAGAACTTGAATTCCACAAACAACAATTAGAGAAATTTGTTTTAGATAATTTATTCGTTTCTAATGACCAAAATATTTGGTTTTATAATGGTAAATTAGAAAATATAAAGTCAAAACGAGCATTAAATGAAACCCTATCTAAAATTTGTGATATAGAATTTAAACTTGCTCCACATTATAAAAATGAATTGGTTAACAAGGAGTTTTTAAGTTCTCAAATTAGTACAGCGAGAAAATCATTGATTCGTCATTTATTAAATAATGAGAGCGTTGAAAATTTAGGTTTTCCAAATGATAAATTTCCACCTGAAAAGTCAATTTACATTACATTGGCAAAAGACACAGGAATACATTCAAAGAATAATAAATTAAATCATTTTACTTTTTCAAATCCAACTGATGAATCATTCCAACCACTTTGGAAAGAATGTGATGCTTTTATAAAATCAGCTAATTCATCCAGACGTAATTTGGGAGAACTATATGAAATTTTGAGTAAAGCTCCTTTCAAATTAAAAAAAGGATTTACTGAATTTTGGGTTCCAATGTTTTTGATTATTAATAAAGAAGATTTTGCATTATTCCACGAATCTAATGGTTTCATCCCATACTTAACGGATGACGTTTTAGATTTAATACATAAATCGCCTACTAATTATTCTATAAAAAGTTATGATGTTACTGGTTTAAAAGTTAATCTTTTGGAAAGTTATAAGGAACTAGTTCAGGTTGGCGATACTGAATTGGGCACAAAAAGCACTTTCTTATCCATTTTTGGTAATTTCTTGCGTTTTTTTAGAGGTTTAAACGAATACACTTTAAATACTAAAAGACTTTCGCCAAAAGCAATTAGCCTGAGAGAAGCCATAAAAACTGCAAAAGATCCAGAAGATGCCTTATTCAATCAATTTCCTAATGCTTTAGGTTTTCATTCAATTTCAATAAATGATGACGAAGAAACATTAAAATCTTACACGTTTCATATCCAAGATGCTGTCAGAGAAATTCGTTCTTCTTATGATGCTCTACTTGATAGAATCGAAGAAAAAATAATACATTCATTTATTTGTGAGACTAGTGATTTTGAAAGTTATAAATTAGAAATTCAAAGTAGATTACGTAGTGTTAATTTAAGTTTATTAGGTACGGAACAATCTATTTTTTACAAAAGATTAATATCTCCGTTAGACGACAGGGCTTCTTGGTTAAAATCAGTTGCTGATGCTGCATTAGGAAAATCTATTGATAAAATGATTGATGAAGAGGAGTCGTTATTAGTAACTAATCTTGAAGAGTTCCTTCTAGGATTAATAAGAGCTTCAGACCTTCATGAATTTTCAATAAAAGAAAATACTAAAATGGTTTCTATTCAATTATTTGGAAGTACTGGAACAATGATTAATGATAAAATTATAATTTCAAATGAATACAATAAAGAATTTGAAAGTGTAAGAATGCAATTGAAAGAAAAATTGGTTACTTTGGATGTTCATAAGCGTAAGCAATTACTAATGGAGTTATTATCAACAGAACTGAATGAAAATTTAGTATTATGAGTGAAATAAAACATGTATTAGGAATTTCTGGAGGAAAAGACAGTGCTGCTTTGGCTATTTATATGAGCCGAAAACATCCTGATGTAAATGTTGAATACTACACTTGCGATACTGGAAAAGAGTTAAATGAAACCTACGATTTGATTAATAAATTGAATTCGGTTTTAGGAAAAAACATTCGTCTTTATAAATCTATTGATGAGTTAAATTCTCCTGAAAAAAATCCATTTGATCATTTCTTAGCTATGTATGGAGGTTATTTACCTTCTGCAACTGCTCGTTGGTGTACTGGAAAAATGAAATTAGAACCTTTTGAAAATGAAATTGGCACTACTCCAACCATTTCATATGTTGGCATTCGTGGTGATGAAAACAGAGAAGGTTATATTTCTAAAAAAGAAAATATTCAATCTATTTTTCCATTTAGAAAAAATATTTGGAGTGAAGATGTAATGAAAAAATTCCTTGCTAATTCAAATATTGATTTTATTAAAAAGCATTATGAATTAATAGCACCAAAAGGAAAGTTAGAAATGATTTTACAATATGTTGAGCAACCTATTTCTTTGCGATTTACACAAAAACAAAAAGTAAATGCTCTACTTGATACTGATGTAAAATTATTTAATAAAGTAGTTTTTGAATTTTTAAAAACCACAGATTATCCTGTTGGTAAACTAGAGAGTTTCTCCTTGATTGAAAACGATGAAGTTTTAGGCATAGATGATATTTTTAAAATTTTAGATGATTCTGGAGTTGGAATACCGGCTTATTATTTACCATTAGAATATGAAGTTGAAATTAATGGAGAGCTGAAAAAAGGAACTTACTCAAGAAGTCGTTCTGGTTGTTTCTTTTGTTTCTTTCAACAAAAAATCGAATGGGTTTGGTTGTTGGAACAACACCCAACACTTTATGAAAAAGCAATTGAATACGAAAAAGAAGGTTATACTTGGACTATTGAACCATTACAAGAACTGAAAAAACCAGAGCGTGTAAATGCGATAAAAAAGGAACACTATTTACGAATGCATAAAAACAAAACTAATGCAAAAACTACTACAAGCTGGCAAGATGAAATCTTGGAAGCTGAAGGAGAAGGTTGTGCTAGTTGTTTTATATAGGATGAAAGAAATATTTGAATATTACTTAAACAAGTGTAATCAAGCCATGATTCATGAAGACAAACTATCTTTTGAGTTTGGTAATTATTTTATAGAGTATATTTTTACTTTCAACAATATCGATGATGAAGATGAATTATTTGAAGATGATTATTTTTCATATAATGGAATAAATAACATCCAAGAAATTGATAAATTATTAAATTTTGATATTGAATTCCAAACATACAATATAATAGGATATGAATATTTAGGTTGGCGCGAAGACTCAGAAGAAGGAAGGTCAATTACTTATGAAATGTTTTGTTTTATAGAAAAATTAAACAAATTTAATGATAGTATCTTAAATTATGATGTCACTACTGAATTTGGTGATCCAATGTGTCATGATGAAGGAAATTATCAATTCAAAATTGAAATTAATGATAATTATTTTTGGAACAATGAATTTGCAAAATCAATAACAGATATAATTAAAACACTTGAAATATCTATTCCAGATTTTTACACAGTCTTTTTTAGAAAAAAAATTAATATAAATGATAATAAGATAGTTTCAGTATTATCAACAAATACTAAGGTTAGAAGATTAGGATATTTTAAAATAATGTCAAATTTCTTCAATGAAAACAAAAAATTCCCGGCATCCATTATTAATAAAAAATTTGAAGATTATTGTTTAGAATATAAAAATGAACTTGAAGATAATTCATTCAAAAAGGGCTTAATAATTAAAACTAAAAGTGGAGTTTCTGCAAAACCATATATAGATACCGCTCTAGATATTAATTTATTAAGCAAAGTGAATAATGTTTTCAATGTTGGTAAATCATTCAAAGTCTATCAAAATTTAAATAGTCAATATTCTAACTCAAATAATATTTTTGAACTTACAGATTTTGATAAAGTATATTTTTTAGAATGTATTTTAAAAAATGACTTTTTTTACTTTAGTAACCTCTTAGAACTGTTCTTTTTAAATAGAAAAACTACATATTTAGTTTTAGTAAAAAAATATCAAGCTCAATTAATATTAAGATTAGAAGATTACAAAAAACAATATATATATGACAATAGAAAAATTTTAAAAAATATTGATGTTATATTAAAGAGAATAAACAATTGGGAAAAAGCAGAAGTTTATTTAGAACACATAATAATGCCAAGAATAAATTGGATGTTAGATTTTGATCTTTTAACAAGCATCGACAATGAGTTTGTTTTAACTGAAAAAGGATTGAAATTGTTTAAACATTTATGTGTTTGGAATGATATTAATACAGATAAAATAATTTCATCAGATTCTTTCATAGATAGATTTATGATACATACCTTTGATGATTGCTATAAATGCAGTGATGGTGAAAATTTAATTGATAGAAAAATAATTATAGAAAAAATATATTATTACATCGATAGTAGTTTTGATCTATTTAAAACATTAGCACCAAATCGTGTTACAGCTTCACAAGCAGCAAATTACACAAAATATAAATTATACTTGGATGATAATATTAAAGTTGGTTATCAATTTATTTTAGGTAAATTATCAGAAAAAGAACAAGATAAGTTTATCTTTAAATATCAAGAGCAATACCAAGACGGTTATATACAAAGAAAAAAATAAATAGAAAATGGGAAAATTTGAAACAGATTTTAAATTAAAAACTAATCCTTTTAGAATGACTCCGGCTACAAATCCAGACGAAATTATTTGGGCTGGTTTTAATGAAATAAAAGAAAAATTTGAAAAAAGAATTGAACGAAGTGTCAAAATTCCAAACTCAACTTTAGTTTTAAATTGGGGCGAATATGGAAGTGGAAAAACTCATGCTGCAAGATTCTTTAATAAAAAAGCTGAATTACAAAGAATTTCAGATAAAGCAGGAAAAAGTATTCCATACTCTATGATAATTCCTCTCCCAAAAGGAAAAGAACCAGTTTTTAGTATTTATACAACAGTAATTGACAAATTAGATATACTAGAAATTAGAAAGAAATTTCAAGGAATTGATATTAATAGTTATATTGAAAATTTTGGGTCAAACCTTCATATTCAAAATGTATTAAAAGCAATTTTTAATAATGATATAGACCATCTTCAGCTTAAAAAATATCTGTATGGTAACATTTCTCCAGCAGAATTAAAAAATTTCATCAGTATAGGAATTCTAAGACAACTAAAAGAAGATACTGATTATACATTGGTATTATCTGGTCTTTTTTCTTGCTTGACATTTGAGAAAACTGCTTACTCATGTGTTGTAATTTGGATTGATGAATTTGAAGATATTGCGGTTTTAAGCAGCTCAAATATTGATAAAACCAATAATTTTTTAAGAGAGGTATTAGACAACACTCCCAACAATTTATTAGTATTTTTAAACCTTACACAATCAGCTTTATTTTCAGTAGAAGATTTAGGCCAATATGTATACGAAAGTGTTAGATCAAGAATAAAAGAACGTATTAGCTTTGATTTACCTTCAAAAGAAACTTTTAAAAATTATTTAGGAGAATTACTTAGTCATTTTAGAGAAGGAACTGATGCAAATCCTTATTTCCCATTTGATGAAATTGTAATTAATGACATAATCAATGAAAAAGGAAATATTTCATTGAGACAATTTAATGAATCACTATCTCTTTTGTTAGAACTATGTGATATGGATGATAAACACCCTATTACTATAGATGTTTATAAAGATTATAAATCCGAAGTAATCTGGGATAAAAACTAATTTTATGAGCAATATAACTTGTATACTTGATGCGTGCTCAGTTATAAACCTTATTCATATAGATGAAGATGATTTTTTGCAAAAAAAAATTGAAAAATTAGACATAAGAATAAATGAATTAGTATTTAAAGAAATTAATTCAAACGTTTACAATAAATTAAATTTAATTGATAAAAGGAAATCACCCGATTCCTCGAATACTAAAGATACTATAAAAAAAATTGAAATCAAATTAACTTATTTTAGAAGTAAAATAAAACTTAATGAGGATTTATTTAAAGAATTGGGAGATGATTATTTTAAATGGATTGGAGAAATAACTGGTTACGAAAAAGCAAATGGTGAGCTACATTCAACTGCTTTAGCACTTTATTTAAGTAGAATTGAATCCAAAAAAATATTTTTTTACACTGATGATTATCCTGCTAAAAATGAATTTTCAGATTTTTTTGAGTTTCAACAAATTGGTCAAATCAAAGATTCTGTAGATTTATTAATACTATTATATTGGTTAGACGAAAAATTTACTGAAAAACAGTTACTCGAATTTCTTAGTAAATTATTTTCTGAGTATGCTATAGAAGTAAGCTTTTTGGAAAAAGAGTTGAAAAGTTATTTAGAGAATAATGTTGATGCAAATTTTATTAGAAACAATCCAGATGCTCATAAAAATTTAAAAGAATTGATAAATAAATTATCAAATCATAATTTTTCAAATATTCTGTTTCATAAAGAATTTTTCGAATTAAAAAAACAAAAGTGTAAAATTATCTATGACATTATTATCAAATACAATACAGTTTTTGATTTACAAAATACATCAATAGATATTTTATTAAAAATTAAAAATTTAAAGGAAAAGTTACAAACTAAAAAAATTTATAAAGTATTAGAACTTTGTTGAGATTTAATATTATACAAAAAAGCTCTTCCTACTTTTTTAAACTCTATTTTCCCTTCTAAACGTAAGTGCATTAATTTACAATCACTTATTTTTAAAAGGGATTTTGTTTCTTTAGAGGTTAACCATTTTTTATCCGGCTGTTTGTTCATGTTTAGATTTTACAATCATATCTAAAAAAGAAGTTGGGTTTAAAAAATAACTTGAATTATCTTCTAGCTTTTCTTTTATCAAGGTTAAACCACCATGTGTATAAGCTTCCATCGTAGCTATTAATTCTTTCACTACTTCATCTTCTGTAATTTCTCCTTTATCAAGAGCTATAAAATCAATATTTGATTTAGCAATTAAAGCCGCAAACATATACTCTTGCAATTTAGTAAAATCTTTTCTAACAGATACTGTTGTTTTACTTCCCCAATATTGAATATGGTGGCTAAAATCAACTTTCTTTACATTACTTGGTATTGGACTATATTCATTGTTATAAAGCCCTAAAAAGAACGCATAAGTATATAATTCATAATTGGTACTAAAATGTTTACCTAAACTCACTTTTTTATCTCCTTCAGCCCCAAATTTTTCAGATAAAGATTTAAATAAAGTATCCTTGAATTCCTCACTATATTTAGGAATTTTGGTTTTCCATTTGTCAAATAAATTTTCCATAATTATAGTTCTATTCTTTCTGTATTAATAGTCTTTAAATTTTTCTCATCAAAAGGCCTTTCTAATCTAACCCAAAAAGCTTTATTACGTTTTACTTTTTCAAACTCTGGTTTGATGTAAAGGTTTTTGTTTTCGTCTTTTGCAATGTAATCTTTAATTAATATGATAGTTTGATTTTCAGTTTCATAAATTAAATTTAAGAACTCTGTCATTTTACTTTCACCAAAGGAAGATGTAGGAGCATCAAATAATATTGGATATCTTTCTTCTTTTACTTCATTTGTAAGTTCTGCAATTGCAAGTAAAACAGAAATATGCATAGATGTTAGCAATGATTGATTTGGAGAATAGAATATACTCCCATTTTCTTCTTGTAATTGAATTTTAACTTTTAAACGTTCTCCAGTTTTAATTAGCCTAAAATCAATTACACCAGTGAAAGCATCAATGTTAATTCTTGAGAATATTTCGTTTGACTTTTTAGATAATAAACTAATGAACTCATCAAATTTTCTATCTTTCGTGTCTCTAAAAATTTTATCAATATCTTTTAATATATTTCGTGTATTTATTAAAAAATTATTGGCATTCGTTAAATCAATCTTTTCTTTTTGAGCTTTTAAATCATTAAGTTGAATTGTAATTTTATCAATATCTGATTGTAAACCATTAATGTCTTTATTCAATCTTTTTATATCTCTTTGCCAGCTATTATAGTCTTTAAGAACTACACTTAATTTTTCTGAACCAATAGCAGAATTTCCAATAATCCTATCTCTTTCTTGAAGCTCTTTTTCTAATTTATTTCTTAGTTCTACCAGATCTGTTTTTCTAGCTTGGTTGAAGTTAAACAAATCTTCAATTTCTTGGTTTATATTTCTAAGCTTTGAAAGTCCGTCTTCCTGGTTTGTACTGATATTAACAAGTCGATTTATGTAATTAAATTCAAAAACTTTTTTTGGATCTTCTTCTTTCTCAATTGATTCTTTTTGTGATTCAAGATATTCTTTTAATCTATCCGTCATAAATTTTAAAGCTTCTGAACCTTCTTCGGCAGGACGATTACAAACTTTACAGAATTTATCCTTAATCATTTCTTCCATTATTGCCTTTGAAGGTGTGCCGATTGGAAGCGGAACTAAATCTTTTAATAAAGCTAATTTTGCTCTTTTTTCTCCTTCTTTTATACCTAATTCTTTATCATAATCTGATTGAATTTTTCTTCTTTCAATACTTAAATTAGCAACTTTTGTCGCAAATTCTTTGTGTATATTTTCAAAGTTCATTAATATCCAACTTTCATCAAATAATGAGGTGGTATAATTTTCATAAATAAGAGATTCAGCCTTAGAAATATCAGATTCAATTTTATGAATTCTAATATTAATAGTTTCTAATGCCTCTGCATTATTAATATATTTTTCAACTTCTTGAATATTTTTAGCTGTTTTTTCAACATTACTATTTGCCTCTTCAAAAAAAGTTAATTTATCACTTTTTTGTCTTTGCAAGTAATTTATATCATTTTCAATTTTGTTATATTCTGATTGATTTTTGGTATTGTTTTTTGAAGCAAGTTCAACAGCTTTTTCAGAAGCAATTTTTAGACTCTCTCCTCTTAATTCATATTTGTCATAATGTTTTGCTTCAGAAAACAAATTAATAAGTTTAATTAAGGCATCTTCATTATCGAAAATGTTTAATTCTTCTTCACCCTTAAACATTGAATATCTCCTGATTTGTGAAGGAAATATTTGTTCTAACAATTCTTTACCATCAACAGGGTTTCTTTCTCCATTACTAGACTCTTCAATGCCTGATAACACACTATTTCCAACATTACATTTATTATCATCAATTTTCTTAACTGTAAATTGTTTTGATAATATTTTCGTTTGCTGATATTGTTCGACAGTAATTTCGACTCTTACTCTGAAAGAATCATCAGTGTCTTTTTCAGCTAGCGCTTTCTTTGACACTAACTTATCTAAATTATCATTATCACCATTTAATAACCACTCTAGAGCTTCGAAGAATTTAGTTTTGCCTTCTCCATTTTCTCCAAGTATTATATTAAGACCTTTAGATAAACTAAACTTTTTAATGCCATAATAGCATAAATAATTTTCGATTAAAACTTCTTTAATTATCATATCGTAGCCTCGTTTAAAAATTGTGTGATTTGACCGTAAAGTGCCTTATCTGACAAAGGATTTAATCCTTCAGTATTTTCAACAACTAAAGCAATAGCCTTTATAATTGTGTGTTCTGATTTTAAACCATCCTTTAAATTGTGAGGTAAATCAGTTTCAGTTAATTTATATTTTTCGTTTATAAGTTCATGCTTAATAAAACTAATGAATATGTCGTCTTTTCTAGCCATTTGAATATAATTAATCGTTTTGTGTATCGTATAAATTCAAATTATAATGATTAAGAATCGGTCTTAATTCATTATAAGTATCTATTTTATTAATTGCTAAATTAGAAAAATCTACTACTCTTTCTAATTCTTTTTTAATCATGTTTTTTTCCATTTCAAAAGTAGATTCATCATCAATGTTGGGAACTACTACTAAATCATGTATTACTGCAAAAGTTTTATCAGGATGAGTTCTTAAAACTCTTCCTCTTCTTTGAATGAATTGACGAGGATTACCTGTGCTTGCACAAAATATTGCTAATTCAGATCTAGGAACATCAACACCTTCGTCTAAACATTTCATAGACGTTAATACATCTATTTTTCCTTGCTGAAACCCTTTAATAACTTCATTTCTATTGCTCGTACTTGAAGTATATTGCTTAACCATAACTGAACTATCTGTGCTGCTTACTGCTCTAGTATACTCATTTATTAAACTAATATCTTCTATTTCTTCAATAAAATCATCAACATCATCATAATTAGGCTCAATACCTTCAGGGACATAAACCAATGTGTATTTCAAATTTCCTCTTTCACTGAATTCATCTTCAAGTATTTTTTTAAAAACTGATAATTTATTATGTGCTTTATGAATTATTCTCTTTCTTTCAAGCAATAAAATTTCAACCTCTTTACAATCTTTATAACGTTTAGTTTGATTGTCAAAATATTTAATTAATTGTTTAGACTTTTTGACATATTCAGCTAATTCAATATCTGTTAATTTAACTATATGTGGATAATATTTATATTTACACAACCACCCTTTATCCATTGCCTGTTGCATTGTGTAACTATAAACAAATGGAGGTTTGTCATTAAAAAAATCTTCTATACTCGTATTACCAATTTCATCAAATTTTCTATCAGGTGTTGCTGAAAGACCAATTCGATGATTAAGATGTATTTTAGGTAATACTTTAGAAATATTTGTAGATCCTAAATTATGAGCTTCATCAGCTATTAATAATGTTTCTTTGGGTAAGTTTTTAAAATGGCTTTGGAAATTATTTCTATAGAAGGAAGCGTAAGTAACAATAATTACAAATGAAACATCTATAAAATTACTAGCTGTATTTAAAAAAGAAATATTTTGAGGCCATTTT
>JACCDV010892216.1_pt1 | contig 15331 bp, 14 predicted proteins | sample 7446131 | NCBI WGS metagenome assembly JACCDV01 (sample SAMN15323448, study PRJNA562643) | freshwater metagenome | isolation source: river surface water | place: USA:Blue River Watershed | collected 2017-08-17 | reverse complement strand
ATCTGAGGCTACTCGAGATGAACTTGTGCGATATCTCAGAGTGGAGCCAAGTAATATAAGGGTTATTCAGAATGGTCTTTCTGATGAGTTTATTTTTTCCCCAAAAATTTTTAACGATTCATTGCCTATTCTTTTGCAAATAGGTACTGGTCAAAATAAAAATCTTGAAAATGTAATAAATGCAATAAAAAACATTAAATGCCAGCTTATGATTATTGGCATCCCTACAAATCAGCATGTAAGTCTTTTAGAGAAAAATAACATTAATTATTTAGCGCTTTCAAATCTATCTCGCAGGGAAATAATCGAGCAATATCAGCAGGCAGATCTTGTGATCTTTGCATCAACTTATGAGGGATTTGGAATGCCAATAATTGAGGCAAATGCAATCGGCCGACCTGTTGTAACAAGTAATAGGTTGCCTATGACAGAAGTGGCAGGTGGTGCTGCAGTTTTGGTTAATCCTGATGATGTTGATAGTATTCGTGCTGGAATTGAAAAAGTTCTTGAAGATTCTGAATATCGTAATGAGTTGATAATTTTGGGTATTAAAAACGCTCAGCGTTTTTCAATTTTAGATGTTGCAAAACAGTATGAGGAAATTTATCGTAATCTCGCTTCGTCAATGAACATGTAGGCGTTTACTTGTTAATGAATATTTAAAATATGTGCCTAAAACTTTTATTTAAACCGTGGTACATATATCGCCCAATTCAAGCATTTCGAAGTTTGATATATAGAGTTAAGCCGCCTGAGGGAGGTTATTGTTCTGTACAAACCAGCTTTGGAATGAGTGTGGTTGTAAATATTAAGAAGGCTATAGGTAAAAGTATTCTTTATCAGGGTGTATTTGATTTGGCTGTTTCGGAGGCGATATTGAGATTGGCTCACCAAGGTGAAATAGTAGTAGATGTTGGAGCAAATGTGGGGTACATGTCCATCTTGTCTTCAAAAGCAGTTGGACCCCATGGTAAGGTATTCTCATTTGAGCCACATCCAGAGCTATTTTCCGTATTAAATAAAAATGTAGATCTTGCCACCAAGACGCTGGGTTTCAAAAATATTCATCCTCTGCAAGTTGCGTTGGGCAGGGTTGCGGGTGTCGCAAGCTTATTTCAGCCTGACTACTTTGCATTCAATGATGGGGTTTCAAAAATTTCATTGGATAAATTGCATCTTGGGAAATCAGTTGAGGTAAATATAAAGTCAATTGATGAAATATTTGGTTCGATGACAATCTCCCTGTTAAAGTTGGATGTAGAGGGTTTCGAGTGGCAAGTCTTGCAAGGCGCTAAACAGGCTTTGTCTGATCATAAAATTCGTAACATTCTCTTTGAAGAGCATGCAATACTCGACAGCCCTCTTGTCAAAATGCTTAAGGATAATGGGTACCATATTTTTTCATTAGGTTGGGTTATTCGTGGTCTTTCCATTAAACCTTTAGAGGAAATTTCATCTTTGGCTAAATCATATGAATCTCCCAACTACATCGCCACAGTTGAGCCTCAGAAAATTTTGGCTCAATGTAAATCGAGAGGCTGGAAAGTTTTGAGTAAGTAAATGCTGAAAATTATTGTGAGACACCTTTGGGGTCAAGGAATAATCATATTTATTAATATTCTTGTTGGTATTTTTTTCATTCGTTGGTTGCCAATCGAAGAATTTGCTATCTACGCTCTTGTTGTGGTTATTCAATCACTTGTGGCCGCATTTTCAGATTTTGGTGTAGCTGGTGGTGTAAATACCTTAACTTCGCAGCTTTCAAAAAAAAATGGCTCTGCCACTGTTATTGTGCAAGAGGCTTTTAGATTGCGCAGACAATTTATTCCTTTTGCATTATTCGCCGCTATTGTTCTCGGTTGGTTTCTATTGTCCTCAGTCAATGTGACTGATGTCCGATTGCCTTTTTTGGTTATTTGTGCAATCCTATCTGGGTTATTGCAAAGCCAAATGACAATAGGTAAAGCCCTGTTAAATGCGCGTTTTCAGAGTGATTTATTATTCAAACTGGGTATAGCAGAAGCAGTTTCAAGGTTAGGGTTATCATTTTTATGTTTTTGGCATCCTTCCGTTGAAGTTGCAGTACTTATAAATCTTACCGCTACATTTCTTGCGTGTTTGATTTTGCTTAAGATAACTCCAGAAATTAAAAGAGCTCCAGTTGCAAGCCTTCACACTAGAAAATGTTTGGTGAAATTTACTCTACCATTAATTCCATCAACAATTTATTCTATAGCGCAAAGCCATATCGGAATTTTTATTTTGAGTATATTAGGAACAACTCAAATGATTGCCGAAACATCTGCCTTAAGTAGGCTTAGCCAAGTATTTAGTTTATTGTTAGTTTTGGGCCCATTTTGGATTCAGCCACATTTTGCCAAAATTAATAGTAAGATAAAATTTATAAAAGATTTGATAATCGCTTTAGTTATTTTAAGCGCCACTAATCTTGTAATAATATCTTCTACTTATTTTTTCCCGGAAATATGGCTTTGGTTTCTTGGGGTTAATTACCGATTAAGCAATGCTGAACTGTCTATAGCAATGATTAGTTCAGTTATTTATTTGACGAATACCTTTTTTTATACGGTAGCACTCTCTCGAAATGCCACAAATTTGCAATCTTCTGCTGTCGTCTTTGGTCTTGTTGCGCAGATGATCTTTATATTTCTTTGGGGTATTGAAACAACAATAGATGCTTTGTGGGTTAATATGTTACCTGGTATTAGTAGTTTATTTATTCAGATATTCATTGTAGGCAGTTTTATATTTAATCGAGGTTATAAGTGGGGTATGGCTGTTGAATGAAGGTGGCTTTTTTTACGAGGTCTTTCAGCCCATCTATCGGTGGGATAGAGCGTATAGCTGAAATTTTAGCCTATGAGTTTTCTCGTTGTGGTCATAATGTAATTGTAGTTACTGATACTCCTTCAAGAGAATTAACTAACATCAAAAAATTATTTTCAGTAATACGAACGCAAAGTTTGTTATGTAGATTGGCTGCTTTTAGAAGTTGCGATGCTATTTTATTCTTTAATTTAAGTCTTATTGGTTTAATACCGGCATTACTTTCTGGAAAACCCATTATTGTTAGTCATCACGGAATTTATGAGGGGAGAGGTTTTTTAGCGATTATATTAGAATGGATTAAGCGTAAGTTAACCTATTTCCTGCCAAATATATCCGTTAGTTATTTTGTTGCTAAGCATATTCCCGGAATTTCATCGGTGATAAGCAACGCTTACGATTCTTCCTTATTTATACGTAATAATACGGTGATTAGGACAGGTGATTTTGTTTTTTGTGGCCGACTTGTTCCTGAAAAGGGAGTGCTGCTATGTTTGGAGGCTTTTAAGCTGACGTTAAATACCTTTCCTGATGCCAGGTTGGCAATAATTGGTAGTGGTACGGAAGCCGAGATTATTGAGAATTTTGTATTAAGCAATCAGATTGCCAATCACGTGGCAATTTTGGGGGAACTTTCAGGACATTCTCTTGTTGAAGAGGTTCAGCAATACTCTTGTTTGCTTGTGCCGTCAATTTGGGAGGAACCATTTGGGATTGTGGCTCTCGAAGGATTTGCCTGTTGTGATACTGTTATTGCAACGCGAAGAGGTGGGTTGCCGGAAGTTCTTGATGGTTTTGGTATCCTAGTGGAGCCTGATATAAAAGATTTATCAGCAGCAATGATAAATGTTCTTGATGCAAAGCGTAAGAAAATTTTTCTACCGGGGCAGCCTAGTGATGAGGAGAGGGCTAATTATTTAGCACGACACACTCCGTTTGTTGTTGCTAGGCAATATATAGATGTTATAAATAAGAATATTTAAAATGAAAATATTAAATCAAGAAAAAATGATTCAATTATCTCGATTTCTTTTAATTGGATTTTTGATATTGATAATCTATGATGGAGCATTGCGTAAATGGATATTTTTAAGTAGCGAAAAGTTTATTTTTATAATCAAGGATATTTTGATTATTTTTAGCTTTATAACGGCTCTATTAATTCAATATAATGAAAGATTTACTAGTTGTTCAAGGCTAATATTTATTCCTATAATAATTTATGCGGGTTATATTATTTTTGAAATATTTAATCCGCATTTACCCAATTTATTAGTGGGGTTATGGGGTGCTAAATCTCATCTACTTTATGCCTGTCTAGTATTTATTTTGCCTGTAATCGTAACCGATACAGATACTATTTTTAATTGGTTAAAGAAGGTTTTTCCTTGGATTGTAATTCCCGTGTGCTTGATTGCAATATTTCAATCTTTTGCAACTCCAGATAGTATTCTTAACAGTCTAGTGCGTGGAGGTTCTTATTATGTTTCTCCTTTGGGGGATGGGTTTGTGAGGTCTACGGCAACATTTTCATATATTAGTGGTTTCGCATGGTTCCTACAAGCTACACTATTGATAGGTTTTCATCTGTTAGTAATAGAAAGAAAAATTTCTTTTAAGTTGCTAATACCTTTAACTTTACTTATTTTTTCTGTGCCCACCAATGGATCTCGTTCTGTTGTAATGATAGTTTCAGTTTCCATGATAATAATGATAATCTCTTATCTTTATACACGAATTATAGATTTCAAGTCCGCAATGAAGTATGTTGTGTCTTTATTAGTATTGTTTCTAATAAGTGTTTTATTTTTTTATGAGATTTGGGTGGGGGTGATTGATCGTTTCCTTAATTCTTATGGAACCCCGGGTGATTCTGCTCGCTATTACTCAGCATTTACAAATGCCTTTAGGTTTTTTGGGGTTTCTGGTTGGTTTGGTTTTGGTGTCGGCTCAGCAAATAATGCAGCACCTTTTCTTGTACATGACATTGAGCCATATGCATGGCTTCCTGCGCATATTGGGGGAATTGGATTTGAAGAGGAGTCGGGGCGACTTGTAGTTGAATTAGGCGTCGTTGGTTGGTTTGTCAGTATTTTCTTAAGAGGATTCTTTTGCTTAGTGGCTATTTATTTGATGGTTAAGGCTAAAACTATGGCAATTAAGACAGCTGCAATATTTACTTTTCCAACTCTTCTTTTGGGGCTTTACTTGGGCAGTGGTGTATTTTTCCCACCTGTTGGGGCAGCTTATTATTGGTTTTGCGTTGCCATTCTGCTAGTTGCACAGAATGAAAATAAGCGCTTTACCGCATAATTTTTCTGAGTTTAAGATTGAGTTCTGTTTTAATTGCAAATCCCTCCAGGCAACATGCTTATCAATTTGCATTAGCACTGGAGAATGCAGGCTTTTTAAATTCATTTTTTAGCCTTTTGCCAGATGAGCAATATTTTTCTTGGCTTGCAAAATATTTTAGATTCATAATTCCTTCGTCAGTGTTTAGACATTCTTTGGATGGCATACCAAGAGATAAGATAAACATCTTAATTGGGCCACTCTATTTCTATAAGTTTTCATTAAGAATAAAAAATAATCAAATTAAAACATTCTTTGAGTTGGTGACATGGGTAATTTTTGATCGCTGGGTTTCATCTAATTTAAAAAGAAATCATCCAAAAATTGTCATTGGATATGAAATGTCATGCTTAAAAACATTTCTTGCAGCAAAAAAACTTGGTATCAAATGCATTCTTGATGCTGCGGCTTGTCACTATCAATCAGTTGACAATCTGTTGCCTGAAAAAATTACAGCGTGTGATTCATGGGCGGGAAAGCAACTAAGGCTGCGTAAAAATTTAGAGATTCAATTGGCAGATAAAATTATCTGCACTTCAGATTTAGCTCGTGATTCATATTTAAAGGCTGGTGTGGATTCGACGAAATTATTGGTTAATGCTCCTGGATATGACAAGAAATTGTTTGCGCCAGCAAGTTATTCTTATGAAAGGAATTATGTAACATTTATTTTTATTGGGCAGCCTGCATATCACAAAGGATTTGACGTTTTGGTGGAAGCGTTCAATAGACTATTGCTGACAAACCCGCGTGTAAAGCTTTTGGTTGCTGGATCACGTGAGCTTTGCAATCCAACTTTAATGGTAAAAGATATAAATTTTCTGGGTAGACTGTCTCATCAAGAAATTAAACATCATTTTATGCATTCAGATTGCTTAGTTCTTCCATCGCGATGCGAGTCTTTTGGCATGGCCGCATTGGAAGCTATTGGATCTGGTGTTCCAGCAATAGTTTCAAAAAATGCGGGAGTAAGTATGCTTATTGAAGAGGGTGTGAATGGCTGGACTGTTAATTCAGGAGATGTTGTTGATTTATATGGCCGCATGAAAAGATGTTGTGATAATTTTCAGTCTCTGAAGTTGATGGCTAAAACATGTTCTGCAACTGTAGAATCAAATGACTGGTCTAAATATTCTGCCCGAGCAGTAGAAATTATTGATAAGCAACTAATTGAATATGAAGATTGATAAAAAAAGAGTTTTATCTGTTTTAGAGGTTGTTCCCTCTCTTGATTTAAGGAACGGAGGTTTGCCCCGTGCTGTTATTTCGCTTGCCAGTTCCGTTGGTGCGATTGGTGATACCGATGTTGCATTGTTATCATCTTCGTCGGACGTTACATCAATAATTGATATAGAAAAAGTAAATTTTATTAATCTTTGTGGCTTACCTAAATCTAAGAATTTATTTGATTTATTTGGCACACGAAAATTATTTTTTAATTTAGTGAGAGAGCATGGCGTGGAGCTAATTCATAGCCATGGAATATGGTCGCCAACCAACCATTGGGCTTGTTATGTGGGACGTAAAGTTGGAATGCCTACAATTATTCAACCTCATGGCATGCTCGAGCCGTGGGCGCTAGATCAAAAAAAAATCAAAAAGAAGATGGCTTTATCTATATATCAAAAATCCGACCTTCTTAATGCTAATATTTTTGTCGCAACATCAGAGTTGGAGTATGAGTCAATGCGTGATTTTGGTTTAACTCAGCCAATTGCTATTATTCCAAACGGCATTAAAATTTTAAATTTTTCGAATCCCATCAAAATATTGAAGGCTTCGCAGAAGAAATCAGTGCTATTTCTTTCTCGCATTCACCCAAAAAAAGGCTTAGATAATTTGCTTAAAGCATGGTCTGAACTTGATGTGGATGGATGGAATTTAATAATTGCTGGGTCGGGTGATGATAATTACCTTTCTGAACTTTTTTGTTTATGCAAAAAATTAAAGATTGAATCTACTGTAAGGTTTGTTGGAAATCTTGTTGGTCATGAAAAAGATAATGCATTTAAATCTGCCAGATTATTTGTTTTGCCGTCTTACAGCGAAAATTTTGGGATTGCAGTTTTGGAAGCGCTATCTTTTGGTGTGCCAGTAATAACTACTAAAGCTACTCCTTGGCAGGATTTAGATAAAATTGGTTGTGGGTGGTCAATTGATATAGGGATCCCCTCTTTAAAATACGCATTGCAAGAGGGAATGATCTTGGACGAATCTCTGCGGGTGATTATGGGTGCTAAATGTATTGACTATGCAAAAAAATTTGATTTGGAAGTAATTGGTCAAGAAATGCGCAATGTTTACATGTGGCTAAAAGGTTTAGAGGCGCGACCCAATTCAGTTCAAATTAATTAATTTATTTCTTAATGCATCCATCAATAAATGATGATGCCAATTGATTAAACGAAATTACAAGTTTTTCACCACTTGCAAGCTGCGCTTCTATTGATTTAGGCATTCCCTCAGCTATTAGCATTGAAATTGGTAGATTTAGATCGTAGATGTTGTTTTCCCTTTGTCTTTGTATTGCTAAATGCTTTGGCCTTTCCGTTATCTTTTCTTTGTGAAGGGCAAGGTAGCTTCCCTTTACCCATTTAGTATCTTCTGCCACATAAACAACAGTCGTAGTAAATTGATCGTTTATTAATACAAATTTAAGGTGGACCGACTTGTTTTCACATGATAGGGTTGTCTGAACATTTTCCCCTTGATACTCAAGCTCGATTCTTGTATGAAATAAGTCGTTTGCTGCATCTTTATTTATCAATTTCTCAGTCCAAACATTTTCTATGTTTAAGGGTTTAGTTTGAGATTCATTATTTGAGCAAGCCGCAAGAATTTGCATAAGAAAAAAAATTAAGAACTTACTTCTCGGTGTTTTTTGAGTTTTTTCCATTAAAGACTTCTTTTATAATTTGAAGGTATCTTTACTTCATATGGTATGGCTAGAGTACGTATTTTTGGTTGCATTTAAGCGGGTAGGAATTTCTTAGAAATTATTTTATCCATTGTGGAGTTCTAAAGCGAATAATTGAAATGTACAAATGAATGTACAGTCCGCTAAAAATGACGGTAGTTATTATTAGTGCTAATGTGTGCTCCCACCATAATATGGATGGGATTACGTTAAAGCATGATAAAAGCCATAAATATGGAGATGTTCTGGAGTTTAAGAAAACGGCTTCCCCACTTGAAACTTCATTTTTTTTTAAAATTCGTCTGTATATCAGTTAGTGGAAGTGGCTGGCGTCCGCAGTGCTCGGACTTATTTTTTTATGAATTACTCTTCTATAAATAGAGAATAATGTTTCAGTGATTGGATAAAGGCTGATTGTTAAAGCAAACCAGGGTGACACTGCAGGATTGCGATTAATTAATAATATGCTTAGGCACGCTATCCAAAAACCACAAAAATAAGCACCACTATCACCCAAAAATATAAGACCACGAGGGTAATTCCAAAGAAAAAATCCAAAAATAGAGCCGGCAAGTATTAATGCAAACAAACCAATTGCTTGATCGCCCACTCTTATGGCTACATAGGCAATTGAAACTAAGACCATAAGAGCAATCATGCTTGCTAGACCATTAAGACCATCAATTATGTTAAAGGCGTTAATTAATCCTGTTATTGCAAAAATGGTGAAGATGATGGATATAGTTGCGTAACCTAGAATTCCATTTAATGAATCTATTCCAAGAGATTGGATCCAATTGTTTGCAAGCCAACCACTTAGTCCCGCAGATAATATAGCAGTTAAAAAGCGTTTATTTGTTCCAGTTTCTTTGGTGATGTCTTCAATCAGCCCAAGTAAAAATATTGGTATGCTGGAAATGGTTAATAAGACAAATGTGTGACTTGAAATTTGGTCTTTCAGGTACCAAATTGCCATTGCAACAAGAAATCCCCCAAAAATTGCAACGCCACCAATACGAGGTGTGATGTGTGTATGCATTTTTTGAGGTTCATCAAAACGATTGTCTGCGGATAGTCGTTGATGTAGGTGTAAATTTTTAATAATCAAAAGACAAATTAAAAATGAAATTAAAAAAGCGAGAATGATTGCTATCATTTTTCTTAAACTTCATCCTATGTTAGAGCTTTGATTTATGAGATTCATTAGAGCTTGAAAATGTTTTAATTACTCGTAAAGTTTTAGCAGGATAGCATATGGTGACCCATCCTCAGGAATGGTTTTCCAATGATTGTGCCAGTGATTAACGCGGTAAGACTTATCGAATAGTTCTTGCACAATTGCTTTTGATTGTTTTGATTGTCTAAAAAACAATCCAACATCGTCGCGTAGTAAAGAAGTTTTATCCCAGCCTGGGTCAAATAAATTGGTGGGATAAATGTGTATGCCTAACTTGTGACAGATGTCATCTGTAAACAGGTGCCATGGAATAAAGGTTTCAATGGCATTCCCTTGGTCAACAATCTCTTGCGCAGCCTTTTTGTTAGGCGTATACAGCACGGCACTATTAGCAAACGAAAACTCTTCCCAGCGGTAAGCGAATCCCTGGTCTTGACACAAGTCGAAAAGATTGCTGAGAAAGCAGATATCTAGGTCCACATACAAACTGGGGTGATGATATTCATGCAGTGGCAGTAAGCAGCGAGCTAAATCACCTCGATAAGCAAGATTTTGTAGAAATCCTTTGAAAAATGGCGATGAATGTTTATAAGTGACGCCAATGGCAGGATGCATCCACGATTGCAGATTAATCCAACGAAAGATTTTGCGTTTATGCTGCTTCCGTATCCATTCATGCCAAGGCTTCTCGGTGTGATTGAGTGCTTGTTTGGGGGTGATGTATTGATCAATGAGTTCTTGCAATGAAAAGTGTCGAATCTTGATTTGAGGATGATTTTCAAGCCAACGCATATTGGGGTGAAGACTGCTTTGAGTGTCCTGATCCAACCACAGATCATACGTGCTGTGGGGGTGGTAATGAATGAAACTTCGAAAATGTAGTTCGGTGACTTCGGGCAGTACGCCTGACCAATAGCCAAAAAAAATCACTGGAGAATTCGATGAAAAACTTGAAGTGACAACCATGTTTAGATCCACTTAAAAGCATCGTTTTCTCGTAGACCATGGATAGACATGCCGTGCTGACTCAATTCGTCGTCGCGCCATTGGCGTAATTGCTTATTGCGTGCCATTTTGTTGAGTTTTCTTGTGAGCCACGATTGGTTCAATAACTTATAGTTGTAGCGATAACCCAAACCATCTTTTTGCCCTAAGCCTCGCTCTTGTTTCATGGCAGTTTGTGTGATGGATCCATAGTGGTGTAACCAAGACGATCCCGTCATGGCGGTTTGTATCTTGCTCTTTTCGAGCTCGTGGAAAAACAAGGTGTCTTCATAGCCAAGTAATTTGGGTACTGGTTGGAAGTAACCAACATCTAGCCAAACAGATTGGTGAATTGCTAAGCACACTGCATGACGTCCACCGATGCGGTGAACATCTTGCAGTTGATGACTGGCATTTAGCTCAAAACTTTTGAAGTCGTAATCCAATGGGCCTTCAATGAGGGCTGGGCTAATGACTTTGAGATTCAGCTTTTCAGCGGTCCCAATTAACTTTTCAATCCAATGAGGCGAAACTAGTACATCGTTATTCATGATGATGGTCCATTCAGCCTGTTGTGCCAGTGCACCCTGATTCCAGGCAACTCCACAGCCTAGATTCTGAGTGTTGAATATCCTTCCGCCCAGTGGCAGTGTGCTTAAGTAATCGCGGGTTTCATCGGTGGAGCCATTGTCAACGACTATCAGGCGGTCTAAAGGGGTGCCATGTTCAACCATGCTTTCAATACAAAGCTTGGTGTATGCCACAGAGTTGTAGCAAGCAAACGTGAGTGAGTATTTATTTGGATTCATGCTGTGGCTCATGAGGCACTTCTTTGGTTCAATGATAAAGCCTGAGCACCTAAACAAGCCAACATCAAGGCATAGAATGAGCTGGTGTATTTGAGGTTAAAGACTTCAATGCTTAAGCTGCAAATAAATAGACCCAATACAAAAGCTAAACCAACTTGTGCGGCAAGGTTTTGAGAGTTGTTGCGTAATTGTTGAATAAAGATGCCCATAGGAGCAAAAAATAATAGCAAGCCCGCAACCAAACCAAAAATGCCCGAGCGCAACATTTGCCCAAATATTTCATGGTGTGGCCCTAAGGTAATGGCACCCAAGGCATTCGGGCCTGCAAATGAAGTGACCAAGGGTTGATCAAGAAGATGCTTATAACCAATGGGGTCACCGTAACCATACAAAGGACTTTCTAAAAATAATACCCATGACATTTTCCACATGGTCAAACGCATTCCTCCAGAGCCTTCTTCTTTGTTGGCTTGGTTGGTGAACCAGCTGTCGGCTTCCTGAAAAATTGACATCACACGTTGTTGTAGTGAGTCGTTAAGTGTTAAGGCTAAAGCGATAGCAATAATTAGGATCAGTGATGCACTAATGACTAATTTGTGATTGCGCCGATTGAAGAAAATCCAGAGTGCCAAAACAAATGGAATCGCCATCCAGCCACTTCTCGATCCTGAGCCAAGGCTTAAAAATAAAGCACAGGCAAAGCCTATCAATTTTAGTACGCTTAAGACGTATGAGTCTTTTTGAATATTGAGCTGGAATAGGGAGGTAAAACCAATGACTAGAGCGTAGCCACCAAAGGTGAGTGGATCGACGAAATAGCTCGCATAACGACCACCCCAGTATTCAGAGGTTTCCGGAAAGTAAAAAATAGCTCCGACTGCGATAAGAAGAGATAGTGGTGCTACGTATTGAAATACATATAGAAAATTTACTTCTTTGTGTTTTAGATACAAAAAGACAAAGGCAGCGAGAAGGAAGCGTAAGGGGCCGTCGTAAGCATGAACATCGACGTTACCTCTTAAGATTTGGCTAAAAAGTATCGCCAAAAATGGTGACGCGAAGGTAATCAACATTAGCTTAGCGGTGGTAGGTTGTGATTCAGTTTTGAGAATGCTCCTAGTTTGAATAATCGCAAAAAGAGCCAAAATGAACAAGACGATGAGCCACCTATTTGTCCAGCCTCGGTAGGTCATATAGAGGAGAGGAAATAAGCTTACCCCCAAGGTGATGGCAATGTCCTCCCATAGTTTTCCGGGCTTTTGTACTAGGGTATGAACTATTGTCAGGGCTTTTGAGGATGTCATAATACGGGGTATGAATCAATTCAATAAAATTTTAGTTGTATGTCCTGCAGGTGCAGTGACTGGCGGTCCAGAAGCCCTTCACCAATTGGTCGATCACATGAATCATTTGGGGTTGCCTGCTTATATAGTCTACCTGCCATTTGATCAAGTGGCTCAAGCACCACAACCATACCAACACTATAAAGCACCCGTGGCTTCCTATGAAGATATTTCTGGTAATTTAATTATCTTCCCTGAGGTTTATCCTATGCTCGCGATGAAGGTCAAGTATGCTCGTGCTGGCTTATGGTGGTTGTCTTTGGAAAATTTCTTAGAACGACGTCATGTTTGGCCGCTCCACGACAAAATTCGCTATTGGAAAAAAGTAATAAAAGGGCATCGTCCTTGGGGTGGCGCTAAAGATCTTAAAAAGCTTCTTCATTTCTCTCAAACAGAGCATTCAACACAATATCTAAGATCTTGTGGCATTGAGCCGATTCCTCTGATTGATTCAATTAATGAAGGGTTTTTGACAGATAAGTATCTAGATAAAATCACGCACAAGCAGAACGTGATTTTGTACAACCCAACCAAGGGTAAAAAAGTCACTCAAGCCTTAATTGAAGCTTATCCTCAGTGGCAGTTTGTGCCGCTTAGAGGTTTCAATCGTGAACAGTTATCTGAAAAGTTATATGCTGCTAAGTTATACATTGACTTTGGCCATCATCCTGGTCGCGATCGGATGCCTCGTGAGGCGGCTATGCATGGCTGTTGTCTCATCACGGGTATTTTGGGTTCCGCGGGGAATGCCGTTGATTTACCGATTCCTGGTGAATATAAGTTAGATGGTTCGCGTGCTGATTTTGTTCAATCTTTTGGTTTGTTAGTAACTGATGTTATGAATCAGTTTCCTAAACATTGGGATGCTTTCTCTGCATACCGCCAATGGTTACAAGATGAGCCACGTATTTTTAGACAGCAAATAGCCGATTATTTTTGCCAATGAAGCCTAAGATTTATGATTGTTTTTGTTATTGCAACGAAGATATGTTGTTGGAGTTGCGCTTGGAAACCCTCTGGGACTATGTCGATTATTTTGTGATTTCAGAGGCAGTTTATACACAAGTTGGAAACCCCAAGCCACTGAATTTTGACATTGAAAAATTTTCTAAGTATCAAGAGAAAATTCGTTATTTGGTGGTCGATCATTACCCGCCGGGTCCTGTTAGTTTTTGGAAGAATGAAAATTATCAGCGTAATTATTTGATTTATGGCTTGTACGATGCGCGTGATTATGACTGGATTTTGGTGTCTGATTTGGATGAAATACCACGCCCCGAAACAATTGCACAATATAACCCTCAGCGTTATAAGCGTGGCGACTTTCAGCAATATGCTTACGTGTATCGATTGAATAATTTATCGGTTTTGAAAAATGATCAACCAAATGTTTGGCCTGGTTCTAAGGTCACAACTTACAAGTATTTTAAAGAGTATTTTCAAAATGCCACAGCCGTTCGTTCCTTTAAGTCTTCTGGAATTTGGCGTGGACTTAAGAAGAATTGGTTCAAATACTTTGATGTGCAAACCATCAATAATGGCGGGTGGCACTTCACGTGGATGTTCACTTTTGAAAACTTGGTTCGTAAAATGGAAAATATTGCGGAGCAAGATGGTAATCGAGAGGAATTTAAAAATCCTGAATACATTCAGCATCAGATTGACGCTGGGCTGGACATTGTTAATCCGAATAGTCGGTATGTGGCTCAAGAAGTCGCGTTACCCCAGTTCCCAAATTATTTGGTCTTGAACAAAGATAAGTACGCTTCTTGGTTTAGATAACATTTATATATGATTCTTTTAACCGGCGCAACAGGATACATTGGCTCTCATACGTGGGTGGAGTTGCTCGAGGCCGGTTATGAAGTCGTGGGTTGTGATAACTTTTCTAATTCGAGCCCAAGTGTTCTGAAGCGGATTGAAAGAATCACCCACAGTCAGCCTACCTTTGTTGAGTGTGATATTCAAGATCAAGCAGCCTTGGCGAACATATTCAAGCACTACAAAATTAAATCAGTTGTGCATTTTGCTGCTTTAAAAGCAGTGGGTGAGTCCGTTAAGAAACCCTTAAATTATTATGCGAACAATTTAAACAGTTTGTTAAGTCTATTGAAGGTGATGCAGTCTTTTAATTGCCATCAATTTATTTTTAGCTCTTCCGCCACGGTTTACCATCCTGACAATCCAATTCCCTATGTGGAAGGTATGCCTTTGGGATCTACCAGTCCTTATGGTTGGACCAAGTATATGAGTGAGCAAATTCTGCGAGACTTGGAGTTATCTGATCCCTCATGGCGAGTTGCTTATTTGCGTTACTTCAACCCAGCAGGGGCTCATCCCAGTGGATTGATTGGCGAAGATCCGCTAGGTATTCCGAATAATTTAATGCCTTTTGTGACTCAGGTGGCCCTTGGTAAGCGTCCAGAATTATCTATTTTTGGAGGTGATTGGCCCACGCATGATGGAACTGGCGTGCGTGACTATATTCATGTAAAAGATTTGGCAAAGGGACATGTCAGGGCTGTTGAATATTTGCTAGGTCAACAGAAATCTATCACGGTTAATTTGGGGGCGGGTAAAGGGTACAGTGTTTTAGATTTGGTGAAATCATTTGAACAAGTATCTGGTCGGTCCATCCCTTACCAAATTATTGAGCGTAGACCAGGAGATATTGCCGCATTTTATGCTGATGCATCCTTGGCTGAAAAATTACTCAATTGGCGCGTAGAGTGCGATTTAGATCAAATGTGCCTTGATAGCTGGAATTGGCAATCAAAAAACCCGAATGGTTTTGAAACTTGATTTCTACACCATCAAAAATATTGATTGCTTACGATTATTTTCCGCCCATTGCGGAAGATTTAAAGGAGGCCTTTGGTCGCTTGGGTATTGAAGTTGAAGT
>JACCDV010562566.1_pt1 | contig 15334 bp, 12 predicted proteins | sample 7446131 | NCBI WGS metagenome assembly JACCDV01 (sample SAMN15323448, study PRJNA562643) | freshwater metagenome | isolation source: river surface water | place: USA:Blue River Watershed | collected 2017-08-17 | reverse complement strand
GGTAGGGTCCGCATAAAACTCAGCAATATCTCCGGACCTACGAGAGACTATTTGATAGGGTATTTTTTTTCTGCTGGCTTTCTCAAAGGCAGTTACCAATTGAAGCACTGAAGCACCTCGTCCAGCACCCAAATTAACCGTTAACGATTGTTTTTTATCTGAAAGATATTTCAAGGCTGAGACATGGCCCTCAACCAAATCCATCACATGGATATAGTCCCTTACACCCGTACCGTCGATAGTTGACAAGTCACCACCATATATCGATAAGTACTCTCTTTTACCAACAGCCACCTGGCTGATATAGGGCATCAAATTATTAGGTATACCCCTAGGATCTTCACCAATCAAACCACTCTCATGTGCACCGACAGGATTAAAGTATCTGAGATACGCAACTTTAAGATCTTTATAAGCCGCTTCACAATCTCTTAGTATCTGTTCAGACATGACTTTAGACCAGCCATAAGGACTACTAGAACCTAAGACCATATCTTCTTTGTATGGGATGGGATTTTCTGGATGGTACACGGTTGCAGAAGAACTGAAAACAAACTGGTTAACGCCGTAACCTATGGACAAATTTAGTAAATTCATTAAACCTAGTAAGTTATTGCAATAGTAATTAAGTGGTTCTTGTACTGACTGCCCTACCGCTTTTAGAGCAGCAAAATGGATCACTGCATCAATTTTGTACTTTTCAAATACTATATTCGTATTAGCTTCACGAAGATCACATTCATGAAAAATGGGCTCCGTATTTGTCAGCGTCCTGATGCGATCAATAACTAAGCGACTCGAATTTGATAAGTTATCAATACCAAGGACTTCATAACCACGAGAGATCAATTCCACCCAAGTATGTGAACCTATATATCCAGTGGCACCTGTAAGTAAAATCATTATTTCAAGTAAGTCAGGTAATTAATTAAGTAAAAAAACAGCGTCTAAATGTTACATTTAAAGCACACCTAATCTAATATAATAGCCACATACGTAACAATAAATTAAATAAGTGCTTTCTTCATCACTACCTCCCATTTATGTCCTATCTGTGAAAACCTTCACTGATAGAATTAAACATATAAATCATGAGATGAGTAAGCATAACCTTCAGTTCGAGTTTATTTTTGAGAATGATATACAAAACATTGACTCAATTGCGTGTGAAAAAACTTTTGAACACCAAGCAAACTTATCATTAGCAGCTAAATCACTTACGCTCAAACATATCAGTGCATGGCGAAAAGCTGTCGAACATGGTCATCATCAGATACTTATATTTGAAGATGATGTTGTCCTCAGTAAAAACTTTAATACCAAACTGAAACATATTCTTGAATACTCAAAAAATTTATCGCCGGGCTACTTAATATTCTTAGGCGGCGCAGATACCAAAGTCCCCAAGGAGTTCTTTTCAAGTAAATCGCCACTTTTCAAATTAAATATTCCTACAGCAGAAGCATATATAACTGACCTTAAGGCCATAAAGTTAAGGCTTGCATGGCTGGAAACCAATAAAGTTTCACTCCCCGCTGATCACGCAACTATCAAAATGGATCTTGATTGTTCAATTTCACAATATTGGTCCAGAATACCTCTAGTAACCCAAGGGAGTGTTTTTGGTTTATTCCCATCAACCCTTGATAAAAGTCGTCGAAGTAAGGGTGCCTTATTGAATAGAATGATTTTTGAGTGGAAAAAATTTAAACGCAGGACAGTACCTCAATATTATTATGACATAGTCAATCTTTTGCAGAAAAGATGAATCTCTTACCTAATAACTCACTTGAAGACAAACAACTAAAAGTAACCTACTGGATTGTGGCAGGCCTGACGGTTGCTCTATTTTTTTCCGCCCCATTAGTAAACTTTTTTGAGGCACTACTCGCACTTAGTGTCATTAGCTCGAAAATTTTAAGAGATAGGCTAGTCAAAAGCTTTCAATCATACTTATGCCTTACATCACTAATTTTTTTTACCGTCATTGTTTTTTCTGCAAGCTACAGCATAGCTCCGCCAGAGGAAACTTGGGGAATGGTTGCTGGATGGAGAAAGATACTGATACTACCATTTATCTATGCAGCCATCTACTCAAAAGCATGTAAAGAACTCATTATTAGAACCTTTCTGATTACAGCCATCTGCTGCCTGATATGGTCATACCTTAGCTATAACTTTCCTGATACTTTTTTTTATACGACCTCCGCTGGAATGATCATCAAAAATCATGCCACACAAGGCATGTTTTTTGGTATCGCTACACTGATTTGCCTACTGAAGGCTAGGGACTACAAAAATATTAAATCTCTACCGTTCCACTTATCTAGCCTAATGTTTCTGGTAAATATACTAATAGTCACACATGGCAGAAGTGGCTACGTCGTTACATGTGCCTGCTTGATAGGTTATTTAATTTTTATTACCAAAAACTTTACCTTAAAAAAAAGATTAGCTTTTTTAACACTATGCATGGTTACGATTGTCACCTTATTTGCCAGTGCCGAAAAGTCCAGAAACAGAATTCTCGAAGGCCTTCATGAAATCAGCGAACCAAGGAGCTCAGGAGACCCTGGATCAATGGGTGTGAGAACTTACTGGTGGAAGCACAGCATCAATATGATCGAAAAAAATCCTATACTGGGAGTCGGGGTTGGTGGCTTTGCAACTGCGCTAAACAATGAGATTGAAGGACTTGAAGGGGCCGCAGGCACCAAAACAAATGATCCACACAATCAATTTTTAAAAATATTAGTAGAGCAAGGGATTATCGGTTTCTTAGCTTTATTAGCCATTATTCTTTCAGCTTTTTTAACAAGAAATAATAGTCAGCCATACCGCTTGATTGGCTTAACTGTTCTTGTAGCTTGGTGCATAACAAGTCTAGCTAATTCTCATTTTTCAACCTTTCATGAAGGCCATTTTATATGGTTCTGGTTAGGTGCTATGCTGGCCTCTGAAAAATGAAGATTATTTTTAATGTCGGGGTTTTTGGTAAACATGGTATTGAACATGCCCTCGTTAACTTACTAACTGAGTTACCTCAAAATAGTCATCAATACATACTCCATGAAATATATGAATTAGATAACATCAGTCCACTTTGGCACCAAATAAAAAATATCGTTGAAAGACACTGTAGCTTACCTCGAAGTAGTTTTTGGGGGAATTTACATATGTCAAGGAAAAAAAGTATTTTTTATAAATTAGTTGATGCCTTGGGTGTGCTCAAAATTCACTCTTTAATTGGTAACCAACTTAATAAGCATCAAGCAGATGTTATTGTTGACTATGACCTATCACTATTGAGATCTGCTCACATAATTAATGCCCCCAAAATTGGGGTCTTTCACTTTAGACCTAAGCGATTTAGAAATGGTGGCAGGAATAAACTTCGCCGCATAGGAGAGCGCCTAAGACATTATCAAAAGCTCGTAGTACTATGTGATGAAATGTATCTTGAGGCTTGTGATGTTTGGCCACATCTTAGAGATAAGCTTGTTATATTGCCTAACTCAATTAACATAAATTCTGTTCTCAAAAAATCTGAGTGTTTGATCCACCTACCCAATAGTTTGAATTCGAAAGAATACTTTGTATCGGTAGCTAGATTGACCCCACAAAAAAATATTCCTTTATTACTTAAATCATATGCATTAGCAAAAAAACAAGGCTGCTCATGGCCATTAGTAATTATTGGAGATGGAGAAGAAAAAAATCAATTGCTAAATTTATGTTCAGAATTAAACATAAAAAATGATGTCTACTTTCTAGGTTACCAAACCAACCCGTACCCATACATAACTAATGCAGGGGCATTTGTTATGAGCTCTCGCGAGGAAGGGTTTCCTGTTAGCTTGCTGGAGGCTATGGCTGTTGGATGCCCGATTATTTCTTTAGCCTGCCCAACTGGCCCCACGGATATCTTGCAGAATGGAAAAATAGGGAAACTTGTCCCCTTCACCGAAAAAAATCCTAATGAACTCAGCATAGCAATGCTTGAAATAAGTCATAACCAAGCACTTAGACAAACTTATGCTCAAGAATCTACTTTATTTATTCAGAACTTTTCATCGCACAAAATAACTCGAGACTTCATGAGCCTATTACGAGATATGATCTCAGTCAGCAAATTTAAATAATGTTTATTTTCCAATAAAAATTTATTAATAGGTATAACTATATTAAAAATAACGTATTACCTCACCAACGAGATTGATTAGGATTTTTTATTATGATGTCACGAAGATTAGCGCGTAATAAAACGATAGAGGTCAAAATACAGATTAAACTTTAACATATTCTCAACATTGATTTATTAACTTTTTTAATCAGAGAATTTAAGGTATTACTAGGTAATTTTAGGTGCTTGCATCCATAAAAGGCCTTCCATATCCTTTCTGCTCAAAATCGGTGTCATGCCTATGTTTGGCCACTGAATATTTAACTCGTTATCGTTCCAAACAATACACTGCTCACTTGCAATATTAAAGTAATCGGTGGTTTTATACAATAACTCCGCTTCATCTGATAGCGTTAGAAATCCGTGAGCAAAGCCCTCTGGTATCCATAACTGTCTTTTATTATCAGACGACAGATTAACGCCAACCCATTGGCTAAAGGTTCTAGATGATTGCCTCATATCTACAGCAACATCAAACACAGCCCCGCGACAAACTCGGACTAACTTTCCTTGCATTTTCTGTAACTGATAGTGTAACCCTCTTAATACACCCCTCTTAGATAGAGAGTGATTATCTTGTATAAATGTGACTTTTTTACCCAGAGCTTCTGAAAAATCATTTTCATTGAATGATTCAAAAAAGTAACCGCGATCATCATTAAAAACTTTTGGCTGAATGATTAACACATCAGGAATAGCTGTGGGAGTTACAACAATAGACATGACTATTTTTTCAAAATTTTCACAAATGGCGGCCGCCCACCTTAATACATAAATAAAATTAATCTAAACCTTACAATAAGTGTAGTTTTCAAACAAATTAAAGTAAATCTTCGCCGGATTTGCAAGTGAGGGATGGGCCAAACACAATTAAAATTAAGTTCAACCGCAAGATGCCCATCCATACTCTTAATTTATCTGCAAATATCCCATTGTCTGTATTTTTACTACTTACGTCAGATCTGAAAGGTAAAAACACTATAGGCTCATACAATTGAACACCAAACGTTTTAATAACACTCCAGCACTACACAAAAAATTATTGAATCCTCAGCAAAAATAATATCTGATGGAAACCCAATTAAACAGCCTATTTCAGATGATAACTGCAAGATTTATTCTCTGTATAAAAATCCAATTAACTTCTTATAGACTTATATAAGTAATTTTTGACATATTTCTCTACTTGTTCTTGCCAGATAGGATACTGATTATCAACACTAACTTTTGACAACATGATTTTCAATTTAATGTTACTCAAGCGAGAGTTATAAGGCCTTTTTGCTAATGTTGAATAATCAATTGCGCGCACCTGTAAGACATCGTTATCTTCAATCTTAATCGCCTCACTATGACTCCTTGAGACCTGTAAGACATAGGTAGCTAAACCATACAGCGAAGTTCCGCCATCAGGTACGACGTGATAAATCCCAGATTGAATTCCCGAATCTGCAATCCGCAAAGTTTGCTCTGCCAGCCATTGCGCGGACGTAGGCACACCCATTTGATCAGCTACCACTTTTATTTTTTGAGATTGACTAACGACATGTAATATTTTCAGAATGAAATTATCGCCGTCACCATATACCCATGATGTTCTCAAAATATAGTATTTAGCATTTCCATGAGCACAATATTCATGATTCATGTGATAGTTTCTAAAGACTGCTTCTATCGCCTGTTCGCCTGCCAACTTACTTTGACCGTAGACATTCAAATGGTCAAAAGGACCACCTGGATCAGTTTCCACATAAGCGACTTGTTGGGTGTCTGCAAAGACATAATCAGTTGAGTAATGAACAAAAACACCATTAGTCACACTAGCAAGATAGCTAGCCATCAACTCTGGGGCCTTAGCATTAACCGCAAAAGCTAAATCACGTTGACTTTCAGCTTGATCAACATCTGTATAAGCTGCAGCGTTAATAATAACCCGAGGTTGATAACGATTCAACACATCAATAATTGATCTTTCGCAACTTAAATCACAGTCAAAGCGACTTAAGAAAATGGCAGGCTTATTTAGATCCTTTAAACAATCTTGCAATACTTTTCCCACTTGTCCATCACGACCAAATACTAGAATAGGTCGACTTTGATATAAAGGTACAAACGATGAATAAGTCATAAAACTCTGCAATCAACCGCCATACTTTTCCACATAATCGTCATAACCAACACTCGGCAGAGTATCTATCCAAGATTGGTTGTCCACATACCACTGAACAGTTTTTTGGATACCCGTCTCAAAGGTTTCAATAGGCCTCCACCCAAGTTCACGCTCTAGCTTTCTAGCATCAATTGCATATCGACGATCATGCCCGGGGCGGTCTTGTATATAAACTATCTGATCGGAATAGCTACCCGAGACTTTAGGCCTCAATGAATCTAGAATTTTACAAATCTTCCTGACTACATAAAGGTTAGTTTTTTCATTCGAACCACCAATGTTATAGCTCTCACCAATACGCCCAGATTCCAGTACGCGTCGAATTGCGTTACAATGATCTTTGACATATAGCCAATCTCTTATCTGCTGGCCATCACCATATATTGGTAAACTTTTACCTTTTAAAGCATTCAAAATAACCAGGGGAATTAATTTTTCTGGATAGTGGTAAGGGCCATAATTGTTGGAGCAATTGGTAATTAATACAGGTAAGCCATAAGTATGATACCAAGCACGCACCAAGTGATCTGATGCTGCTTTTGATGCCGAATATGGACTATTAGGTTCGTATCGTTTTGTCTCAGCAAATGCAGAATCGTGAACACTTAAATTACCATATACTTCATCCGTTGAGACATGTAGAAAACGGAAATTTTTTTTCTTACTAAGCGCTAGATCTGACCAATAAGTTCTTGAAGCTTCTAATAGTCGATAGGTACCGACAATATTTGTCTGAATAAAATCCTCGGGTCGCAAAATAGATCGATCTACATGAGATTCTGCTGCAAAATTAATAACCGCTCTAACTCCATACTGCCTGAGTAAAAAAAGTACTAAGTCATAATTACCAATATCGCCTTGAATAAACAAATGACGAGAGTCAATTTCTAATGATTTAAGGGTCGCTAAATTACCAGCATACGTTAATTTATCTATGTTAATAATGCCTTCCGAAGCAGGGTTTGCTAACCAGTCTAAAACAAAGTTTCCACCAATAAACCCCGCACCACCAGTAACTAAAATCATGAGACTAGCCCTTGATTTAAATAATCTTTATTCGTAATTTCAAAATTTCCACCAATTTTGTACCCATCTTCAAGCCCATATATTGACTTCGCTGATTATTTATGAGTTTTTTAAGGCATTAACATTAAGTTATTTGTGTGAGTCTATCATGCTAGCACTAAAACTTAATTTAAATCTCAAACAGTATATAACTCTGAGTACTCACTTAAATACAACCCCTCCAACTAAGACAAGTCTCAGGTAAGTTACCTCATGACTATCTAAAATCCAATACATATCTAAAGCCATCAATCGGTATTTGATTGATGAATCTAGAAATAAAACCAGTAGATAATTTAGCGATTTAATCCGTTAAACCAGAAACGTGACTCACGGCTAGCTGTTCGAGATATACCAAGTCAACAATTTCATCAGAGGGCGTGTATCCAGTGACAAGCTTTTCCATCAGCGCACGGATTGCGTCGACGTCGTTAATGCTAAGTACCATCTCTAGTGACCTAAGCTGACCTTCTAGTTCCGTCCATCGAATAAACTCCTCATCGGCCTTCATGATTCTTGAATGGGAAGTTGGTTTCAGATTGTTACCAATTATAAGCTCCTCGAAAAGTTTCTCTCCAGGTCGCAGGCCGGTTATCTCGATCTCGATGTCACCATCGGGATTTTGTTCACTTTTGACTGTCAATCCAGATAATTCGACCATGCGATATGCCAGATCGATGATCTTGACTGGTTGACCCATATCGAGAACAAAAACATCGCCTCCTTCAGCCATTGCACCCGCCTGGATCACTAGCTGCGAAGCTTCTGGTATGGTCATAAAGAAACGATTTACTTCAGGATGAGTCAGCGTGATTGGACCCCCATCTCGAATTTGCTGCCTAAACTTCGGCACTACAGAGCCAGATGAACCCAAGACATTGCCAAAGCGTACTATGCTGAACTTAGTTCCAAATGTACTGACTGCCAAAGCTTGTAACACCATTTCCGCCAATCGCTTGCTAGCACCCATGATATTGGTAGGACGAACTGCTTTGTCGGTACTGATGAGGACAAAGTTAGATACACCAGATTCCAGAGCTGCTTTGGCTAAATTAAGTGTGCCGAGTACATTATTTTTAATACCTTCTGCCGGATTGTGCTCTACGAGAGGCACGTGCTTATATGCGGCAGCGTGATATATAGTCTCCGGGCACCAAGTGGCAATGATTTCATGCATGCGTTTAAAATCTTGTACAGATGCTAGCAGTGGGACTAAAACTGTGTTACGGTCCGCAAGTGTTTTCTGAAGCTGCTGATGGATGCGATAGAGCGCAAACTCACCTTGCTCAATTAGTAGCAGTTTACTGGGACCAATATCCAAGATCTGACGACAGAGCTCGCTACCAATTGAGCCACCCGCACCCGTTACCAATACGACCTTGTTGTGCACATTCATCCCCAACAAAATGTGATTGGGCCTAACCGGTTCGCGGCCTAGCAAATCGTAAATATCCAATTCTTGTAAATCCGAGATACCGACCTTACCATGAGCCAAATCAGTCACGCTCGGCAAGGTACGCACTGCCACACGAGCAGCTCTAATTTGGCTCAAGATTTCATTACGACGCTTACGGTTCAAGCTAGGCATCGCCAGAAATACCTTGCTGATTGTCAATGTAGCAACTAGATTGGCAAGATCTACAGGGCTATAGATAGGTAACCCATTCAACACATGACCGTGCAAACGATCATCGTCATCAAGAAATCCTACAATCTGCATTTCATGGCTGTTAGACATGGCCGCCGCTAACTGACGGCCAGTCTGACCTGCCCCGTAAATTAATATATTAGGCCGAGATCCTCGCTTGAGGATCCCCAAATACTGATTACCTAGCCAAACTCGAGCTAAAACTCGAGATGTTCCGACAAAAAAGAGTAGGAGGATGGGTTGAATTATGCCAATTGTGCGCGGCACCCCGTCTACACCAATAACGGTAAAGATGGATGCATAAAGTAACCCGTAAATACCTACCGCGCGAACCACAACAAGCATCGCAAGCCAACCACTGTAACGAAAGATAGCGCGGTACAAGCCCAAAACCATAAAAATAGGGAGCGACATACCCACGGACGCAACTACCGCCCACAAAGCAATATCAGACAGAGCGACAAACTCTCCCAACCGCAGATAGAAGGCGAGCGATACAGTAAGGATACAGAGAACCAAATCAATTGAAAAAACTATGAGGCTTTTTACCATTCGAGGTAAGGCCAGAATGGTGACAGCTGAATAATTAACAAACTGCCTCATAGTATGCAGAGCCCTGAAACCTCATAATTACTAATGTTTTTCTTCAATGTGACACTCCATCCCTCGCCAGAACCTTCAAGACAGTCATCCATAGTATCCTAATATCAAAAAACAGAGACCGACGCTCAAGATACTCTACATCTAACTGTATCTTTTTAGTAACCGGTAGCTCATCCCTTCCGTTGACTTGGGCCCACCCAGTAAGACCTGGCATCAGCTCGTGCACTCCTTTTTCTGTGCGCAAAGCAATAAGGTCATTTTGATTGAACAACGCCGGACGAGGACCTACTAGACTCATATCCCCCTTCAGAATACACCAAAGCTGAGGCAATTCATCCAAACTGTATTTGCGCAAAAATGAGCCGATGGGTGTGAGCCATTGTTCAGGATTCTCTAACAAGTGTGTAGCTACCGCCGGGGTGTTAATTCGCATACTTCGGAATTTTGGCATTCTAAATATACAGTTCCTATATCCAACCCGATTGCTCCAATACAAAATTGGACCAGGGGAAGTAATAAGCACCGACAAGGCAACAAGCAACACAAGAGGCCATAGTACGACCAGTGCTATTAATACCACACCCAAATCAATCAGTCGCTTCATGATTGTTATTTAGCTGACCACAATAGAAATCAAGCCACGCATTAGTTATGCTCTTACTATTAAAATCACGAACCGCGCGCCCTAAAGCTTCATGACCAAGACACACGCGCAGGTCTCTATCAAGCGCCAATCGCCTCATTGCAGAGACAAATGCAGAGATTTGTCCGCGCTCGACTAAGATACCAGTACTGCCATCGATAACTGCATCGATTACACCATCAATACGATATGCAATTGTCGGAATGCCGCAAGCAGCCGCTTCGATAATAACAGACCCAAAACCTTCCCGATAACTTGGTAGGAGCAAAACGTCTGAGGCCGCCATAAATTCCTCAGGTTTTAGCGTTGCACCCATCCATTTAATTATCGCATCACAACCCTCCGCTGACTCTTGTAACGCCTGCATTAGCCCCTCTTCATCAGGACCAACTACCCAAAGTTGAATGTCGCGAACTGTTATGGAAAGCTCGAGGAATGCTCTTATAAGATCAAACACCCCTTTATCTTTGGCCAAACGACCCACAAATAGAAAGACGCATGTATTCGAATTAACCAGCATTTGTTGTCGCAGCCGCATACGATTAGGGGTATCTACGCAAAACCTGTTAAGATCCACACCAGCGATCGATCCAGAGCCTAACATTCCAATTTGGTTGTATTGCGCAATATTTTCATTGTGCAATAGCCAGCGCTGAGACGCACTATCGACAAAAACCCTAGAGGCAAGCCGAGAGATAATTCTATCAAAGGCTTTTAAGCTGACACGAACAAAGCCTTTTTTTATTACCCATACTTGGCCAGTGAATGTATGCCAGCGATTTGGCACACAAGCAACAAAACCTGCCAACATACCTATTAGGCCTGCCTTAGGTGTAATACTGTGAATGGCTGCTGGTCTGATTTTCCAAACTAACATTATCAACTTCAGAAGGCTTTTTATATCAAGGCCAAGTGAAACCCTTCTAGAAAATGGAACGTGATACATTTCCACACTATTTAGCAAGCCGGGATCTATTTTATATGCATCAAGATTAGTGCAAAGAATGATTCTGAATTTTTTTGACAAAACAACTATATGATTTGACAAAAACGCATTTACAGCAAAAGGGGTGGTGACTACAAATATGACTGTAGGCACACCTCGCTTAGATACTTTATCCAACTCGTAACGTACCATTTACCGCCTAATTATTTTTTTTGCTCTGGCAGAGCTTTAATTGCGCCAATTACCACTTCCCATTCCTGTCGCTGATCTAGCGTCAAAATAGAACGACGCCCAATCTTTAATGGAAATGACAGTCTATTTAAGATCTCTGCCGAAATGTCATAACCAATCCTACATAGTTCGACTAGAGCGCCAAGCACAGCTCTCACCAAATTTCTTCGAGCAAGAAAATGCCGAACCTTCATCCTTCCCATAGCGGCACGAGTACGAAGCAGTTTATTCAAAGGAGTATGCTTACGTAAACGATAAGCTAAAAGATATTCTGGAAGTGTGTGATAGCAACTTGAGTAGTGCGCTCGAAGTAAAAGTTCTTGATCTTCGCAGCAATAAGGGGCTGGATCCTGATATGGATTATGGCGAAACCATTCCGTTTTACCCATCCAAGATGGATGTGCCATGTAAAAACTTTGCCATGGACGACGACAGATATCGGCATGCTTGATAGCGGATGGTAATATTCCGACCAGTCTCGCTTGTTCATCAATGGTGACACACTGCGTCGCCAATAACTCCACCTCAGGGTGCCCCTCTAGAAAACTGATCTGATGAAAAAAACGCTCTGGATGACAGAGATCGTCATGGTCCATACGTGCAAAATACTTGCCCTTGGCCATAGCAACGGCTTGATTAAGTCGATATGCTAGCCCTCGATGTTGGCCATCACAGATTACGATAATACGTGGGTCAGCAAGGAAAGTTAGACGATTAATAGCTGCATCAGTGGAACCATCATCGAGCAACAGTAGCTCCCAATGCGGCCAGGATTGGTTAATGATTGAACATACCGCATTACCCAGGAGAGTGCCGCCGTTGAGAACAGGTAGTGCCACAGTTACCACAATCCTTGACTCTGGATTAAGTTTTATAGCATGATTCATCATTGATCAAATACATATAAAGCTTACAACAATTAGATACTGCAAAACGATTTACACTCCACAATATATATGACTAACTGTATCCTAAAAAACTAGCCAACTTTCAGGATAAAGATCTTTAGGTGTTTCATAAGAAGCAAACCACTGAGCGGGCGCAATGACTTGTTTTTCTGGGTATTCATTAAGCCAGGCTGCCCACCAACTGAATGTACTGTTAGCAATGATTTGATGCCGACAACTGCTCATTAGCTGCATATCAATGTAACTGTGTTGATATTTATTGTGCGAGATGATGGTTTTACGGTTAAGAAATGCAAAATTTGTGGCAGCCCAGACTGGATCATCTGAAAAAATAAAAAAAAATGGTAGCTTCACATTAGATTCAATATGGCTAATGGCCCTTCTATAATAATCGTGAGAACAATGACTCATGATCTGGCTAGTTTTCTTATGGCTGATGTAGTCACCGCGGCGCACATGGATAGCCACAGAATTACAGTCACGGATTGTTTGAGCTATGTCCGCATTTTTTCCTACAAGCGGAATATTGAAACGGAAGGTCTCTCGAATACTTGGAGCAATTTCGGAGAAATATCTATAAGACTGCCAGTAACCTATCATATACATTGGTAACGCCAAATCTTCTAATTCGGGCCAATATTGGAAACTTGGCTCAACTACCAAACTCCGCGGTCTCAGAACTGAAAACATCGGACGCCTCAACAATCTGAGCACAATTGGGGTAGTAAAGATACCAAAATCTATCAGAAGCTGTTCCCTGGCTATCCTTTCAGTATCAATACCAAAAACACGGCCTAACTCGTAACCGTTATGAAGCGCGTATCCTTCAAAGCCCCGCAAATCTACGAAAAGCTCAGCAGAATATTTCAATGCCAGAGCCTTTGCTGCTGCAAACTGGAACATCTGATTACCGATACCGCCAAGTACTGCGCAAACAATTTTTCTTTTCATACTCAAAAACTCACTCGCAGAGCTGAAAGTAATCTGCGAATCAGATAAAAAGTAAACCACACTCGCAAACGAAACTTATTTCCGCGAAGGAGGCCAGCTACATATGTGCGCGCCCTAAAATTGCTCAAAATTTCTCTGGGATTAATATCAAGCGGGGCCACTTCCGTGTAGCAACTTGCAGTTACCACTGTCCAGAGACGGCAACCTCGTTGCCTCCAAAGTATCGAATGCACTACATCTTCTGTATAAGCTTTTCCAGCTAAAGGATAATAGTTATCTATGATGAGATCTTCTTTCGCACATATGACACAACCACCTGGAAGCCACTCAACTTCAAACTCGTCTTGCAATACATGGCGGGGATCTACTCCATAGCCAATACCGAGAGATGTTAGCTTTCCCATTCTCTTCAATCCCCATGGCGCTAAACAAAGCAACGTAGCTTCAACACTAGCAAGCCAGCCCTTGATACCAAATTCGTAATGTACAAGTGAATTATTATCCGCAGCATTCTTATAAACAGGGGCTACAATATTACCCCGCCCCCTTTTTTTTAGTGACGACAAAAGTCGACCCAGCGATTCGTTCTCTAAATAGATATCGTCGTCCATCTGCATGACGAACCTCCCTTTAGCCACTGACAGGCCTACAGCTCGCTGGGCGACTTGCCCACGCACCGATGTAATAACAATCTTTACGTTATTATCGGCCTGAGCAATCTTGATTTGACCGGCCTCTTTCTTCGGGACACAGACCAAAATCTCACCAGGGCGAATATTGCCACAATTAAGTCTTCGCAAGGTTTCGTGCAATGATACTCCACCAAGGGTAGCAATCACCACGGAAAGATCCGATAGTTGCTCAGTAGACTTCATACTAAGACCCATATCCCCCCATCTGAGTACCTAGCGCATCAACCAGTATTTCAACATTCAATGGAGTAAATATCTCTCTACAGTAAGCAGCAACTTCCTCATGACCAGAGATATGATGCGCCCCTGGCTTAGTTACCTGAATCAAGTCATCTACAGTTTTAATTATGTATCGACCACTCTCTAAGGCAAAGAGGGGGTCTATAGTCATCTCACCATCCTTTGCTAGGTAAAGCGGAGTAACGCCTTGTTCAATTGCTCCAATGATGGCTGTACTTCCCCTATAAATCGCCCAAGTAGCAGTCTGGGAATCCAATTCAAGACTTTGATCAACGCTGATTTTGACATTCGGCGGAAGCCGTGAAAACTGAGGGGCTAGCTTCAACAGTGCTTGATAGTTAAATGCAGGATGAAATCTCAATATGAAGACGAAATCAGGCATTGCCACGGAACACTCAAAGCAAAATGCGGTGAGCAAAACAGCCTCACTCCCTATCCCCTCAGACAAGACAAGACATCTATTGCCTACTCTTAATTGCTTTTCATTACCACCATCGGGCAGCTTTGATTTTGGCGATCCAATATGCAAGATTTTTGTCGCTCCCCATGAATCTGAAAGTTGATGAGCTGCAATAGTACCAGCAGTGATAACTAAATCAGGATCGGCCATATTGCCAAGAGGGCGTTTTATAGAGTGTTGTAAGCGAAATGTCGCTGAATGCTGATACCCACAACACTTTATTTGAGGGGAAACTTGATGCGCCTTCATAAAGACAACCCTCTCCCAAGCATGACCCTCAAATGTTGTCAATATATAATTTGGCAGGAACTCTAAAAGCATCTCCTGTACCTGTGTTGCTATCCTTAATGCATTAAAGGTCGCGGGCGCAAAAGATTCAGCCGCTGCTGCAATTCTCACATTGCGGTCTAGACCTGTCAGTCCACGACTACTAGCCTTAAGTGAACTTGACTCCCTCATTAAACCGCCAAGAAATCGCAACTCGGATTGAAGCGTCATGGTCTTCCCAAGCACATATCGCCTCACTGCTGATTTTGACTTAAGCTCAGTTGTAAGTAGGGGCCTCTTGTTGGCATGGCTAAGGTACAGTACCGC
>JACCDV010473617.1_pt1 | contig 15334 bp, 12 predicted proteins | sample 7446131 | NCBI WGS metagenome assembly JACCDV01 (sample SAMN15323448, study PRJNA562643) | freshwater metagenome | isolation source: river surface water | place: USA:Blue River Watershed | collected 2017-08-17 | reverse complement strand
TTTCAGGCACCGCTGAACTGGCCCAGCTCGTGGCTGACACGGTCAAAACCCGCGAGCCGGGCCAGAACCCTGCAACGCGGACATTTCAGGCTCTTCGGATTTTCATCAACGCCGAGCTTGAAGAGCTCCAACAGGCGCTAGACGCCAGTCTGCAGGTGTTGCGGCCGGGCGGCCGTCTGGTGGTGATCAGCTTCCACTCGCTCGAGGACCGCATCGTCAAGCAATTCATTGCGAAACACGCCAAAGAGGTGGTTGACCGCCGCGTGCCTTTTGTCCAGCCGCAGGCCATGCGCTTGCAGGCCCTCGAGCGCGTCAAGCCGGGTGAGGCAGAAATCGCTGCCAACCCGAGGGCGCGCAGCGCCATCATGCGCGTGGCCTGCCGCACGGAGGTGCCGGCATGATGCGCCTGAGCCTGCTGCTGCTCCTGGTGGTGATGGCCAGCGCCGTGGCCCTGGTGCGCACGCAGTACGAATCGCGCCGCCTGTTTGTGGCGCTCGAGGCCGAGCGCAAGGAGGCCACCCGGCTCGAAGTCGAGCACGACCGGCTCCAGGTCGAGCGCCGTGCGCAGGCCACGCCGCTGCGGGTCGAGCAGATTGCCCGCCAGCAACTGCAGATGCGCCTGGTCAATCCAGCCATCACCCAGTACATGGGTGGCGCGCCGGTACCGGCCAGCCAGGAGGTGCGCCGATGAGCCGCGGTGTGCGCAGTGTGCAGCTTGGCTCGAGCCCGCTGCTGGCCAGCAAGACACCGGTCTGGCGCAGCAAGCTGATCGTGGCCGCGATTGCCCTGGGCTTTATTGGCTTGATCGGCCGTGCGGCCTATGTGCAGGTCATTGAAAACGACTTCTACATCAAGCAGGGCACCAAGCGCTTTGTACGCACGCTCGAGCTGCCTGCCAACCGCGGACAGATTCTGGACCGCAACGGCCTGCTGCTGGCCTCCAGTGTGCCGGCCCCCAGCGTGTGGGCCAACCCGGAAGACATCGAGCGCGATCCGGCCAAGCTGCGCCAGCTGGCCAAGCTGCTGGAGATGAGCCCCGCAGAGCTTGAGAAAAAGCTGCAGGACGAGGACAAGACCTTTGTCTGGCTGCGTCGCCAGATGGATGAGCCAGTGGCCAAGCAGATCCTGGCGCTGGACATCAAGGGTGTCTACACCATCAAGGAATACAAGCGCCTGTACCCTGAGGGCGAAGCGGCAGCCCACATCGTGGGCTTCACCAATGTCGAGGACCAGGGCCAGGAGGGCGTGGAACTGGTGTTCCAGAAAGCGCTGGCCGGCAAGCCCGGCTCGCGGCGCGTCATCAAGGACGGTCGCCATCGCGTCATCGAGGCCGTCGGCGATGTTGTCCCCCCGGTGGATGGCCAGGACCTGCAGCTCTCGATCGACAGCAAGGTGCAGTTCTTTGCCTACCAGAAGCTGCGCGAAGCCGTGCAGGAGCACAAGGCCAAGGCCGGCAGCGTGGTGGTGCTCGATGCGCAGAGCGGAGAAGTGCTGGCGCTGGCCAACTACCCCAGCTATTCGCCGGACAAGCGTGTCAACCTCAGCGGCGAGCAACTGCGCAACCGGGCCCTCACCGACACCTTCGAGCCGGGCTCGACCATGAAGCCCTTCCCGGTGGCGCTGGCACTGGAAAAACGCATGGTGCGACCGGAAACCCAGATCCAGACCGCGCCCGGGCGCATCACCATCACCGGCTCGACCATCACCGACGCCCATGCCTACGGGGTGCTCACCGTCAACGAGATCATCCAGAAGTCGAGCAACGTGGGTACCGTGAAGATGGCCATGCAGATCGAAGCGCGTGAACTCTGGGAGATGTACAGCGCGGTCGGCTTCGGGCAAAAGCCGCAGGTGCCCTTCCCCGGGGTGGTCAGCGGACGGCTGCGCCCTTACAAGACCTGGCGTCCGATCGAGCAGGCCACCATGAGTTATGGCTATGGCATCTCCGGCAGCCTGTTCCAGGTGGCACGGGCCTACACCGTGTTTGCGCGCGACGGCGAGATCGTGCCCACCACCTTGCTCAAGACCGAGCAGCAGGTGCAGGGGGTGCGCGTCTTCAGTGCCGAAAACGCCCTGGCCGTGCGCAAGATGCTGGCCATGGCCGCAGGGCCGGGCGGTACCGCACCCAAGGCCCAGACCCTGGGCTATTCGGTCGGCGGCAAGACCGGCACCGCCCGCAAGCAGGAGGGCAAAGGCTACACGGGCAAGAAGTACCGGGGCTTTTTTGTCGGCATGGCGCCGATCGAGCAGCCGCGCATCGTGGTGGCCGTGATGATTGATGAGCCCAGCAACGGGCGCTACTACGGCGGCGACGTGGCCGCTCCGGTGTTCAGCGCCACAGTGCAGCAGACGCTGCGCCTGCTGGGCGTGCAGCCCGACGTGGCCGTCAAGCCGCAGGTGATGGCCAAGGCGGTGGAGGAGTCGTTCTGATGGTCGAACTCCAGACCCCGGACCAGGCAGCGCAGTGGCTGCGGGCGCATGTGCGCGGCGAACTGTGCACGGACAGCCGCCAGGTGCGCGCCGGCGATGGCTTCATCGCCTGGCCAGGAGCCGCCACCGATGGGCGCAACTTCATGGCCCAGGCGCTGGCGCAAGGGGCCAGTGCCTGCCTGATGCAGCAAGAGGGCAGCGCGGCCTGGCAGGACCTGCAGCCGGCCGAGCGTCTGGCGGCTTTGCCTGGACTCAAGGCCTGCACCGGCCTGGTTGCCGACGCCTATTACGAAGAGCCCACCCGTGCGCTGCGGGTGCTGGCGGTGACCGGCACCAATGGCAAGACCTCCAGCGCCTGCTGGCTCGCGCAAATCCTGGCCCACCCGGCCATTGGCCAGCCATGCGGCGTGGTGGGGACGCTGGGCGTCGGGCTCTGGCCCGATCTGGTCTACACCGGCATGACCACGCCCGACCCGGTGCTGCTGCAGCGCAGCTTCCGCAGCATGCTCGGGGCCGGCGCGCAGTGGTGTGCCATCGAGGCTTCCTCCATCGGCATTGCAGAACACCGCCTGCAAGGCACCCGCATCCGTACCGCGGTGTTCACCAACTTCACCCAGGACCATCTGGACTACCACGGCTCCATGCCGGCCTACTGGGCGGCCAAGCGGCGGCTGTTTGCCTGGGAAGGGCTGCAGTCGGTGGTCATCAACATCGACGACCCGCAGGGGGCGCAGCTGGCGACTGAACTGACCGACAGTGGCCTGGACCTCTGGACCTGTTCGCGCCACCGGCCTGCACGGCTGCGGGCCCGCCCGCTGTCCAGCCGTGAGGGTCTGGCATTCGAACTCACCGAGGGCGAGACCCGGCTTGCCATCGGCACCCGCCTGACCGGCGACTTCAACATCGACAACCTGCTGGGTGTGGTCGGCGCGCTGCGGGCCCAGGGTCTGCCGCTGGCGCAGATCGCCGCCGCCTGCGCCGACCTGCAGCCCGTGCCTGGCCGCATGCAGCGCGTCATGCCAGCCGACGCAACAGTCGCCATGCCGCTGGCCGTGGTCGACTATGCCCACACCCCGGATGCGTTGTCCCAGGCCCTGCAGGCGCTGGCACCGCTGGCACGTGAACGCGGTGGCCAGCTGTGGTGCGTGTTCGGCTGTGGTGGCGACCGCGATCCGCACAAGCGCCCGCACATGGCCGCCGCCGCGCAAGCCCTTGCCGACCAGCTGGTGCTCACCAGCGACAACCCGCGCAGCGAGCCGGCGGCCGCCATCCTCGCCCAGATGCGCCAGGGGCTGACGCGACCGCAGGTCGCCTGTGTGATCGAAGACCGTGCCCAGGCCATTGCCCACGCCGTACGCACGGCCGGCAGCGCCGACGTCTTGCTGGTGGCCGGCAAGGGCCACGAGCGCACACAGGAAATCGACGGCGTGTTCCACCCCTTCTCGGATGTGGCCCAGCTGGAGCAGGCACTGGCTGCACGGGCAGCACAGGAGCTGCATCCATGAGCGCCCTGCAGGTGTTGCCCATGCAGCTGTCCCTGGCGCAGGCGGCCAGCTGGCTGGCGGGTGTGCGTACCGAACGCTGCGAGGGGGTGACGGTGGCGCGCGTGCACACGGATTCGCGCAGCCTCCAGCCGGGCGACCTGTTCGTGGCCCTGCGTGGCGAGCGCTTCGATGCCCACCATTTCATCGCGCAGGCGGCCGCGCAGGGAGCCACGGCGGTGCTGTGCGAGCCGGCCGGTGAGGCCGCCGCCCGTGCCGCCGGGCTGCCGGCCCTGGTCGTGCCCGACAGCCGTCTGGCGCTCGGTCAGCTCGCGGCCGGCTGGCGTGCGCAGTTCGCCTTGCCCCTGATTGCAGTGACCGGCAGCAATGGCAAGACCACCGTCACCCAAATGGTGGCGAGCATCCTGCGCGCACACGCCGGCGATGCGGCACATGCCACCCGCGGCAACCTCAACAACGACATCGGTGTGCCACTCACGCTGCTGGGCCTGCGTGCGCACCACCGCATCGGCGTCATCGAACTGGGCATGAACCACCCCGGCGAAATCGCCTACCTGGCGGACCTGACGCGACCCACGGTGGCCCTGGTCAACAATGCCCAGCGCGAGCACCAGGAGTTCATGCACACGGTGCAGGCGGTGGCCGAGGAAAACGGCGCGGTGCTGCAGGCCCTGCCGCCCGATGGCGTGGCGGTCTACCCGCAGGACGATGCCTTCACCGCGGTGTGGGACGGTCTGGCAGGGGATCGTGCGCGTTGCCGTTTTGCCTTGTCGGCTGGCGATGTCCATGCTGCAGTGGTCGTCTGGCATGCCGGCGCCTGGCAGTTCACGCTGCACAGCCCCGCAGGCACCGCACCGCTCACGCTGCGCATTGCCGGCCGCCACAACGTCAAGAACGCCCTGGCCGCCGCCGCCTGCGCGCTGTCGGCTGGTGTGCCGCTGGCAGCTGTGGTTCAGGGCCTGCTGGCTTTCGAGCCGGTCAAGGGCCGCTCGCGCGCCATCGGCCTCGATGGCGGCCGCATCGCACTGGTCGATGACAGCTACAACGCCAACCCGGATTCGGTCCGGGCGGCGATCGATGTGCTCGCCGAATTGCCCGGACCGCGCCTGCTGGTGCTCGGCGACATGGGCGAGGTGGGCGAGCAGGGGCCCGAATTCCATGCTGAAGTGGGGGGCTACGCTGCCGATTGCGGTATCGACCACCTGTTCACCCTGGGCGAGCAGAGCCTGCATGCGCACCGTGCTTTCGGTGCCGCAGGCGGCCAGCATTTTGCCGACATGGCGGCCTTGCAGGCAGCGGTCGCAGCGGTCTGGCGCAGCAGTGCCAGCATCCTGGTCAAGGGTTCTCGCTTCATGCAGATGGAGCGTGTCGTGCAGACCCTGCAGGAACAGGACATCCAACAACAAGACGTACAAAGGGGAGAGGTCCATGCTGCTTAGCCTGGCCCAGTGGTTGCAATCGGTGTTTCCTGAATGGGGCTTTCTGCGCGTGTTCCAGTACATCACCTTCCGTGCGGTGATGGCCGCGATGACCTCGCTGCTGATTGGCCTGGCGGCCGGGCCCTGGGTGATTCGCCGCCTGGCCGCGCTCAAGATCGGTCAGCCTGTGCGCGAGTACGCCATGCAAACGCACCTGGTCAAGAGCGGCACACCCACCATGGGCGGTGTCCTGATCCTGCTGGCCATTGCGATTGCCACCTTGTTGTGGTTTGACCTGTCCAACCGCTTTGTCTGGATCGTGCTGATCGTCACCCTGGGTTTTGGTGCCATCGGCTGGGTCGACGACTGGCGCAAGGTGGTGCGCAAGGACCCCGAAGGCATGCGCTCGCGCGAAAAGTATTTCTGGCAGTCGGTGATCGGTCTGCTGGCGGCGCTGTATCTGGTCTTCAGCATTTCCGAGAGCAACAACCTCAAGGTGGTGCAGCTGTTTGTCAACTGGGTGCTGTCCGGCTTTGATGTGGACCTGCCGCCCAAGGCCGATCTGCAGCTGCCTTTCTTCAAGGAGGTGAGCTATCCGCTGGGGGTCTTCGGTTTTGTGATCCTCACCTATCTGGTGATCGTCGGTTCGAGCAATGCGGTCAACCTCACCGATGGTCTGGACGGCCTGGCCATCATGCCGGTGGTGATGGTGGGGTCGGCGCTGGGGGTGTTTGCCTATGTGACCGGCAGCGCGGTGTACTCGAAATACCTGTTTTTCCCCCACATCCCTGGCTCGGGCGAGCTGCTGATCTTCTGCGCCGCCATGGCCGGTGCGGGTTTGGCCTTCCTCTGGTTCAACACCCATCCGGCGCAGGTTTTCATGGGCGACGTGGGGGCGCTGGCCCTGGGTGCTGCGCTGGGCACGATCGCGGTCATCGTGCGCCAGGAGGTGGTGCTGGCCATCATGGGCGGCATTTTCGTGGTGGAGGCCCTGTCGGTCATGGTGCAGGTGACGTACTTCAAATACACCAAGAAAAAATACGGCGAGGGCCGCCGCATCCTCAAGATGGCGCCCCTGCACCACCATTTCGAAAAGAGCGGCTGGAAGGAAACGCAGGTGGTCGTGCGTTTCTGGATCATCACCATGCTGCTGTGTCTGGTGGGCCTGTCCACCCTGAAGCTGAGGTAAGCCATGCAGCAGCTTTCGGGCCTTCACGTTCTGATCCTCGGTCTCGGGGCCTCGGGCATGGCCATGGTGCGCTGGTGCGCACGCCATGGCGCCGTGGTCACCGTGGCCGATACCCGTGAGGCTCCGCCGCAACTGCCTGCGCTGCAGGCCGAGTGGCCGCAGGTGCGCTTTGTCGGTGGCCCGTTCAGTGCTGCCCTGATCGACGGCACCCCGATCCGCGCCGTCTTTCGCAGTCCGGGCCTCTCGCCCGCCGTGGTGGCCCCGGTGGTCGAAGCGGCCCACGCCGCCGGCCTCTGGCAGGGGGGGGAGCTCAGCCTGTTTGTCGCCGGCCTGCAGGATCTGCATGCGCGTTTTGCCTATGCGCCGCAACTGCTGGCCATCACCGGCACCAATGGCAAGACCACGGTGACCTCGCTGACGGCCCTGTTGGTGGCGCGCGCCGGCAAGACCGTCAAGGTGGCCGGCAACATTGGCCCGACCCTGCTCGACACCCTGGGCGAGGCCATGGCACAGGCCGAGTTGGATGTACAGGCGCTGGCGCAGCAGGCGCTTGAAGCCGAGCCGGACCGGCAACCCGAGGATGCGGAGACGGAGCCAGCGCCGCTGTCGGCCATGGCCCGGGCTCTGCCGCAGGTCTGGGTGCTCGAACTCTCGAGCTTCCAGCTCGAGGGCTGCGAGGGTTTTGAGCCGACGGCGGCCACCGTGCTGAATGTCACGCAGGACCATCTGGACTGGCATGGGACCATGCCGGCCTATGCCGCAGCCAAGGCGCGCATCTTTGGCCAGCAGGCGCTGATGCTGCTCAACCGCGAAGACCCGACGGTGATGGCCATGTTGCCCGAGCCTGTCCGGGTCAAGCTGCAAAAGCCTGTGTGCCGTGCCCACGCGACCTTTGGTGGCGACATGCCACAGCGCCCGGGTGACTGGGGCATCGAAACCGTCAATGGCATGGCCTGGCTGGTGCGCGCCCTGGAGGCCGATGAAACCCGCAAGCGCCGCAAGGATGAGGAAGAGGAACTGCACATCCAGCGCCTGATGCCTGCCGATGCGCTGCGCATCCGCGGACGCCACAACGCCATCAATGCCCTGGCGGCCCTGGCCCTGGCCAGCAGCGCAGGCTGCCCGCTGGCCCCGATGTTGTACGGCCTGCGCGAGTACCGGGGCGAACCCCACCGGGTCGAGCCGGTGGCCATCGTGCAGGAAGTTGAATACTTTGACGACAGCAAGGGCACCAATGTGGGCGCCACGGTGGCCGCCCTGCAGGGGCTGGGCGCCGAACGGCGCCTGGTGGTGATTCTCGGCGGCGATGGCAAGGGCCAGGATTTCTCGCCCCTGCTGGCGCCACTGTCGCAGCACGCACGCGCCGTGGTGCTCATCGGACGCGATGCGCCGGCCATCCGGCAGGCCCTGCAGGGCGTGGGTGCCGGCTTGCACGACGCAGTCGATCTTGCGGATGCGGTCCGGCGCTGCAGCGGGCTGGCCCAGCCAGGCGATGCGGTGCTGCTCTCGCCCGCCTGTGCCAGCCTGGACATGTTCCGCGACTACGCGCACCGGGCCGAGGTGTTCCGCGCGGCCGTGGCCGAACTGGCCGAGGCCGCCGGTGTCAGCATGGAGGGTGCGCTGTGAGCGAAACCCTGGGCTGGATGCAGCGGCTGCAGCACGGCCTGGCCGGGCTGCTCGGTGGCGGCGCCGCCGCCCCGGCCGCAGCCGGGCAGGGGCTGCCGGTGAACCTGGGTGGCTATGAATTCACCCGAACCAGCCCGGGCGCTGCCGCGCGGCTGTATGGGGTGGACCAGGCCCTGGTCTGTGTGGTGGTGGCCTTGCTGATGTGGGGCATGGTCATGGTCTATTCGGCCTCGATCGCCATGCCCGACAACCCCCGGTTTGCGCGCTATGCGCACACGCATTTCCTGATGCGCCACATCATTTCCCTGGTGCTTGGCGGCGCAATCGCCCTGCTGGCTTTCCAGGTGCCCATCGAGCGCTGGGAAAAATGGGCCCGCCCGATGTTCGTGCTGGCGCTGGTGCTGCTGGCGCTGGTGCTCATTCCCTTCATCGGCAAAGGCGTCAATGGCGCGCGCCGCTGGATTTCGCTGGGTGTGATGAATTTCCAGCCCTCGGAGCTGGCCAAGCTGGCGACCATCATTTATGCGGCCGACTACATGGTGCGCAAGATGGACGTCAAGGAGCGCTTCTTCAAGGCCGTGTGGCCGATGGGCGCAGCGATCGGACTTGCCGGCGTATTCCTGCTGGCCGAGCCCGACATGGGGGCCTTCCTCGTCATCGCCATCATCGCCATGGGCATCCTCTTTCTGGGAGGGGTCAATGCCCGCATGTTCTTTCTCATCCTGGCGATCCTGGTGCTGGCCTTTGTGCTGATGATTGCACTCTCGCCCTGGCGGCGCGAACGGATCTTTGCCTACCTGGACCCCTTCAGTGCCGAGCATGCGCTGGGCAAGGGCTACCAGCTCAGCCATTCGCTGATTGCCATCGGCCGTGGCGAGGTCTGGGGGGTTGGTCTGGGCGGCAGCGTGGAAAAGCTGCACTGGCTGCCCGAGGCCCACACCGACTTCCTGCTGGCGGTGATCGGCGAGGAGTTCGGCCTGGTGGGGGTGACGCTGGTGATCTGCCTGTTCCTGTGGCTGTCGCGCCGCATCATGGTGATCGGGCGGCAGGCGATCGCGCTGGACAATGTGTTTGCAGGCCTGGTGGCCCAGGGCGTGGGCATCTGGATCGGCTTTCAGGCCTTCATCAACATGGGCGTGAACCTGGGTGCCTTGCCGACGAAAGGCCTGACGCTGCCGCTGATGAGCTACGGTGGCTCGGCCATCATGGTGAACCTGGTGGCGATTGCGATCGTGCTGCGCATCGACCTGGAGAACAAACAGATGATGCGGGGAGGCCGCGCATGAGCTTGCAGAAATGTGCGCTCATCATGGCCGGCGGTACCGGCGGCCACATTTTTCCGGGTCTGGCCGTGGCCCAGGCGCTGCGCAGCGCCGGCTGGCGCGTGCATTGGCTGGGCGCACCCGAGAGCATGGAAGAGCAGCTGGTCCCGCCCCAGGGTTTTGCCTTCGAGCCGGTGCAGTTTGGCGGTGTGCGCGGCAAGGGCTTGCAGACGCTGGCGCTGCTGCCGCTCAAGCTGCTGCGCGCTTTCTGGCAGAGCCTGCAAGTGGTGCGACGAGTCCGACCCGACGTGGTGGTGGGCCTGGGTGGCTACATCACCTTCCCGGGGGGCATGATGGCCAGTCTGCTGGGCAAGCCGCTGGTGTTGCATGAGCAGAACTCGGTGGCCGGTCTGAGCAACAAGGTGCTGGCACAGATCGCTGACCGCGTGTTCAGCGCGTTTCCGGGTGTGCTGCAGGGCGCGCAGTGGGTGGGCAATCCGCTGCGCGAGGCCTTCCTCGCACAGCCGGCGCCCGAACAGCGATTCGCCGGGCGCAGCGGTCCGCTGCAGCTGCTGGTGGTGGGGGGCAGCCTGGGGGCCAAAGCCCTGAACGACACCGTGCCGCAGGCGCTGGCCTTGATCCCGGCTGGACAACGGCCGCAGGTGGTACACCAGAGTGGTGCCAGACAGATCGATGCCCTGCGTGCCAGTTACGCCGCCGCCGGGGTCCAAGCCACGCTCACCCCCTTCATCGATGACACCGCCAGCGCTTTCGCGCAGGCCGATCTGGTGATCTGTCGTGCCGGCGCCAGCACCGTGACCGAACTCGCGGCCGTGGGCGCAGCGGCCCTGTTTGTGCCCTTTCCCTTTGCCGTGGACGACCATCAGAGCAGCAACGCGCGATTCCTGGTCGAGCAGGGTGGCGGCTGGCTGCTGCCCCAGGCCGAACTGAGTGCACAGGAACTGGCCCGACGCCTGCAGCAGATGACACGGCAGGAATTGCTGGACCGTGCGCAAAAGGCCCATCAACAACGGAAAACAAATGCCACACGGGAGGTCGTGGTGGCGTGTGAGGAACTGGCTGCATGAAACACGCCATCCGCAACATCCACTTCATCGGCATCGGTGGCTCGGGCATGAGCGGCATCGCCGAGGTGCTGCTCAATCTGGGTTACCGGGTCTCGGGTTCGGACCTGACCGACAGCGCCACCCTCAGGCGCCTGGCCAGTCTGGGCATCCAGACCCATGTGGGCCATGCCGCCAGCCATGTCCAGGATGCCGACGCGGTGGTCACATCCACCGCCGTCAAGGCCGACAACCCGGAGGTGATGGCGGCGCGTGCACGACACATCCCGATCGTGCCGCGTGCCGTCATGCTGGCCGAACTGATGCGGCTCAAGCAGGGCGTGGCGATTGCCGGCACCCACGGCAAAACCACCACCACTAGCCTGGTTGCCAGCGTGCTGGCCGAAGCCGGTCTGGACCCGACCTTCGTGATCGGCGGGCGCCTCAACAGCGCCGGTGCCAATGCCAAGCTGGGCACCGGCGACTACATCGTGGTCGAGGCCGACGAGTCCGATGCCTCCTTCCTGAATCTGCTGCCGGTGATGGCGGTGGTGACCAACATCGATGCCGACCACATGGAGACCTATGGCCATGACTTTGGTCGCCTGAAGTCGGCATTCGTGGATTTTCTGCACCGCATGCCTTTCTATGGCACGGCCATCGTCTGCAGCGACGACCCGGGCGTGCAGTCCATCGTTGGCGAAATCGCGCGTCCGGTCACCACCTATGGTCTGGCCGAGGGTGCCCAATTGCGTGCTGTCGAGGTGCGCGCCCAGGACGGCCAAATGCACTTCACCGTGCAGCGTCGCAACGGCATCACGCTGCCGGACCTGCCGGTGGTGCTGAATCTGGCGGGTGAGCACAATGTCCGCAATGCACTGGCGGCGATCGCGGTGGCGGTCGAGCTCAATGTGCCGGACCAGGCGGTGCAGCGCGCACTGGCACAGTTCAAGGGCGTGGGACGCCGTTTCCAGCGCCATGGCGATGTGCGCACTGCCGATGGCCAGGGGCGCTTTACCGTGATCGACGATTACGGCCACCACCCGGTCGAGATGGCCGCCACCCTGGCGGCGGCGCGCGGGGCATTTCCGGGTCGCCGCCTGGTGCTGGCCTTCCAGCCGCACCGTTACACCCGCACCCGGGACTGTTTCGAGGACTTTGTGAAGGTCATTGGGCAAGGCTGTGATGCGGTGCTGCTGGCCGAGGTCTATGCTGCAGGCGAGGCCCCGATCGTGGCCGCCGATGGTCGCTCGCTGGTGCGTGCCCTGCGTGTGGCCGGCAAGGTCGAGCCGGTGTTCGTGGACGCCATCGCCGACATGCCGCAAACCCTGCTGGCCAATGCGCGTGACGGCGATGTGGTGATCTGCATGGGGGCTGGCTCCATCGGGGCGGTACCGGCCAAGGTGGTGGAACTTGGAGGTGCCGCATGAATGCCATTGCCCTGGGCAAGGTTGCGGTGCTGATGGGTGGACGCTCGGCCGAGCGAGAGGTCTCCCTCATGTCGGGCCAGGGGGTGCTGCAAGCCCTGCGTGCCAGCGGGGTCGATGCCCATGCCTTTGATCCGGCCGAGCGCGATCTTGGCGAGCTGCGCGTGCAGGGGTTTTCGCGCTGTTTCATTGCCTTGCATGGTCGCTACGGCGAAGATGGCACGGTCCAGGGCGCTCTCGAACTGCTCGGCATTCCCTACACCGGCTCGGGCGTCATGGCGTCGAGCATTGCCATGGACAAGGCGATGACCAAGCGGGTCTGGCTGGCCGAGGGGCTGCCCACGCCCCGCCATGTGCTGGTTCGACAGGGCACCCACCGGCAGGTCGATGCGCAGGCGCTGGTGCGCACGCTGGGGCTGCCGATGATCGTCAAGCCTGCCCGCGAAGGTTCTTCGATCGGCGTGACCAAAGTCACCACTGTGGACCAGCTGGTGCCCGCCCTGCAGCAGGCAGCCAGCTGCCATGACGACATCCTGTGCGAGCAGTGCATTGTGGGTGATGAGGTCACCTGCCCGGTGCTGGGTGAGGACGCGACGGCACGTGCCTTGCCGGTCATCCGCATCGTTGCGCCCGAGGGCAATTACGACTACCAGAACAAATACTTCACCGACGACACCCAATACCTGGTGCCCTGTGGCCTGCCCGCCGGCGAAGAGGCCGCCATCCAGGCGCTGGTGATCAAGGCCTACCAGGTGCTGGGCTGCCGTGGCTGGGGCCGCATCGACGTGATGATCGATGGCGCCACCCGCCAGCCCTTCCTGCTGGAGATCAACACTGCACCGGGCATGACAGGTCATTCCCTGGTCCCCATGTCGGCGCGCGCCGCCGGCATGGGCTACGAAGCGCTGTGCCTGCATCTGCTGCAGCACGCCACGCTGGACCATGCGCCGGAGTCGCAGCCGTGAAAATGCCATCTCCCCTGCCCATGGACATCCGGCTCATGCAGCTGGCGGGCAGCCTGCTGCTGGCCGTGGCGCTGGTTTTGTCCGTGCTGGCCGGTGTGTGGTGGCTGGTGCGCCTGCCGGCCTTTGACCTGAGGCTCATCAAGGTGGAAGGCGAAGTCACCCGCAACAACGCGCTCACCCTCAAGACCAATGTGGTGCCCCATTTGCAGGGCAATTTCTTCACCTTGCAACTCGAGCAGGCCCAGCAAGTGTTTGAGGCCGTCCCCTGGGTGCGCGCAGCGGTGGTGCGGCGCGAGTTTCCGAACCGGCTGCGTGTGCAACTGCTCGAGCAGCAGCCCGAGGCCCTGTGGGGAGAGGAGGGCGCCAGCACCCTGCTCAACCGGCAGGGCCAGATTTTCGAAGCCAATCTGGGCGAGGTCGAAGCCGAAGGTCTGGCGCGCCTGAAGGGCCCAGCCAGCCAGTCACAGCAGGTGCTCGCCATGTACCAGAGTCTGCGCTCGGTCCTGCAAACAGCCGACATGGCCATCGATGAACTTGAACTCTCGCCGCGCGGCAGCTGGCGCCTGCTGACAGCCCATGGCGCGGTGATCGAACTCGGACGCGGACAACCGCATGAACTGATGGAGCAGCTGCAGGTGTTCCTGCGCACCTTGCCGGAAGTGGCGTCACGTTATGGCCGGACGCCGAAAGCATTGACCTCGGCGGACTTGCGCCACAAGGACGGCTATGCGCTGAAGTTGCAGGGCGTCACCACCACGGATGGCGATCCGCGCAAAAAGCCGTGAGCATCCAGGAAACGAATTCAGAACGGGAAACGATATGGCAAAAGAGTACAAGGATCTGGTTATCGGTCTGGACATCGGCACCTCCAAGGTGATGGCGGTGGTCGCAGAAGTGCTGCAGGACGGCGAGCTCAAGATCGCCGGTCTCGGCATCGCGCCGGGCAATGGGCTCAAACGGGGTGCGGTGGTCAATATCGACGCCACTGTCCAGAGCATCCAGCAGGCCCTCAAGGAAGCGGAGCTGATGGCCGACTGCAAGATCACCCGGGTCAACACCGGCATCACCGGCAGCCACATCCGTGGCCTCAATTCAAGTGGCATGGTGGCGATCAAGGACAAGGAGGTCTCGCCTGCCGATGTGGCGCGCGTGATGGAAACCGCCCGCGCCATCAACATCTCGACCGACCAGCGCCTGTTGCTGGTGGCACCCCAGGAATTCGTGATCGACGGTCAGGATGTCAAGGAACCGATCGGCATGAGTGGCATGCGGCTGGAGGCCAAGGTGCACATCGTGACCGGCGCGCAAAGTGCTGCCGAGAACATCATCAAGTGCGTCCGCCGATGTGGTCTGGAGGTCGAGCAACTGCTGCTCAACCCGCAGTCCTCCAGCCTGGCCGTGCTGACCGAAGACGAGCGCGAACTCGGCGTGGCCTGCGTGGACATCGGCGCGGGAACCACCGATGTGGCCATTTTCGCCGGTGGTGCCATACGCCACACTGCCGTCATCCCGATTGCCGGGGACCTGATCACCAGCGACATCGCCATGGCGCTGCGCACCCCCACCAAGGATGCCGAGGACATCAAGGTCGAGAGCGGTTACGCCAAGCAGATGCTGGCCGATCCCGAGGCGCAGGTGGAGGTGCCCGGGCTGGGCGACCGAGGGCCACGCATGCTCAGCAAGCAGGCCCTGGCCGGGGTGATCGAGCCGCGTGTCGAGGAAATCTTCTCGCTGGTGCACCAGGTCATTCGCGAATCCGGCTATGAGGAAGTGCTGTCGTCGGGCATTGTGCTCACCGGTGGCAGTGCCGTCATGCCCGGCATGATCGAATTGGGCGAGGACATCTTCCTCAAGCCTGTGCGCCGCGGCAATCCCAAGTACAACGGCTCGCTGGCCGACATGGTGGCCCAGCCCCGCGCCGCCACCGTGATGGGTCTGTTGGAGGAAGCCCGTCTGGCGCGCCTGCGCGGATTCAAGGTCACGCAGAAGAAAAGCTCGGTGAGCAACACCTTCAGCCGCTTCAAGGACTTCATCGTGGGGAACTTCTGATGAACTGGAAAAAACGTTTTCTGGCACGCAGCAGCCCCCCGGGACAGGAGCGCTGCCGATGTTGACAGCGACATCACCCCCCTCAAAAAAAACCAATTGACGAATTTCAAACCAGGCAACTGCAAACATTGAAGTAGGAGAGCACCATGAGCATCGAAATGATCGAAACCGAAGAGTTCAACCAGGGCACCCAGATCAAGGTGATCGGCGTGGGCGGCGGCGGCGGTAACGCTGTTGAGCACATGCTCGAACGCCAGGTCCAGGGCGTGGAATTGATCTGCGCCAACACCGACGCCCAGGCCCTGAGCCGCAGCGCAGCGCACCGCATCGTCCAGCTCGGTCAGACCGGTCTGGGTGCCGGCAGCAAGCCTGACAAGGGCCGCGACGCTGCCGAGAGTGCCG
>JACCDV010795384.1_pt1 | contig 15337 bp, 11 predicted proteins | sample 7446131 | NCBI WGS metagenome assembly JACCDV01 (sample SAMN15323448, study PRJNA562643) | freshwater metagenome | isolation source: river surface water | place: USA:Blue River Watershed | collected 2017-08-17 | reverse complement strand
CCCCAACCCCAACCCCAACCCCAACCCCATGATTAATTTTGTTTTCGTATCTATCTTTATTTAGTAATTAAATTATTTTTCTTCTATCATTTCTGTTGTCGAATTCTGACAACGAGGTCTGTAAGGCAATCTATAAAATTGTTGTTTTAACTTTGGCTTATGTTAAAGTGTGAAAACATTCTTGCTCCCCAGGCCAGAATATTTTTTCTTAATACTTCGTCATCTTTATTTCTCGACTGAAGTTTTTCCTTTTAGGAAACCAAGAGCTCATATTTATCTTTCTACAAGCCTTGATAATATCCTTTATTATGAATCTCAGTCCTTCCCTCTGTCGATAAGATCTATTTTCTGGTTATTAAGCAGTTGTCAAGGCTGTCTTAGAGTCGGTTCAATTCTCCTTCAAGTGCGTTCACCCTCTTTAGTGCATCGTCATATAACTTGTCGTGCTATTACATTCGCTTTAAAATTTTGTCAGGATCAATAATGTTGGAATTTGACTTAATATGGTTATAAGCTCGATTCACATTTTCATACTTTTTGAGTAAATTATTACTTTTGGTTCTAATTATTTGTGAGAGAATCCGGTGGGAATGCAAAACTTAAAGTATTCTCTCCAACTATTATTTTTCTATCAAAGATGGGGCAATTTCATTAATTTCCCCTTCTCTTCTGTGCTTTTAAGCCTTCAAGTCCCCAAGCAACTCTCTTTCACTCATATCGTTTTAAAGCAATGAGATGTATTATGTTTTGTCTCGAGCTTGATAATCCGAAATAATCTTTGCCTCATTCCTGAACGTAGTGAGCTCTTTATTGATTTTTAGCAACTCATGATATTTATCTTAAAGTAATTTTTTATTTTGCATCTCGATATCGTATTACCTCTGTAGATTCTCGTACTTTCCCTTTAAAAAAACTTAATCTTTATATCCACGATCTTTCATATGTGCGCATACTTTCTCATTCCAAAAAATAACCTCGTTCTCTGTCTTTTTATTCGATAAATCATCATTAGTCCCTGCAAATTTCTATGTTACAATAAGTTTTACTTTTGAAGCAAGGGTTGCCTACTGTCTTATTATCTATATTTATCTCTCCACTTTGCGGATATCATTTTTTATTGTGTTAATTGATTGTTATTTTGATCGGGATTTGATAACAAAGGTACTGAGTGATTTTTTCGTAGATGTTAATTCCTTCTCCATTTCGTTGACGTGATTCTAAATTGAAGAAAAGATACAGTATAGTAAAGATGAGTTTTTGAGGAAGGATCTGAATTCATTATTTGGTCTATTTTTCCCTCTTGAATGAGGCGTTCTAATTTTGGGCGAAAGGATGTCATGGTCGATGATTTTCTCAATACGTCGCTCCCCTTTTCCTCGGAATTCTGACGAACTATTTTTTTTCTCAAAGAAACAGTGCTTTGTGCTCTCTGCCTCATCTAATTGTCGGGAAATGTACGACAAGGGTGTTGACGGACATAAGATAAATAATTTTATTTAATTAAATACGACGAAGATAATCATTTTTATTTGAAAGATTTTTTGATGAAGTTGTAGTTCGCTTCTATTATATCTTATGGCATGATCTATTTTTTCTTAAAAGTAGCCATTCCAACTGCCAGCGCTATTTACCAACCCGTTATTCTTCCCAACTTTAAAAGAGATTTTCTCCATGAAATAAGTTTTTTGCAAGTATTAATATCCCCTGACTAAAGAGCCCACTCCAATGATCCCAAGAAAGCCTATTCCCCTAAGTTTTAAGTTGGCTGAACCTATTACTTTTATTATTTGTCCTTCTTGAGCGCGATGGTGGAGCCATGAATATTGATAGTTTGAAGCTTATTAAGAGTTTCTTATAGCACATTTATTTTATTTTAAAGCTATTTCATTTTGTCGTTTTATTTCTATTGCAGCTTACTCTTCTTCTATAATTGCATTTCATTAAGCAATTTTATTCGATAAGACTCTTTCTACTGTTATAGGTCCCCTTCAATTATCTTACGGATTGTGCATTTCTTATCAGGGAATAGTTTCAAATACAAAGTTTATATTCGACTAATTATTTATACTTTCTACTTCCATTTTGATCTAAGTTCTTGATTCTTATCGCAAAATATTTTAACCAAATTAATAATTTCCTCAACAATGATCTTAGTAGTGGATTGGTACTTGCTGCCATCAACAAATTCCTTTTGATATTTTTCACACATGGATACAAACAAACTTATGGTTTCAATGCAAATAAGCATGTCATTGTCTCCAATGGTCTTTAGCCCAGAAAGACTTTTGAAGAATAACTTAAATGGTAGAATTCCTTCTTCTGATTTAATAAAACTTTAAAGAAAGCCTTCAGAAGTCACTGTGCGATTGAGTGATGACTCATAGAATCCCTTTGACCTTTTATGAACACCTAGAATCATCTATATGATAATCGACATTTCATAAGTAGAATTATAGAGCTCAACTGCTGTCTAGTTTGATTCCAAAGCGATGATGAATTTCTTGGAGTTCGACAAAATTTTCAAGAAGTATTCAATGATAGTAATGAAAAACTTATTTATTTGAATGTCAATTAGCTTTATTGTCCCTAAAATTTCAAAAGGAGTATTAAAGATCTTATCTACAGTGATGAGGAGTTATGTCCGAAGTATGGTTCGAATGCCCTAAGGAGTATTTTAGAGTTGGTTGCTTCGTAGTTGGAACAATATTACTTTGCCTATAATCTAAAATCAAACACATTTTACACTTTATACTTCTTTTAATGAGATGGTTCTTCTGATAGTTTTTTTATTTTAAGGAACAGTAAGTCCTTTTGTATGAGCTCTTACTGGTGCAATCTTGCCGGAATGTTCGCAATAGTACTAATTCAAATGCATTTTACAGCCGTATGAGATGGGTGGAACCCATCTAAAGAGACTACTTTATATTTTGGATCATTCTTTTCACAAAATCCAACCCTCCAAACACCATCTTCGTCTTGTACGTCATACCATTGCTCCGGGGGGAGTGGCTTGTTTCTTGCCTTCTTTTTTTATAGATCTAGCTTTATGGATCTTGGAGATAAAAAATTCATTCGTATATTTCAATTTAATTATATTATTTTGAAGAGCCAAAACAAATGGAGCACAAGGATACAATTTTATAATTTTATTCAACAGGGCGCTACGAATGTGACTATGATTTTCACACACATCTCTTGCAGGTGATAAAGGAGTTGAATTTGTTCGAGTGGCAATCGAGGCTTGAAGAGATGACACAACATGTAAAAAAGATTAGAGACTTGACTCTCTTAAACAGCAAGAACTCAGATGAGGACTACTAGGATGAATAAGTCATTTCACAGACATACAAAATCAAGTCAATGGTCAGTAATATCTGCACCAAAGATATTCATTTCATACTCAAAGAATGCGAAGAGCTCAAATGGGAGCCTTATTCAACGAAGATACATAGGCTTATGGATGGAAAGCCATTATATAGCAATATTTTGCAAAGGATAGAAAAAACCATTCATAGTGAGCAATTTAAAATTGACTCCCTACTCTTTACCACTCTCTTTGAGATGGTCAATGGCGCAGGAGTCGACAAGTACATCTAAGTTTACTCAACAACCATATAAATATTTTTGAAATACTTAACAGGATGCAAAGGCGAGGTGGACATTATTAATGAATCATCAGTATTTACCAATATTTGCTAGCTTGCAAAAGTAAAGCATTTTATTTGCACTATCTATCTGATTCTTAGAGTTTGCCTGAGATTTTGCTAGATTGTAAAAGTGTTGGCTGGTAAAAATAACCTTTCTTTAAAATTTACAGTAATAAAGAAATAGTTGTAAAAGTTGATTAAAAAGCATCCCTAGTGGAAGATTAGTGATGAGAAAGATGATCTTTTTGCAGTACTTCCTCTGATAAAAGATGTGATCAAGAATAAGGCAGTACTTGATAAAAGTAAAATATGCAAGTGGTGCTTTAAGCTCCTCACAAATGAAAAGAATGAGCATGAGTTTTGCCGGGCAATAATCTAAAAACGAAATACATTTGTTAAAAATTGATGATGTGTACATTTATTTATGTTCAAGTAAATTTTGCTTTTAGTTTGTTTATTAACTTATCTCAAAAGCAAAGAAATAAAATTATTGATGACTAATAAAAGAACCTAGTTTTTAAATCGTCTTTTAAGGATTTCTGAGTTGAACTAAGAGTTGATGGAGATCGGTTCGAAGGGAAATAAGCAGCCTGCATTTGCGAAGAAGATTAAGTTGGTTCAGATGAATCCATGTAACATAAATTTGCCCTAGTCGTACAGTTCAGCCAACAATCCTTAGAAAATGTTTTGTAAGATACTCGTGCTCAACAAATCCGTCACAAAGAATAATCAAGCGAGCTGTTGCCGCAACGAAACAATAGTAATGGACTAATAAATGCAAAAGAGCAGCATAAGTCCAGCCAAATTGCACATCCATCAATCCAAAAGCCTCATCGATAAAAAGAGGATATCAGTGAACATCGATCAAAAGATAAATTAATAATAAATCCAAATGTCTAACTCGATTAGCTGTGAAGGAAGATACTTGCCAAGTAGGGTAGAATAGTTGAATAAAAAGAAATTTAATTTTAAGGACAGCAGTATTATTGGGAGAAGGAACTACTATGATCGACGAGGAGGACAATCAACCAAAATTATTCATCAGTAATCAGTAATCAATACATAAGCTAATTATTTGCCTGTGAAATCAGTCGAAAGCCAAAAGGCTATTAACTTGTAGTTAAAGGGTGAGAAGGAACCAAAATATTTCAAGTCATTAAATCATGCCAGTCATTACTCCAATCAAAAGCAGATATAATAGTAAAAGAAGGCCAAACTTTCATTAATAAAGTAGATTAACAAAAATTATGCAAAACCCTTTATTCCGCCTCCCAAAATTACAGCTAAATCTTATATCGTTTGCTAGGCTCGTCAAAATGAGTAGAATCTAAAAGTAGTTGTTTCTTACAACAGTAAAAATAGTCAATAGGTTGCCTCGCTTACAAAGATCATGACATGCATTCTCACAATATAGTTTTGCGAGAAGAATACGATTAGTTTGGATGAAGAATAAGTCAAGATTGGTAGGTATTAGTCTAACATTGGCGGAACCACCGCCCATCTCCAGCAAGGGCAAATTTATACAGTTAAGCAGCTACTATATGGATTAATGCTTCCTAGTGGGAATGATGCAAGCTTGGCTCTTGCAGTTTGGTGTGGAAAGCGTCATATACTTTTAGATAGATCTAATGCCAACAAGGGTGAATTAAGCACTGATAATTCCATAGTCTTAGGAGAGCGCCTTGTAAAAAGTGATTGTTATTCTCGATTTGTTCGATAAATGAACTCTAAGGCATAAACATTAAAAATGATGAAAACCCATTACGCTAATTCTCATGGCTTAGTAAATGCAAGCAACCGTTCAACAGCTTACGATATAGCAATTTTAAGTTCCTACGCCATGAAAAATGCTATCTTCCGTGAAATAGTTAGCTGTAAAAGCTATTCTTGTACAATAAAATATTATTAGTTTACTCCTAAAATAGAGTAGCTCAAGTAATAAGATTAGAATAATAAAACATAGCCTGATTAAATCGTCGATGAATAAACTAGGCCAAAATACCAAAATATGCAGGTTTAATATTTTAGATTATAAAAGACTCACAGGCCTGCTACTGCCAAAGCTTAGTCACAAATAAGTACACCTTTGAAACATTCTAAATCTAAAGATTATCTATACCCTCCGCTCCCCACCTAAATTAAATGGTAATAACATCTTAACTAAGGTAAAATACCCATAGGCTGGTTCACAGCAAGCCAAGAGAATACTTAGGGATCAAAACGGGCATTACGGCTAATGCTGGCCCTTGCTTGTCTTCCTGTATCACAATCGAAAATAGAATATTTATTGTAGTTGTTCTCAACTGCGGAAAGATAAACTTGAGGTTCAAATAGACTGAAATACTCAAGAAATGGCTTTACAAGCATGAAGGCATAGTGAAGTGCGTGAAGAAGATTGCCAATTTGAAGCTCACCAAAAGCATTAAGTCAATCAATAAAGAAGAGTAATAGTCAGAAGATGAGTACGATTTAATACAGGATGAGCAAATGCAAAAAGATTGAGTATTAGCTGCACTAAGCTGTTTTAATATTTATACATAATTATCTGATAAATCATTTATTGATGTAATAAAGGCCGTAGTAACAATTCTTAGGCTTTGAGTAGATGTATTTGGCATCGTAGCTGTAAACCATCAGATAGAGGTTGGATGAGGCAGAGCAGAAGACATTCCAGTCACCAAGTCCAGAATCACTCAGCTTGTTTGCAATGGTCTTTGAGCCGGAGCATGTTGTGCACTTATCAGCAGTCTACACGGATAAGAGGATTTCATTGATTTTATTTTCCAACACAACGTCAACGTTTCCTTTTTGTCCAGGCTCGAATATATAGGCTCTTCCGGTTTGAAATTTTTCCCTCAAAAACATATAGCTATTGTTTAAGAAGATTAGATCAGTTCCAGGGGCCACACTTGCATAGTTATTTGTTTAACTCCTTATGGCAAATCCAAAGCCATCATTTCCCTGCTGAATAACTGAATAGCCATAGTATGGAACACCGTAAGTAGTGTTCATTTTATCAGAAATGTATGTAAAGCGAGAGTAAGGGTCATCACGGTAGGCAATACTGGCAGTGTTAATGAAGTTGATGAAGGTTGAAACTTCAGCTTGAGTTGTATTGGATCCTGTCTGGTTGCCGAATCCCAAGTTCGAAACACTTTATATTATCTTACTTTTTGACTGGTTCTATTCAATGATGAAAGAGCAGGCAACACCTAGCAAGAGTAAGAGATATCCTATTGTGTGAATTTTCTTTAACATTAAGATATTATCGATACAATTATATTGCATTATTGCCTAGATAATCTGATATATTCTTCAAATCATTTTTTGTTTGCTTTCTTTGGATCTTACAAAGTTACTTTCCCTTACTGGAAATCTTTTCTGAACTGTTCCACATAGGGGAGAATATTTTGAGCTAGTCCATCAAGCTTCACTTTGAACTCTTCGTGCTTATAAAGAATCTAAATAGCATTATAATTACCTTTAATTTGACTTAGCGAGTCTTAAGCTCTTCCTCTCCAAGCCAAAGGATCATGGGAATTTAATTTTCAAAGGCATGTCCAATTTGTTTATCAGGCTTAGCCTTCTACAAATAGAGAGTCTTCGTAAGAAGATATTTACTTATGCTTTAATATTGCCGTTCCAAAGCTAAGCCAATACAGCCAATTTGTCTTTAACTTCAACCTTGCCGATAGAGCCAACAAGCACTTAACATGCATTTTGCTTAACTTTGTCCTTGTATTTGGCTTACAAGATTGTGAATAATCTCTCAATTCCAATGGATCCTCCAACTGAAGGAATTTGATGCTGGCTAAACATTCCAATCAAATTATCATATCTCCCTCCTCCTGAAATTGAGCCTAGCTAAGTGGTTTTATCGGTTAACACGATCTCGTAGATAAGTCCTGTGTAGTAGTCAAGTCCTCTGGCTAAGGAAAGGTCGAATGAAACTTTGCTAATCCTATTCATTGCAGTCAAATAAGTAAATAGTTTCTTCATGTCGTCGAAGGTGGATGCTAGAAACTCACTTTTCTTTTCGAAAACTTTACTGGTTACAAGTTCTTCAAGAAGCTTTAGAGGCTATCCTTTGAAAGTTGTCAACTTTCCAATAATTTCAGCTTGATCTTCATTGATTCCTTTAGTTAAAAGCTATGCTCTAACCTATGCCCAGCTGAGTTTATCAAGTTTATCAATCGAAGAGCAGATAGTTTTGAACAAATCGTTATTACAGCCAGCTTCTGCAACCATAGCCTCAAGTATTTTCCTGTGGTTAACTTTAACCAAGAATTCATTTACAGTCAAACCCTATAGGATTTACTGCATAATTGCCAGCACCTCTGCATCAGGAATCATGGCATCGTATTTGCCTGCAATATCGAAATCGCACTGATAGAACTATCTAAATCTTCCCTTGGTGATGGTGGGCTGATCTCTTCGATAAACTTTCCCAATATGGAATCTTTTTATTTTTTGAATATTGGTATTATTAGCCATAAAGCGAGCAAAGGGGACAGTCAAGTCATATCTTAGTGAGCATTTTTATCCTCCCTGGTCTTACAGGTCATAAATAAGTTTAGAGTCTTATCCATATTTTCCAGTCAATACTTCCTTCAATTAAAAGACTGGAGTATCAATTTAGACACCTCCGTGTTTCTGGAAGATGGAAACGATCGTATCAATGACTTTTCTGCGAATGGCCATTTGATCTGGATAGTAATCCCTTGTGCCCTTTGGTGGCTTAACTTCAAACTTGATTTAATTTTTACCCACCTAATCTGCTACATCCTTAGCATTCTAACCCTTTTTTTCTTTCTTGTCGTTTTTCTTTTCGTACAGGGAAAGCGAATATTTATTTTTGAGCAAGAAAGTAATTTCTTCTCTGCACCTTTTGACAACATGCTGTTTTTGTGTTTCCTCCTTAGACATCTTTATCAACAAATTATAAGATGAACGTAGTCTATTAATCATATCAATATAAAAGAAAGACCACCTTTAAGTATAATTCAGATAAGTTTATAAGCACTAATAAAAGAGATATCAACTATTGCTTGAGTCGCTCTATGAAAATACTCTCTAGACCTTCTCGAAAAGTTCATTTGGACGCTATTTCTTCTTCTTTGCCTACCACTCAGTTACCTTCTATTCAATTCTAAAACTATTGACAGCTCCAATGTATCCTGTATGGTTGAGTCCGAAAAATATATAATTCTCGTCTTCATATTTACTCAATGTACTTCCAACTCCTCCAAAGAACTCTCCTCCTATAAATTTATAAATGCCAATGAACTCCTTCTATTTGATTCTAAAGAGCTTTATGGTACGATCATTCAGTTCACCTGACAATATGACAACAGAATTTTAATTGATTTTTTCGATCACAGGTTAATGAGATGAGGGCGGGATGCCTGAATAATCCAGCTTTTTCAAATAGGGATTATATTTGTTAAAGCCCATAAAAAGGATTATATTTTATTCTCCATTTCCAAAAAACCCACCGAAAACTAAAAGCCCTTATAAGTCACCATACTCTGAAGAGTAAAGTGGAAATTTCTTTTGGTTTGGCTTAAAATTTGTAACTATTTTATGCTTTGCTATTCCCGTCAGCATATTTTAATTTAAATCTTTCCCTTAGATCTTAAATTCCTTTTGGTACCACCTTAGCTCCTTTAAATCTAGATAGATGAAATCATTCAAAAACTAACGCCTTGTATTGATTCCTCCAAGCACTAACATGTATTTCCCCATCAGTGCTGCCCCATGGTTTCTTCTTCCCTCAATCGAATCCTAGTTGCTCATCTTAAGAGCTCGCGACGTCCAAGTTTGTAGATCAATCAGATTTATTGTATTGTAACAAACTCTGCATTTTCGACTAATGTTATATACTCCCATTCCTCCAAATACAATGATAAACCTATTTTTGTAGAAAATAGCTGAGTGATAGCTTCTTGCAGTTGAAATTTCGAACTGTTTAACCCATAAATGTCTATCAAATGAATATACTTGTGCTGATCCGAATGGAACACTGCAATGGCCTCCTACAATAACAGCCATATTTTTGTAAATAGTTGTTGTGTGTCCTTCTCTTGATTATGGTTTCCACCCTTAAAGTGTGTAATTTGTACTAATCATGGTATACTAAACATTTTTTTGCAAGGCTTAAACTGTTGATTTTTTAATCACTTAACCTATTTTTGTGTTGAGGGTTGGCAGTCTCTTTTTCTTGTTGTCGTTTATGTCGAGTATTTCTTGATACTTCAATGATTTTTTGACATAGTCATTGAGCTATACCTCGCGAATGCTGCTCATCTATGTTTTTATACGATTGAATTTCTCCTTATTCTCGTCGAGCAGCATGAGGAGGGTGCCGTGGTCCTCTTTGTCGTTGATGGAAGTCGTTTTATTTATTGATCGATATTGGTGGAAAGATGTTTTCTTTTTTTCTGGGGTAAAGTTGATTTAGTGGAAATAGTTAAAGCCTTCGTGCATAGTATTAAGAAAGCTTTATTTTTTATAGCCGTTAGAGGATCGATAGTAATATTTCGACATAGATGCTAAGAGTAAGAATATAATTTTATTAGATCAAATATTGAAAGCAATTATATAAATTAAATGATTTAATCAAATGAGGGACTCCTATTCTTACTTTTTCTCTGCTGATTTTTTGAAAGAAATGGGCTAATAATTCTAGAAGAAGTCAAATTGAGTAGAGGAACTCTCAATAGTGGCCACACTAGATTATTACCGTATCAACTCTTTATTTGATGTATTTTTGATGAGGATATAAAGATTTTAGTATTGGTAGTGTCCAATGGTATGGAAGTTGACTTTGTTGATGGAAACAATGTACTTGATGTTGTTGGCAATGTTATAGGCACCTCCCCGCAAAATTATCAGCTTCATAACGAATCTACTTTATTCATTGTACTTTAGATGCAGCATGTGTTGTGTCTTGCCTTACCAATAGAAGTCATTATTTGGACTCTCAGTCAGATCAATACACACATTTATTTCTTTTGGATCAAAAATATTCTTTATCCTGAACTATACCTATAATTCAAGAAAAACGTTTTTTTCAAAATCGAATTAAAGCTCATCCTCCACCATTATTTTAACATTGAAAGGAAGTTTGATTCCAAGGTCTTTGTTTTATGTCGCAGTTATTGGTATAGGTTTGGGATCAATAACACCAACATTACCACCTTTATCAGACCATAGGAAATACAACTTAACTTCATTTTTATTTTTATTCTCAAAGGTCTCAACTTTATAATTATTCTTAATGAGTTCACTACAGCTCATGCCATGAACTGTAAACTTGAATTACTCAAGCTCTTTTTGAGGGTTAAGTCTTAAGAAGAAGAAATACTGAACTATGGAAAGTCCAAATTTATTATGCTAGTATTTTTTGATATCGAATCCACCGTCGATTACTAGTGATTTGAGATTGTTCAGTTGCTCGCTCTAGGGACTGTCATATTTGACTGAAAAACTTAGAAAATGAAGGTTTCTTGAAATACGTTAACATATAATGTTATAGATTTCAGCTACACGATAAATGTTGAAAATGGTTACATATCGAAGCACTCGAAAAGTATTATTGGTTCGATAGAGAAAGATTGATTTATTAATACATTTCCAATAATTAGAGTGGTTTTTATGAGATTAAAACAAGGGTATTTTGATGCTAAGTACTTAGGATTTGCTTTGGCCTGGTTTTAATGAAAACTAAAACCTTTTGAGCTTGAATCCAAATATCTTCTCACTTTCAATTGCTAGATAAACTTATTCGATCTAATCCCTGCCAGTGTTGGTAAAAATGAATTATATTTCAGCTAGTTGCCCCTCATAAAGCTTATGGCTATGTTTGATCTCAACTTTTAATATGCCTGACTATTGAATAACATTTAGCTTGTAGTATAGACTTTTTAATTGACTTTTGCATTACCAGGGCTATTTGAAACGATATATGCTTGTTATCTTAGAAAAGACCCAGCTTAAGTGAGAAAATTCATAGAGCCCGGCCTACAGAGGAATTATTTAGAAGACTAGACTTACTGAGTGGGCTGCTGCCACTTGAAATCTATTCTTACCTCGAAGCCTTATCTCGCATTTCTTTGGATTTTTCAAATGCAGCTTTACGTTTTAAAATTCGATTAAATTGGTGAGTGTGTTTTTCATATCGAAGGAGAAGATGATGGGTTCATTTGCGTAACACGTTCTTACATTTCTTTTGAGGACTGCTTCGTTGAGATTGGCCATATTTAGATTTCTAGCACGGTAGGCAAGTTCTCTTTCTTCAGGAGTGACTGAGTCAAACATCTTGAGCATCTTTACCATATTTTGCTTATTCATTCCTTTACTCGTGAGTTCAGGCTTTTATAAAAATATATCACCCACTTCTTGCCAAGTTGACCCCAAGTTCTATCCGCTTTCGATCAGCTAATCAACCAGCTCAATCACAATATTTGTCACCTTGGGCAATGATATACAATCTTCGCTTTCTCTCTAAAGTTCACCAGGATTTAACTTCTCAATTTCATAGATGATCTTCTTATAGTTGTTTTAAAACTTGGTAAATTACGACTCTTCTTAGTTGGAGCCATTTTCCTAATAATTTTTGAGTAACAAGTTGTAAGTATTTTTATAGGAATTAACTGTTTCTCTACTGTTCTTCATCTAGAAAAAGGTCTTGCAAAGGGAAGTGTTGATATATCTTTATATGAGAGGAAATGTTCCTGAGTAGATCTTATTAGTTATTAGTATGCATCTTAAGTGATGATAGTGTAGTTTGTATTATGAAAATTTGGATGCTACTCGAACAAGATCGTAGCAATATCTCCTAAACTAAGGGTTCGGATAGAGAAGGTTTAGGTTAGCAAATTGCTCATGCAAAAGTGCAGGTATGACAAGAGGATTAGTATAATTAGCATTAATAGTCTCTTCATTGACATTCTTCTTGATGAAATAATAAAAGTTATTTTTAACAAAATCTTTATTGAAGGCCTTGAAGCAATGGAAGAAGTAGAGCAGATAAATTAGATATCGGTTTAATTTGTATTTGTTGATGGCAGCAGCCTTTTTTATCATAAACCTCTCAGCATACTTTTCGATCGATTAGTACACTTTATACCTGTTATTACTACTGTAATTGGGAGTGAATATGTTGAGGCACTTGCTGAGCTGAATCATCTAACAAATGTTGTAGTAGATGGACTGATCACGTTCATTTGAGTCAAATTTTTGTGCTAAGGATTTGTAGATATCAGTTGCTCGTTTATAATCACCCAGCAAAAAGAGATAATCTGCTATTTATCGGGTCTCGGATTACTCAACGTTATATGTTTTTTCAACTGCAGGTTTGGATTTAAAGATATCGAAGAATTTATTTTTGACAGTATTGGCTTCTTCATAACGTTTGCAAAGCTATCTTAGTCTACTTTGAATATGCTATTTTATTTTCAGCCTTTGGTTGTTAATAAATGTCCTGAGGGTGTTCTCCTGATTTTAGCCGATCAGCCTAATTGGGTCGGATGGCTGCAGTTTGTATTGAATATTGAAAATAGCCCTCGAGTAGTTACTCCATTGGGTCATATCTTGGGCTTAGGAGCCATTAATCTAAATAATGCAGGTCAAGGAAAGGTCAAGTTTATAGTCATATCTTAAGGCTTAGAATTGCTTTTGGGCATCTTGGTAAGTCACCTTACTTTAAGTGTTATAAAGCAAAATTATTAGCAGCGGCAAATTTTTGCTTCTTAGAGGATTTAGCTTGAAAATATTCTTCAATCTGTTCTATGACTACTTTTTTATTTTCTCATACTCATTCTTGATGTTGGTATTTGCGTCTATTTCTATGAGATAGGTCATGCCGAGTGGCTGTTAAAGTGTGCTTGCTTTGTAGTTGTCTTAATCGAGCGTCATATAGTAGAGGAAGTATTTGGTGGCATCTTAAAACCAGCTAAAATTAAGACTTCTTAAATAATTCTCGCTTAGATCTTTGTTGGATAGGTCTTACCTAGTAATATCCTTGGAGGGTTTGAGTTTATAGTTATTTTGCACCCTATCTTTGAGAATAGTTTTGATCTTCTCTTCTTTAAACCAGTCATATTCTTCAACATCAATAGGTACGATTTAGTTCAACTACTTAAATGCTCTCTCTTTAACGTTGTATTAGATCAGATTTTACCCGACGGCTTTCTCGTAGTAATGATGCAAAAATATTGCGGGCGTAATTCCCTTAGAGTAAAGAGTTTATCGAATCTTGTAATTAGAGAAGGTAATAACTCTTCCACAGTATAGACTTTGTATGATTTCCTTAAGTTTTTAATCGAACATATCTTCTCAAATTACTCTTGATAAAATAAAATATCAGATTTACTCATTATTTAGATTAATAAGAATATTTAATCATTCAATTGACACGTCAACTAAATGCTAGAACTAAACTGCCTTGAGAAGATGGCCTTGCGAGTTCTTAAGCAGGGTAAAGTGCCTCGACATATTGCATTTATCATGGACGGGAATCGCAGATTCGGCAAGACTTAGAAAAAGAATTCCCTCTCTGGTCATGCTGAAGGAACTTAGACACTAAAGAAATGTCTGCTCTATTGCCTGTAATTAGGAGTCGAATATGCTTCATTCTATGCGTTTTCAATATAAAATTTTAATCGTAAAAATGAGGAAGTTTAATTCCTAATGGATTTAGCTCGCCAACAGTTTCAAGAACTATCAGAAATTTATGATAGAGACAATATTTTCTAAATTGTGACCAGAAACAACGTTCGGGTGATAATTTCTGGGGATTTAGATGGAAAGCTAAAACAGCTTTATCCAGACATACGGGAGAATTTTGCCAAACTCTAGTAGAGAACACAAAAAAATACAAAAATGACTCTAAATATCTGCTTTGCTTACGATAGCCTCTTTGAAATCAATCAAGCGATCGATAGTCTTTAAACAAACGAAGAGTAATTTCAGGCGTTATCTTGCAAACAGATATAGGAAAAAGTGTTTAATATGTTGCTGATTCCGTGGCGCGTTGACTTATTGGTCAGGACGTCGAACGAGAGCAGACTGAGCAATTTCATGCTGATGCAGGCGCAGCACGCTTACATAGAGATCGAGAAAAGCCTTTGGCCCTCCTTTAACCTCTTTTTGCTTGCCAAGATTCTGCTCAAGTTCAACTATCACTACAAAGAGGTCAAAGTGGGGCAGGCCGGCTTCGGCTTATCCAAGCAGTCATGATTCTGCCATAGTCTTAGCTAAGGCAATTCCATCGAACAGTAACATCAAATGCTGAGCGATACTTATATTTTGGTTTTACATATGAGTTAGCATACATATTTTGCCACTCAAATCGATTCTATATCAAAATCATTTGAAGGTTTTGTTTCTCTTTTTCAAGAAGTCCTCTAGGAACATAGTTCAAGTTTCAGTTTGAAGATAGATTAATTTATAGTGCTTAAGGATGAAAATATCATTTTTAATCAATCGATTGGTTGAAATCAATAAGGATTTTCATCTGAGCATTTTATAATTATATTTTAGAGAATTCATTAAATTATTGACTTTGATCTCCTTTTATGATTGCTAGCTCAATATTCTTTATTACAAAGTTTGTTCAGTTAGGTTGTGCCTAATAAGCAGACAAAGGGAGGAATGATCAAAATGTATATTTTCTTTTAAAAAATTGG
>JACCDV010155475.1_pt1 | contig 15341 bp, 16 predicted proteins | sample 7446131 | NCBI WGS metagenome assembly JACCDV01 (sample SAMN15323448, study PRJNA562643) | freshwater metagenome | isolation source: river surface water | place: USA:Blue River Watershed | collected 2017-08-17 | reverse complement strand
GTGAACAGCGCCACCGAAATCACCATGGACGAGATGGGCCAAAGCAGGCGAGGAGGGAATGTGTCCTGGGACATCACGCTGGCCACGAAGATGCCCAGCATGATCGAAGTGAAGGTCAGCGCATACCAGAAGCGCATCCGTGAGACCACATTGCCATACGTGATGACCACCATGTAGCCCACCGGGAAGAAGTGAACCATGCGGCTCTCGGTGAGCGGGATGACGATGGCCAGGCTGCTCGCAGCCCCCACACCACCCAGTAGCATGAGTACATCGACCAGCGCCAGCGGCATCAGCCGATGGAAAGGGTGCATGCCCCGCCAGAACAGGAACAGCGAGAGCAAGGCGATTGGGGTGAACACCAGCAGGCGCAACTGAGCCACCAGCCAGAACATGTCTGGGATCATCAACTGGTCGGCCAGCAGGTAGCCGTTGTAGACCAGCAAAGAGATGAGGCCGCTGATGAGAAAGTGCCGCTCTCTTGCGGGCAGGGCGTCGCGCTGAAAAGCCTCTTCCAGGTCGCTAGGAAAAGACATCAGCGGAAAGCCGTTTTCCAACAAGTCCTGAATGCGGGCCATGGTCGTCTGGTGCGAGCCCTGTACCTGGCGATCAAGACTTGTCGTTGACGTGACAGGGCGGGACGAGAAGATGACGCTCATGTCAGTCCTGCGTGCCAAAGGCAATGACGCGGTTGCGGCCACGCTGGCGGGCCAGGTGCAAAGCCTCGTCTGCCACCGCGATCAGCTGCGTCGGGCTGGCGTGCGGGGAGTCGGGGCGCATGCACGAAACACCCAGGCTGACGGTGATGAGGTCACGCTCATCGGGCCCATGCTGCAACCGCAAACTCTCCACCGCTTTGCGGATGCGTTCGGCCGCACCCACGGCGGTCTGCAATGGCATGCCCACCATCAACACAGCGAACTCTTCACCGGCAAAACGTGCCAGCAGGTCGCCAGGGCGCTGGAAGTCGGCCCGGATGACGCCGGCGATGGCTCGCAGGCAATCATCGGCTGCACCCTGGCCTCGGCTGGCCTGGCAAGCCTTGAAATGATCGACCGCCAGCAGGATCAACGAAATTTCCTGCCCGGCATCGCAGGCCTGTTTCCAGAGGTGCTCCAGTTGGGCGTCGAAATGCCGTCGGCTGGCCAATTCGGTCAAATGGTCGTTGCGAGATGCCTCCTCGAGGCTGGCGTTGGCCTGCAGCAGCTCGTGCTGCAGCAACCGCTCGCGCATCAACAACAGCCAGTTCTGGCGCACGTCTCGCTCTTGCATGTACGCACCGTAGAGCGTGAACACGGCCAGAGAGAGCACCGTCAATGCGGCGGGCGCCATGATGGCAAAGGGGGCCGCAGGCAGGCGCGACCAGCCATACAGAAACATCGCCATGACGAAAAAATCCAGGCACAAAGCAGGCCACAGGCGCATGCGGGCCACGGTGTTGCAGTAAACCAGGACCACGCTCACGCTGATCAGGTAAGGCCCGGCCATGGAGTCCGTGCTGTGAATGCAGAGATGGACATTGGTCGCGGTTGCAACCATGCCTGCCAGCACCAGCGAGCTTTCGCGCAGCACGGGGGGTTTCACCTTTGTGAGCACGACCAGCCCCAGGAGCATGCCGGGCGTGAACCACATCAAGCGCAGCCTCAATGCATCGTCGAAGCGGTCGGGGATCATCATCCAGTCCGACAGCAGCAGCCAGTTGAACAGCACGCTGACCAAGGCCCCGGCAGCCATGAGCGTCTGCAGGCGCTCGCGGGCGGTGTCGGTCTGGAAGCGAGACTCCAGGGCGGATGGGAAGCGCAAGAACCGTGACCCGCCATGCAACAGGTCATCGATGGCTCGGGCATCGGCCATGGTCAGGCCCGTCCGGGCATCGGCCTCGGGGGCGGCTTCGGTCTGGGTGGTGCTCAGAGACGACACGTCGTCGAAATTCCTGCAGCTGACGTGGTGCGCCTCGGCCCCAAGGGCTTGACGCGAGAGGTTCAACGCCCAGCGAGGGGGCAATTCATCGTATCGGAAAGGAGGCAAGAGTCGGAAGACCGCAAACGCAGGTTTTCCCTTGTCAAACGCTTGATCCCCTCATTGGTTAACATAATATACATCGTGGCAAGTATATTGAGTGGTGGGTGCGCTGCGCAAGCACGCAGAGGCAACCGCAAAGCTGCCCCGTGAGCCCCCGAAATCAATCCTGACCCGAGCCCGCCTTCACCAACTCTGGTGCGTACAGCGCGCCCTGAAACTCCGGCACGTACTCGTAGCGCATCATCCGCCCAAGCTTGAGCGACTGGATGAACGTGGACAGGCTACCGCCGTCCTGCAGCGTCAGCTTGACCGCACCCGAAGCAGTGCTGCTGGCGTGGCTGAGTTGCCTGGAAACCGAATGACCGCGCGTCAGGCGCCCAGCCTGGTCCAGGTTCGTGAACCGGTTGGTGACCATCTCCACCTCGTGCGACAGCCCTTCGAGCTTGCGCGCCTCCAGCACCACATCGGGCTTGCCCGTCTTCGCATCGACGATCTCGAATGTCAGCGACTTTGCGCCATCCTTGAGGTTGATGGGCGTGAGCCACTTGGGCAAGTTGTAGCCCACCACGCCGCGCACGCGGGCCAGCTCGGTGTTGACCGGCAGTTTGAGCACGTAGCCCGAGAGGTCCTTGGACATCGACTGGGCCAGCAGGCTGAACGGCCCCCAGTTCGCCCCCCCCAGCTTGCTGGTGACGATCGACACGGCCACCTCGTTGTAGCTGTCGTTGTCGCAGTACTCATAGGCGTAGGCCGTGATGGCGATCAGGCCCCTGCCAGGCCAGACCTGCAGCGGCTGGACTTCGGCCAGCACCTTGGGCGGCATCAGCTCGCGCAGGCGGTCCAGGTCGGCCGTGAACACCACCGTCACGCGGCTGTTCTTGTAATAGAAGTTCGGTGAGTGCGATTCGAAGCCAATGTCCTGCTTGGTTTTCTTGAGCGTCTTGAACCAGCTCAGGTCGATGTCCGGCGCTTCGCTCTGGATGACGGAAAGCGGCGGGTTCGAGCGGAACCTGTCATACAAGCCACCGCGCACCAGTGGCACCTCGTGACCGGCGATGTCGATCACGGGGCCACCGTCGGTCGTGGCCGTTGCAGGGCTTGACGGGGTTTGGGGAGCCTGGGCCCAGGCTGATCCAGCCAGGGAATTGAGCAGCAACGCACCGGCTGCGACAACGCTTCGAAAATGCATGGAAAAGACCTCAACGCTTGAAGGAAGTTGGAATGCGTTGGCAAATCTAAGTCTCAACCTCAATTGAAGGTCAAGTGGTCATTTCCGTGCTTTTTTGCTCACGGGGATGCCGAAGCTGTCCATGACCCGGATGGCGTTGTCCTCGCAGGCCATGCCCTCCGGCTTGGCGTCGATCATCTGGATCAGCGCGCGCAACTGGGCCTTGCTTTGTGCCAGGCGCACCTCCATCGCTTCGATGTCGCCGATTTTCTTGTTGAGGACGCTCAGGAGCTCGTCATGCCGCCAGGTGCTGAAATCCTCAGGCAGCACCTGCTTGATCTCGTCCAGGGTGAATCCGGTCTGCTGCGCGTTGACGATGATGCTCAGCACTGCGACGGCTTCCAGGGGGTAGTCGCGGTAGCCGTTTTCCTGCCGGCTCACCGCGTTGAGGAGCCCTTTGGATTCATAGAACCGGATCGCTGATGCGGCAAGCCCGGTGCGTTTGGCCAGTTCACCGATCTTCATGGGGCACCTCGCTTGCGAAACGTGTTGACTCAGGTGAGCACTCTAACCTTTCAGTGCACTTGAAGGTCAAGTCAACAAATCGCTTGACATTGAAGTTGACTTCAAAGTTACGGTTGAGCCCTCGCAACCAGGAGTCCACCATGACCGCCTTCACGCCGCTGACCCTGCCCAACGGGGCCACCCTCCCCAACCGCCTGGCCAAGGCCGCCATGGAGGAAAACATGGCGGACGCCGACCACGCTCCGTCCGACGCCCTGATCCGCCTCTACCGCACCTGGGCCGAAGGCGAGGTGGGCCTGCTGATCACCGGCAACGTCATGATCGACCACCGCGCCATGACCGGCCCGGGTGGCGTTGTGCTGGAATCCGAACGGCACGCAGAGCGTTTCAAGGCGTGGTCGCAGGCGGCCCGCTCGCATGGCGCGCAGGTGTGGATGCAACTCAACCACCCTGGGCGGCAAATGCCTGCGGCCCTCAAGCAAGACACCATCGCTCCATCCGAAGTCGCAATGGACCTGGGCGGTTTTTCCAAGCAATTCGTGCCGCCCCGGGCCATGACAGAGGCCGACATCGCAGAAGTGAAGGCCCGTTTCGTGAAGGCATCTGTGCTGGCCGAGGCCACCGGTTTCACCGGCGTGCAGATCCACGCGGCACACGGTTACCTGCTCAGCCAGTTCCTCTCTCCGCTGACCAATCAGCGAAGCGACCGTTGGGGTGGATCGCTGGAAAACCGCGCTCGCCTGCTGGTCGAGGTGGTCAAGGCGGTGCGGGCCGCCGTGGGGGCGGGCTTCGCCGTTTCGGTCAAGCTCAACTCAGCCGACTTCCAGCGCGGTGGGTTCAGTCCCGACGACGCCAAACAGGTCGTTGCCATGCTCAACACCTTGGGGGTCGATCTGATCGAGCTGTCTGGTGGCAGCTACGAGGCCCCGGCCATGCACGGTCAGGCGCGTGACGGCCGTACCCTGGCTCGCGAAGCCTACTTCCTTGAGTTCGCGAAAGACATCGCGACGGTGACAAGCATGCCCGTCATGGTGACCGGCGGCATCCGACGGCTGCCAGTGGCCGAGCAGGTCCTCGCCAACGGCATCGACGTGGTCGGCATGGCCACCGCCCTGGCAATCGAGCCGAGCCTGCCCAAGGCATGGCGCGCAGGCGCCGAACGCGCGCCCGTGCTCAGGCCCATCACCTGGAAGAACAAAGTGCTGGCATCGGTGGGCTACATGGCGATGGTCAAGCACCAGTTGCGCCGCCTCAGCCTGGGCCGGCGCACCCGCCCCAACGTGGCCCCTGCCCTGGCCCTGATCGAACAGCAGGTCGACACCCTGCTGCGCACGTGGCGATACCGGCGGTGGGTGAAAGGGCTTGCGGGCTGAGGCGGGCCCTTTTCATGCTTGCAGGTTGACAGGCACTTTCGGGCTAAAGTTTCACGGCCCGCACTCACCTCCTCAGCATGACCTTGATCACCCAAACCACCCGGCTGGCCAGCCTGCCCTGCGCCTTGATGCTCCTGAGCGCCCTCGCCTGGCAACCTGCCCAGGCTGGCAAGGTGCTCGACAGCGTCCGCCAACGGGGCCAATTGGTCTGCGGTGTCAGCAACGGCGTGGCCGGTTTTTCTGCGCCGGACGCCAAGGGGCGCTGGCAGGGCCTCGACGTGGACGTCTGCCGAGCCGTGGCCGCAGCCGTGCTGGGCAGTGGAGAGAAGGTTCGCTTCACGCCGCTGAACGCCACCCAGCGCTTCGCTTCGCTGCAATCGGGGCAGGTCGACATCCTCTCGCGCAACACCTCGTGGACGCTCACGCGTGACGCATCGCTGGGCCTGCACTTCACCGCCATCACCTACTTCGACGGCCAGGGTTTCCTGGTGCCCTCCAAGCTCAAGCTGACCAGCGCCAAGCAGCTCAAGGGCGCGCAGGTGTGCGTGCAGGCTGGCACCACCACCGAAAAGAACCTGGCCGACTTCTCTCGCACGCATGGACTGGGCATCAAGCCCGTGGTGTTCGATACCTACGAGGCCGGCTTCAAGGCGCTCTTCTCGGGACGCTGCCAGGCCTACACGGCCGACGCCTCGGCACTCTCCAGCATCCGCAACAAGGAAGCGCCCAAGCCCGAGGACTACACACTGTTGCCCGAGCTGATATCCAAGGAGCCTCTGGGCCCGGCCGTCAAGCGCGGCGACGACGAGTGGTTCGCCATCGTCAAGTGGACGATTCATGCACTGCAAGAGGCCGAAGAGCTTGGCGTGACGCAAGCCAAGGCCGCCTCGCAGGCGTCCAGCACCGATCCGGCCATCCAGCGCCTGCTCGGTGGTGGCGAGGACATGGGCAAGCTGCTGGGCCTAGACAAAACCTGGGCCCAGCGCGCCATCCAGGCCGTGGGCAACTACGGTGAAATCTTCGAGCGCAACGTGGGCAAGAACTCGCCTTTGAACCTGCCGCGAGGCCTCAACCGGCCGTGGAGCCAGGGCGGTCTGATGTACGCCCCGCCCTTGCGCTGAGCGGCGGAGCCCGTGGCCTTGTTCGATTGGGGATTCCTTCACCAGCCTGCTGGTTTCGACATCGGTGAGACGGGGCTGATGGCCTTCGACGCCATGCAGCCCATGTGGTGGGCCTTCGTCGTGGGTCTGGGCAACACCTTGCGCGTGGCCCTGCCCTCCTTGCTCATGGCCACCTTGTTCGGACTCGTGCTCGCCTTGCTGCGCACCTCGGGCCTGCCTGGTTGGCGCCAGGCGGCGCAAGGCGTGATCGGCCTGATCCGGCACGTGCCCCTGCTGCTGCAATTGCTGATCTGGTACTTCCTGCTCATCGAGTGGCTGCCCGACTCCACTCAGGCGCTGCCGCTGTGGGGCGGGCTGTGGCTGAGCAAAGGGGGGCTGGCCTTCCCGTGGCCTGAGTTCGTGGGTGACGCCTGGCAACTGTCCTGGCCCATGCAAGAGACCTTCAACGTCAGTGGTGGCGCCTCCGTCACGCCGGAGTACCTGGCCGTGGCGCTGGCCCTGAGCACCTACACAGCGGCCTTCCTGGCCGAGGTCTTTCGCAGTGGCATCGAGGCGGTGCCGCGCGGCCTGCTCGAGGCGGCCGACACGCTCGGCGCCACCCGCTGGCAGCAGATCCGGCTGGTGCTCATCCCGCAGGCGCTGCGCACGGTGGTGCCGCCCACCACCAACCAGTACCTCAACCTCATCAAGAACTCGTCGCTGGCCGTGGCCGTGGGCTACCCCGACCTGGTGTCGGTCACCACCACCGCGCTGAACCAGAGCGGCCGCGTGCTGGAGTGCATCGGAGTGATGATGGCGGTGTACCTGACGCTGTCGCTGCTCACGGCATTCGCCATGAACGCCTTCAACCGCAGCCATGCGCTGAAAGGGGTGGCATGAGCAGCCGAGCAATGCCGACCATGAAGACGCTGGCTGTGCGGGTGTCGCAGGGACTCGGACTGCTGCTGCTCGCCTGGCTGGCGTGGCAGTTGTTGCGCTGGGGCGTGGTCGACGCCGTTTTCAGGCCCGATGCCCAAGCCTGTCAGTCCTTGGCGCGGGAAGCCGCCTGCTGGGGCGTGGTCGCGCAAAAGGCTCGCTGGCTGCTGTTGGGCTCGCCCGAGCAATGGGGCGGCCTGCCGCTGACGCTGCTGCTGTTCTTCGGCAGTTGGTGCCTGTCCTGGCCGTTGGGAGTGGGCCTGGCGTTGGCCCGGCGATCCCGGCGCCCATGGCTGAGCTGGCCGGCGACGGCGCTCATCGAAACGGTTCGGGGTGTGCCGCTGGTGGGGCTGCTGTTCGCTGCCGCTTTCCTGCTGCCACTGTGGTGGCCCAGTGGCGAAGCGCCCTCATTGGGCTGGCGAGCCGGGCTGGCGCTGACGCTGTTCTCGTCGGCCTACCTGGCTGAAATCGTGCGCGGAGGGCTGCAGGCCGTGCCGCAGGAGCAGACGGAGGCCGCCGCCACGCTCGGGCTGAGTTGGTGGGGCACGCAGCAACGCGTCGTACTGCCGCAGGCCTTGCGCACGGTGCTGCCAGCGCTGACGGGCCACGCGATCGGCCTGCTCAAGGACACCTCGCTGGTGATGGTCATCGGCCTGCACGAGCTGACCGGCGGGCTTTCACTCAGCCTGGGAGGCGACCCGGATTGGCGGCCCTTCTACTTCGAGGCCTACCTGTTCGTGGGCGCGGTGTACGCCCTGCTCTGCCTGGTGCTGTCCCGCCTGGGGCTGCACCTGGAGCAACGCTGGCAACGGGCCCAGGGCTGAGCGCCCTGCCCATCGCCCGGCGCGATCACTGCTCGAAGCTGACTTCAGCGACTTCGATTTCTTCGGGCAGCTCGATTTCCTGGGAATCGATTTCCTGGTCGAAGGCCTGGCGATCGTTGCCTTGCACGACGGGGATCAGCGGCTTGTCCAGCGGGCGGCACACGCGGCTTTGCAGGCGGTTGAGGCGCTCCGAACGCTCCATGGCTTCCAGGACGGATTGGGGATCCATCATCAGGGCGAAGGGGTTGGCGTACAAGCTTTGCTTCTGCATGGGGGGCCTCTGTGGAAAAAGTCCGTTGCGATGGGACTCACTTTAGGCATCGAGGCCGCTTGCCGGTAGTCACCGCAAAACCAAACCTCTTGTCAGAAATTCTCTGACACGCCCCCAAGAGGCACCCCTGGCCAAACCCTCGGTCAGGCCTGGGTGCGCGAGAACAATTGCGCGAAATTCTCTGATGTGATGCGACCGATCTCTTCGACCTCGCAGCCTTTGAGCTCGGCCAGCTGCCTGGCCACGTAGGGCACATAGGCCGGCGAGTTGGTCTTGCCGCGGTACGGCACCGGCGCGAGGTAAGGGCTGTCGGTTTCGATCAGGCAGCGGTCCAACGGCACGAAGCGCGCGACCTCGCGCAGGTCCGCCGCGTTCTTGAACGTGAGGATGCCCGAGAAGGAAATCATGAAGCCCAGGTCAAGCGCCGCGCGGGCCACTTCCTGCGTCTCGGTGAAACAGTGGAAGACGCCGGTGACCTGGCCCTGCCCCTCTTCCTTGAGGATGCCGATGGTGTCGGCGCTGGCCTCTCGGGTGTGGATGACCAGTGGCAGCGAGGTCTGGCGGGCGGCGCGCAGGTGCACACGAAAGCGCTCGCGCTGCCAGGCCATGTCTTCGACGCTGCGCTCTCCCAGGCGGTAGTAGTCCAGGCCCGTCTCGCCGATGCCGACCACGCGGGGCAACTGGCTGCGGCTGACCAGGTCATCGACCGTGGGCTCCTGCACGCCTTCGTTGTCGGGGTGCACGCCCACCGTGGCCCAGATGTTCGAACATTGCTGAGCCACCGCGTGCACCTGCGGGAACTCTTCCAGCGTGGTGCTGATGCACAGGGCGCGGTCCACCTGGTTGGCGGCCATGTCGGCCAGCACGAGGTCGAGCTTGCCCTGGTAGTCGGGAAAATTGAGGTGGCAGTGGGAATCGACGAACATGGCTCAGGCAAAGGTCAGGCGGGAGGAGCCCGCGATGATGCCTGAAAGCCGCCCTCAGAGCGTTTGCGTGGGCTTGCTCGACGAGAGGTTGGTGCCCAGGATCTGCTCGATCTTCACGCGCAGCAGTCGGGTCTTGTCGTCTGCCGGGAAGCGCACGCCCACACCTTGGGTGCGACCACCGGACGCGTTGGCCGGGGTGATCCAGGCGATCTTGCCGGCCACCGGGTAACGCTGGGGATCTTCGGGCAGGGACAGCAGCAGGTAGATGTCGTCGCCCAGGGTGTACTCACGGGTGGTGGGCACGAACAGCCCGCCATCGGTGAAGGCCGGGATGTAGGCGGCGTAGAGCGCACCCTTTTCGCGGAACACCAACTGGATGACGCTGGGGCGTTGTGCAGCAGCGGAGCCAGACGAGGACGCAGCCAAACCACCTGAACCTGCCAGGGTGGATGCGTTGCCTGTGCCTTTGCCGCCCACGGCAGCAAACGCCGAGGGCATGGCGGTTGTCTGAAACTCGCTCATGTTGACCAGCAGTGTAACGTCGGGCGCTCACCCCAGGCTGTGAAATTAGCCCCGGCGTCCCCCTGCTTTACCTTCGGTCACAGCCCAATTCGGGGGGATCCTTCAGCCGCGCGGGTTCGTCCGACTGGGGCGGACCCGCAAGATGGCTCGGGCCTGCAGCATCAGCGTCTCCAGCTTGAGCGGCAGGTTCCAGGGGTGATCGGCGTGGCGGCGGACCTTGCCCAGCTCCTGTGCCCACTGGTTCAGCCGCGCGAGTTCGGGCGGCGGCGGCAGGCTGTCGACCGGGAAATAGCGCGGCTCGGTGCCCACGGCCACGCGAGCCAGGTCGTGACAGAGCTTTTGCAAGGTTTCGACCACCAATGGCAAGGGCCAGGCGGACATGGGGCCAGCTTCGCCTCGGGCCACACCCTGCGGGATCTGGGGCCAGTTGCGGGCATCCAGGCCCACGGCCTGGCGGTCGCGGGCCGTCAACGGCTGACCTCCCGAAGCGTCGAGCAGCAGGCGGGCAGCTGCGGCATCCAGGCCCGTTTCGTCCGACAGCCACTGGACGGCCAGCGCGGGTTCGGGGCTGGGCAGCGCCCACGCCTGACAGCGGCTGCGCACCGTGGGCAAAAGCTGGTCAAGGGCCGAACCGCTGAGCACGAAGCGCACCTGGCCTGGCGGCTCCTCAAGCGTCTTGAGCAGGGTGTTGGCGGCGATCGCATTCATGCGCTCGACCGGGTGGATCAGCACCACCTTGGCCCGCCCGCGCGAAGCGGTGTTCTGCGAGAACTGCACCACCGCACGGATGGCATCGACCTTGATGTCCTGGCTGGGCTTGCGGGACTTGCGGTCGGATTTGTCGTCCGAAGCATCGCCACCGGCCTCACCCGCATCCCAGCCGAGCGCGGCCTGCAAAGCCTCGGGCAACACCAGCATGACGTCAGGGTGCGAGCCTGCCTCCAGCAGCCGGCACGAGGTGCAGTGCCCGCAGGCCGGAGCGAACGGACTGCCCACGGGAGATTGCTCGCACAACCAGGCCCTGCTCAAAGCCATGGCGAATTCGAACTGGCCTGTGCCGGGCAGTCCGTGCAACAGCACCGCGTGGTGGTGCAACTGGTTCAGTGCCGTCTGCAGCGGGGCCTGCAGCCAGGGCCACAGTGCGGTGGGCGAACGGCCTTCACTCATGCCCAGCCTTTCGCCTCGATGGCCTTGCGCACTTGCGTGGCCACTTCTTCAGGGCGCGCATCGGCCTGGATGATGGCGAAGCGCTCGGCTTGGGCCGACTGGCGGGCCAGGTAACCGGCGCGCACGCGTTCAAAGAAGGCCGCATCCAGCGCCTCGAAACGGTCAGGCTGGCGAGCGGCCTGCAGTCGACCTGCGGCCACCGCGGGCGGCAGGTCGAACAGCAGGGTCAGGTCAGGCTGCAGGCCTTCTTGCACCCAGGTTTCGAGCTGCCTCAGCACGGCCAAATCGAAACCACGCCCTGCCCCCTGGTAGGCGAAGGTGGCGTCGGTGAAGCGATCGCACAGCACCCAGGCACCGCGTGCCAGCGCTGGGCGGATCACCTGCTGGACGTGATCGCGTCGGGCAGAAAACACCAACAGGGCCTCGGTCAACGGGTCCATGCTGTCGTGCAGCACAAGTTCGCGCAGCTTCTCGGCCAGGGGGGTGCCGCCGGGCTCGCGGGTGCGCACCACGTCCCTGCCCTGCTGGCGCCAGGCCTGCTCGAGCGCGTCGATGTGGGTGGTCTTGCCGGCACCGTCGATGCCCTCGAAGGTGATGAAGCGGCCTGACAGGCTCATGGGTTTTTCCTGGGGCGGCGTTGGTACTGGTCAACGGCCCGATTGTGATCGTTCAGGTTCTCGCTGAAGGCGCTGGTGCCATCGCCGCGGGCCACGAAGTAAAGGGCCTTCGACGAGGCTGGCTGGACAGCGGCCAGCAGCGAAGCCTTGCCCGGCATGGCGATCGGCGTGGGTGGCAGGCCACGGCGGGTGTAGGTGTTGAAGGGCGTGTCGTCCTGCAGGTGGCTGCGCCGCAGGTTGCCATCGAAGGCTTCACCCAGGCCGTAGATCACCGTCGGGTCGGTCTGCAGGGGCATGCCGATGCGCAAGCGGTTGTGAAACACCGAAGCGATCATGGTGCGGTCGGTGGGCCGGCCGGTTTCCTTCTCGACGATGGAAGCCAGGATCAGCGCCTGCTGCGGCGTGGTCAGTTGCGAGCCGGGTTGGCGCTGCCGCCAGGCGGCGTCGAGCTGGCGCTGCATGGCGTGGTGGGCGCGCTTGAGCACGGCCAGGTCACTAGAGCCCTTGGCGTAGGCGTAGGTGTCCGGGAAGAACTGGCCTTCGGCGGGCAGGCCTGGCGAGCCAATGGCGGCCATGATCGCCTGCTCGCTCATGCCCTGCGTCGCGGGCTGGATGCCCTCGGCCCGAGCCAGCTCAGCGAGGAACTGCCGGAAGGTCCAGCCCTCGATCAGGCGCACAACCGACAGCCGCTCGTCCCCCTGGACCATCATGCGCAGCAGGTCGCGTGGGGTGGTGCCTGGTGTGGCCTCGTAGTTGCCTGCACGGATCAGCCGCGCATCGCCCGAGAACCTGAACCACTGGTAGAGCAGCCAGTCGGGCGAGTCGATGCCGGCTGCAACCCAGCTGCGAGCGATCTCGCGAGGCGTCTGGCCCGGCTCGATGGCCAGCTCGACCGTTTCACCGCGCAGGGGCAAGGGTTGCTGCAGCCACCAGGCGCCTGCGCCAAGCAGCAGGCCGGCCGACAGCGCGAGCATCAACAACAAGGTGCGGATCACCCCACCTGACTGGCGCGCTGGCCCGCCGGTGAAATGGCCTGGAGGTGTGGGGGTCTGTACCCGAGTGGAATGCATGTGCATGGAGGGCATGATCATAATCACCCCATGAACGCCAACTCGCCCCAGATGCCCCATGTTGCTCCTTCCTGGCAAGGCGCCCTGCCCTTGCCGGAGCTTGCAGTGATCCGTGCCGAAGGCCCGGACGCTGCGCCATTCCTGCACGGACAGCTGAGCCAGGACGTGACCCATCAGGGCAGCACCGAAGCCCGCCTGGCAGCCTACTGCTCTGCCAAGGGGCGCATGCAGGCCTCCGCGCTGTTGTTGCGGCCAGCCGAAGACAAGGTCTGGCTGGTGACGGATGCCGGCATCCTGCCGGGCTGGCTCAAGCGCTTGAAGATGTTCGTGCTGCGCTCGAAGGTGCAGCTCGCCGAAGGTGGCGTGCAAGCCTGGGGCCTGGCCGGTCAGGCAGCCCTGCAGGCCCTGGGCGATGCTGGCCATGCCCCGGTGTGGTCCAGCCAGCCCCACGCTGCGGGCCAGTTGGTTCGGTTGCCCGATGTGCGACACGTGCCCCGCTGGCTGTGGCTGGGCGCCCCCGAGGCCTCGGCCTGGCTGGGCGAGTTGCCAGCCCTGCCTGCAGCCGCTTGGTCCTGCCTGGAGGTGCTGTCGGGCATCCCGCGCATCACCGAAGCCACGTTCGACCAGTTCGTGCCCCAGATGGTGAACTTCGAGCTGGTGGGCGGCGTGAATTTCCAGAAGGGCTGCTACCCAGGGCAGGAGATCGTGGCGCGAAGCCAGTACCGGGGCACGGTCAAGCGCCGGGCCTTCCTGGCTGAGGTCGATGGCCCCGCTCAGGCGGCCCAGGAGGTGTTCGCCGCTGGAGACGCGGGCCAGCCCGCCGGCATGGTGGTCCTCGCGGCAGCGCTGCCCGCAGATGCAGCGGCCCCGGCAGGGACGCACCTCGTGCTGCTCGAACTCAAGATCGCAGCGGCCGCCGGAGAAGTCACGCTGGGTGCCCCAGACGGGCCTGTTTTGCGCTTCCTGCCCCTGCCCTACGACATGCCATCGCCCGACAGCGATGCATGAATGCGGCGGTGCGTCAATTTCTTAACGGCAATCGGCCTCGCTGCGGCGCACCATGCACCATGTGGGGCGAATGTGCGCCTCTCATCGGGTACGCTCAAGTCGCTTTCTCACTGTGCATGGGTCGAGATGAGGCCACAAGCTGACACCCCCGCATCGCTGTTCATTTATTTCCGGCTGACGAGCTTGAGCTCTCCTCAGGCGCTGCAGCGACTTGGCGCCATGCAGGCCAGCCTGCGAGAGCGCCATCCTGGACTGACGGCACGCCTGCTGGCGCGCACCGACAGCCAGGACGGGCCCGAGCCCACCTGGATGGAAATCTATGAACACGCCCATGGACTGAGCAAAGTGTTCCTGGCCGACCTGGATGCCGCGGTGCAAGCCCTGCCCCCAGGCCTGATCGGCCCCCGTCACACCGAATCGTTTGCCGAGTTCCGCCTGCCTGCCGGGCAAGCGGCCTGAAGGAGACTGCTGTCATGTGTCTCGTTGCTTTTGCCCTGGACCAATCCAGCCGCTTTCCGTTCGTGATGGCGGCCAACCGAGATGAATTCTTCGATCGGCCCGCCGCGCGCCTGGGCTGGTGGGAGCCCGACGAGGGCGGCCCCGCCATCCTCGGTGGCCGTGACCTTCATGCCGGCGGCACCTGGTTGGGCCTGACGGCCTCGGGCCGTCTGGGGCTGGTGACCAACATCCGCAATCCGGAGTCGATGGACCCTCAGGCCCCCTCGCGGGGCTCGATCGTGCCGCAGTGGCTCAAGGGCGAGTTGGGCATGCCCATGCTCTGGCCTCGCCTGGCCATGTCGGGCTACAACGGCTTCAACCTGATCGCGCTCGATTTCGCGCAGGGCGAGTGCTTCTGGGTCAACAACCGCAAGCTCTACCCCGAGCGCCTGACCAAGGGCGTCTTCGGCCTGTCGAACGCACAACTCAACACGCCCTGGCCCAAGGTGCAGAACCTCAAGACCACCTTGCGCGGCGCCGTGAGCGCGGCCAAGGATGCCGAAGAAATGGCCGCCGTGCTGTTCGATGCCCTCGCCGACGACACCCGCGCCCCCGATGGGCAATTGCCTCGCACCGGCGTATCGCAGGAGTGGGAGCAGTTGCTGTCGGCGGCGTTCATCCGCGATGGCCAGGGCCTGTATGGCACCCGTTGCTCAACCGTGATCGTGACCGAGCGCCACAACAAGCGCCTGGTGACGCACGTGATGGAGCGCACTTTCTCGCCGCAGTCGAACCTGGCGCTGATGCGCCGCGTGAGCCTGCGCAACTGGCCGCCACGCCACACGATGTCATCTGCCGATGTGGCCCGACTGGAAGCCACCTTGCCACCGCCTTCGTTGCGGCATGACGAGGTGTTCGAGAGCGGCGTGATCACCGAGCACGACGAAACCGACGTGAGCGCGATGGCCGAAACCCGCCGTCAGCGTGCGCGCAGCCTGATCAAGCCCGCCAGCGGGCTCGGCATCAAAGCCTGAGTGTCATGCGCTGGTGGGGGATGCCCACCTCGTCGAAGACGGCGCCCTGGGGCTCGAAACCCGCGTCCGCATAAAGCGGCATGGCAGAGACCTGGGCGTGCAATGACAGCTGCGTCTTGCCCAGCAGGCGCGCTTCAGCGATCAGCGCAGACAGGATCAACCTCGCCAGGCCCACGCCGCGGCTGCTGCGCAGCACCGCCATGCGGCCGATGCGCGCATGTTCGGGGCCATCATCGGGTGATTCACCACGGAGGATGAGCCTGCCGGTGCCCAGCGGCAGGCCGTTGAGGTTGGTGACGATGGCGTGCACGGCCGAAGCGTCGTCGGCATCCCACTCTTG
>JACCDV010130055.1_pt1 | contig 15343 bp, 11 predicted proteins | sample 7446131 | NCBI WGS metagenome assembly JACCDV01 (sample SAMN15323448, study PRJNA562643) | freshwater metagenome | isolation source: river surface water | place: USA:Blue River Watershed | collected 2017-08-17 | reverse complement strand
TAAATCAACCTTTATTCTTTGATAATAATTAGAAATGAATAGGGTCATTCTCATCGCATCCGACCAGGGCAAGTTCGAAGTCGAGGAGGCTGTGGCAAAGAAATCACAATTACTCAAAAATATGATCGAGGACACAGGCAGTGAAGAGGAAATCTATCTCCCCAATGTCAAGTCAGCCCCTCTCAGGAAAATTATTGAATTCAGTGAGCACTACAAAAGCAATGATCCACCAGAAATCGAGAAGCCTCTTTCGAAGAACTCTTTGAAGGATTTGGTGGACCCATGGGATGAACAATTTATCAATTTGCCCAACCAATAATAGCTTCTAGAGCTGCTACTCGCTGCCAACTACCTCGACATTAAGTCCCTTATTGAGCTGTGCTGCGCCAAAGTAGCCACCATGATCAAAGGTAACTCTTTCGTCACTTAGGCAAATCCGCATAAGAAATAAGGCAGCAGTTCGGTATCGTTAACGACTTTACCCCAGAATAAGAAGCACAGATAAGATAGGAGAACAAGTGGGCCGAATAATGCGCAAACTGATATCCGCCAAATGATTCAATACAATTATTCTAAAGTTCAATACTCGTAGATGTTTAACCAAGTATAACAGGATTTGGATACTGTTGGAGAGCATCTTGGCTGCGTAGGTTTTGCGATTTTATTAATAATATATATTCATAATGTTTAAAAGTCCCCTCAAAGGCATGCCTCCTACTAAGAGAGCCCCCATTAATTTCGTAAAAACAGTGACTTCTCCCACCCATACAAGACCTCTTCAGGTGCAGACAAGCAAGACAATCAATACTCTTGAGAACGACTTCACGATTGATCAATTTAGTAAGCCTTCAGTTACCACCCTACTCTCCATTTAAATAACTCTGGACAAACCCATTCGCTCCCTCAAACTCACCTTCTCCTACTCAACCGAAACGCCCATTGCAGAACTGCTCAGTTACATACAGAGGGAAGTCAACTAGGGTTTTCTTTATTTTAAAACAAAAAACTTGAATATCGAATATATGCTTACCTTGCCCCACAAGAAGGTTAAGGATCTAGGCCTAAAGAAACTATAGCTGATGGGAGTCAAAGTCAAGGTGGATAAGAAAGGAAATTATCTATCTAGTTTGGATATCATCAAGTGCTTAGGAACAGGAGGATTCTCCAAAGTCTACCTCGCACGAGGATATGGAAAGCTGATGGCCATGAAAGTCATCAACAAGCAGTTCATAATCGAGAATTAAAAGCAGAATATTGTTTAGAATGAGAGAGAAATCCTTGAGAAATGCAGTGGCCACCCCTTTATCACTCAGCTCTACTTGAGCTTCGAAACCAAGAAGTATCTCATCTTCTGTATGGAGTACTGCCATGGCGGTGAGCTCTTTAACTTGCTGAGGAAAGTAAGGAGAATGAGGGAGGCAGAGGCTAAATTTTACTTTTTAGAAACCTTAGCCGCCATCAGTCATCTTCACTCTCACCAAATACTGTATCGTGATCTAAAGCCTTAGAATATTATAATTGACAGCTAGGGTCATATTCGTCTTGCAGATTATGGCCTTTCTAAAGTCATGAAGGAAGAGAGAACACACAGCTTTTGTGGAAGTGCTGAGTATATGGCACCATAAATGCTTCTAAAGTACACTACTAATAATTTAGAAAGGGGCATAGCTTTGAGATTGATTACTACTGTTTGGGAGCTTTACTGTATGAGCTATTGATTGGCCTGCCGCCATATTACTCTCGAAATCAGAATGAGCTCTTTAGCAATATCCTGAATAACGACCTTTAGTTCCCTCCCAACGTGGAGCTGTCCAAGGATTTGAAGCGAATGTTGCAGCGCCTTCTTGAAAAGGATACTGATTTACGCTTCAAAACAGTGAGCTAAATATTTTCCCATCCCTGGCTTAGAGATGTCAACATGGAGGAAGTTATGGCTAGAAAACTCGACCCTCCCTTCAAGACCAACATGTTTGAGAATAACTTTGACAACAGTGATTTTGCAAGTGAAGAGCAGGCTTAAATCCTCAAGCTTGAGAAAGAAAAGGACAGAGGGAGAATTTAAGCATAGGAAGTTTGTTTCCCTAACTTTTTATTCATGGACCCACAGCTGGCAAGGATATAAAAGCAAAGCGAGGAACAAAAGCTGGATTTCCATAAAAAGCCTACGCAGCCAGCCCGATAATATACAAGGATATAGAAGTAGACATTGTGGCGAAACGGATCTATGAAAAGTATTGACAATAGTCAATTATTTACATAAACCCATCAATACAGTCCAAGAGTTATGGCAGAACCTCTTAATCGCTCTAACGATAAGTTCAAAATGTTTGTCTCCCAAAACTCTCAATTCTCCACCCAACCCTCATACTTGACCAATCCTAAGGCTTCGGAAATAGTAAACGTTTCAAGAGGGTCTTAGCCTTCGAATAGTTCCACTTCTAAATTGATTGGGAACTCAACTATAGCGTTTGGATAGAAGGGCCAAGTATTTCCAAGGAGTAACGAACGTTTTGCTTCTCCCATCAATATAAACAACTACATAAACATATACACGCACAAAAGTCCTAATCCTCAGCAACAGGCTAGTTTCAACCACAACTATGTTTCTCCCCAGCCCAAGAAGGCACTCAGCTATGGTAATGCTTCATTCTAGAAGAGCATCAATGGCTCAATCATCAAGAATAATCCAACCAACGCATTCACTGCCAGCAACAGTCTCTAAAGAATCAAATTTAGTTCATTAGAAAAACCAATCGTCACCGGCTTAAATATGACGCCAAGTAATCCAAAGCCTATCTACTCACACAATACCACGCCTCTCAACAATAGAGGATATCTGTCTAACTTCAAATAGAGGTTTAACCCCAACCAAAAGATTAAAAAATCCTATAAAACTAACGATAAATTTAGTTTCAATTTCTTTAATGCCACAACCCCATACAAACACTCATGATATAAAGACAGCGCCTAGTGATTCCTTCTTCTAATTTATCACTATTACGACACCAATTATTAATAAAAATATCAAAATCGAGGCTGCTTTTTAATCTTCTTACCCTCACTGTAGTCCTTGAATAGGTTTTGAACCTAGCTCGTCCTTAGCAGCATCTCTGTTTATTCGTTGGGGATGGTCTATGAAGTATTTTCCATCTATTTTTGATAATCCATGCTCTCAGTCACGATCTACATAAGAAAATATATACCCCTGGCACGAAAGGAGGAGGAATCTATTTACGGCTTAATTTTTTCCAATTAATATTGGAAAGCCATTCGTGTTTCTTGAGTTCCTCAATTCCATTGAAACCTAGCCTAGTTTATTTATTTCTTTTAAGCAATCTATTGACAAAGTCCAAGGCTTGTGGACTCCAACCAAGTGGCAAGTCTCTTTCTTGGATTCTGGCTTGATGTGCTAAGATCTTATCCCTAATTTCTTTCCTGGTGTCTCCCATATAAGGCCTCTGAATAAACACAAGGGTACAGTGCCAAGTATCATCTAGTAGATGATGACTCCTAGGGCGAAAAAATCTGCCTCATAAGAATGATTCATTCTGCAGATGACCTCAGGAGCCATATAGCCAGGTGTACCACTGGTTTCTTAAGAATTGTTTTCCTTTTTCTTCCTGGCTACTCCGAAGTCAGTGATTCTCAGGTAGCCGCCCTCTTAGAAGACAAGGTTTTAAGGCTTGAGATCTCGGTGAATGATCCCCTTAGAGTGGATATACTAAAGCCCAAGGATGATGCAACCAGCGATGAATTCTAAATGAGGAGAGGGTTACTTGTTTGCTATTAGTTAAAGTACTAATAAAAGCAGAGGTGGTATCTCAAGTCTCCTCCTCTCATGTATTACATGGTCATGTAGAGGTATTCCCTGTCTTGGAAGGAGGACTGCATATTGATGATGAAGGGATTGCTGACTTGCTCTAAGATGCTCTTCTCGTTTATGACTGACCCAACACTCTTTTTCAGTAACACTCTAAATGAAGATGGTCTTACTTGGCTTTTGAGATTTATTTCATTGCCAAAATTTGATTATTCTTCTTCTCCTGCACCTTCCAGACTCGTCCGAATCCTCCTGAGCCGACCTGGTAGAGAAATTTATAGTCGTTCCTGCTTTTTTATTTAAAATCTATGATTTAGCATTCAAAAGGAGTGGATATGTACGAGTTATTGTGGCTGAGCACCACTGTTTGGTATCCATTCTCCTTTACTGATTTCTTCCCCCCTTTTTGCTTTGGAGTTCCCACCCCCATCTTCAAACTTTTCATCGATTCATTTGGTTTCGCACTAGCGAGAACTCCCATAGGTTTGGGGACGTACATATTGAGGGCGAATTTAAGGTTAATTTTATCGTTTTTTTCGTGGACTTTGAGGAAGAGGTTGGCAGTGGAGGACAGTTTCTTCTTCTTTTCATGCACCTTTTTAATCATTTTCTATCACTTAATTCTAAATTTAAGAATATAATATAATCTTTTAAATCAATCCTCACTAACCACCCCCAACCCAACGCAACTATAGACAATTACCCATATAATAATTATCATTGCAAATAATTCAAATTATTATGTTCTCACTAATAAACCCCTACTTCTCCAGCCAAGAAGAAGTCCCCAAGGACAATACTGTAGTCAATGTGACTCAGCTAACCTCCATCAGTCGCAAGTAAATTTTGAAATATCTTTTTAATAATGGCAAGATCAGTGAGTAGATGCTCGATTTTACAATAGTTTCTAACAATCCTCGCAATTTTTACATGGATGTCATGATGTCAAAAAACTACACACTATTTTACGACTAGGACCAGCTAACAATGTAGGAAGTGGCAAACATCAAAAGATTGATTAAACTTCCTTTCCACTTTGAGATAGTCACTCCTGATAACTAGTTCAAAATTGACTGCCAAAGCGAATTAATCACACTCAACCACTTCAACACATTACGAAAGATAGGCGAAGGAACGTACGCGTAAATATTTTTGATTGAGAGAAAGTACGATAAGCAACTGTTTTGTATGAAGAGGATCAATAAGGCTGAGTGCAAACAGAAGGGAAATCTACTCATGATCAAAAACTAGTATTAGATTCTTTAGTACCCTTCCAAGTACAAAGTCAAACTTTACTATCAGTTTGAAGATCCCAAATATACTTATTTCATTTAGGAGTTTTGCGTCCATGGAGATCTCTACGGTGTCATCAAGGTCAATAAAAAGCTAGACGAAAATAGTAAATTGACACTAACGGAGAAATATTTGATCTGGATTCAAATTGCTTTTGGGATTGTAAGCTTACATGAGAAAGGCTTAATATACAGGGACTTAAAGCCTTAGAACATTTTGTTGAATTAAAACGGAGAGGTAAAGATATGTGATTTTGGCTTCACATCTCGTATTGAGCCCAACGAGAAGATGAAATAGTTATGCGGAAGCTATGAGTACTTAGCACCTGAAGTCATCAAGAAATAGGGATACAATAAATCAGTAGACATATATTGCCTAGGATTGCTCTTCTATTAACTGCTTGTTGGCTCCAACCCCTTCGAAGGAGTCACACCTTAGACGATTGCCGAAATGAAAAGCAAAAATATAAATTTTGATAAAAAGTCCTTTAGCAACACAGTGAAGGATCTCTTAAAGAAAATGCTAAAATAGAAGCCATAAGACAGAATTGGTTATGAGTCAAGTCTATAGATATTTAAGCATTAATTTTTCAAATAGAACTAAGATTTAGTGATGAAAATTGTAAACAATAAAGTACTGATCAAAAACTTAAAGTATATTGAGCCCAGCAAGCTCGCTTAGAGGGAGGAACTTAATCAAAAAGAAGGCTATATATTCTCTTCTCAGCCATTTAATTACCTCAAACCATTTTTTGATGTCACATAAAATGTTGGGCCCAAGCTCAATTTTACAAAATGATTGTCCTTATCTCATTATTTGCCCATATTTATGATCAATGAAGTATAGTTATAAAGATGAAAGTATTAAATGGCTTTGAAAATAAAAAGGGGCGATCCGGGAATTGAACCCGGGACCTCCTGTACCCAAAACAGGAATCATACCACTAGACCAATCGCCCTTGGTAATGTCTTCTCTCCTCACCTCTTTATATTATTTATGCGATAAAGCAATGCCTGAAAGATTATTAACTTATCAATAGGTAAGACTAAATATCTATAATTCAACAATCAATCATAGTATTAATCCGAATCCTCACTTAGATCTTCCTCTTTGATGTCAATATCCTATCGTTTCATTAGTATTCGTTATCTTTATTCTCTTTTTATCTACTTCAACCTTGTTTACTCTATCACCTTTTTCTGTCGCTCTTCCTACATCTTTCTAAGAAGCTATTGCTTTTGCTTATCCTTGTTGCTGACTCTATTATAGTTGAATGGAACCTTGTTCACCTTAAAGCTTTGCTATTGAACTTTAGACACAATAGATTTAATGGATTTAATGGTTTCCTTGTACTTTTTAAGGAACTCTTACTTTGATTGCGTATTTCCAATCTTTCTGTTAAGGAATACATAAATGATTTCATCAAATTCAGATTAAATCATTTCGTAATTGAGAATATGTGTGAAATATGAAGACTTAAGAAGTATTTTTTCCAAAGAAACAAATGAAGCCTTATTATCTTTTTTGAACAGACTACCTTTCACATTCATATTTCTTTCTATCTTCTATAGGAAGAGAATCTTTTAAGCAGGCTATTTTAGTAAGGAAGATTGAACCAAAAGACAATAAATCTGTTTCACAGTAACCGTCTCATCAATAACATTAAGGAGTTGAGGCTTTGTCTTGCAAAGGGCTTCAAACAGAGTGTGGTTAATGACTGAGTACTATTCAGATATATGCAGCTTTGACTGATTATGACTTATGTTGGTCATGTTTTAGCTGTAATTTTTCTCAGTTTTGAAGTTGTTGACAGGATTCATGGTGAGTTTAATGAGTGAGAACAAGTCTTCTAAAGTTTTCCTAAAAGAACGAGAAGAGTCATTATAATACTGTAGAAGGGTGAGATGAAGTATGTATGAAATAAAATGCCTAAAGAGGATAGTATGCTGATTGCTGTGAATATTGAAGTCCTTACTCAAAGAAATACCTTATATCTTTATGTTGGGTACCTTTAGTTGATTCCAGTCCTCCCAATCCATTTTAATCTTCTTCACTGAATCAAAGAAGCACTCCCATTCGATGCTCGAGTAATTTTGAGAGTTTACCATCATTGAGTTATTTTTGATGAGCTCTAGCTTTTATTTACTGCTGAATTAAATTTAATATTTAGACTTGTATCCTTTGAAAAATTAACGATTGAGCTTTGCAACAGTGATATTTTAGTCAGCAAGTTTCATATCCTTAATTAACCTCCAAAGCCCCTCAATGCTGAGTCCGTTAAAGATTTCTTTGTTGAGGTTATTGATGATCGTCTTATACCATTGTCTTAGTTGTGAATTTTATCGTAATAGTACATTGTAGATTGACTAATCAATGTGTTCGCATTCAAAGTCAACAAATTTTGAGTAGTTGTTTTCAGCTGGTTCATTATTCTGAAGAATGTTTTACTTCTTTATTTCGGGTAGCTTCAAATGTTTCTTTTCCTCCTTCAATCCAATCTATTCTTTCTTTAGCAAAGATTTGTCACATTTAAAGGTCTATAGCCGACATTATCCAAATTAATCAATGATGAAGCACACTCCTTATTTTAAGTTATTGGAAAAGGTTCCTTCGAGCCTACAACCATTGTTGTAATAAAATGTCCCAAAGCCTTATCTTTTACCCATCTTCCATTATCCTTTGTAAATAGTTTTGATAATTTTATTGTCGCCTTTTCCTTAAAACCAATAGTAAGTTCCTAGACCTGAAGGTAGATCATTTTTCCATTATCCCTCATACTTTTCGAGCTTGGAAAACCAATTCATTATTCCTCTTCCTTATTTCTTGTCACCCTTCCAGCATCCTGAATATTCATTGCCTGATTGATACTTCATCTTTCCTTATCCTTCCCTTAGCCCAGCTTGGAAATTACCTTAATAGATGGCGCCATTTGAGAATGTAAGAGTTCCTTTACCTTATTTGATTCCTTTGTTCCAGCCGCCCTTGTAATTCGAGTTGTCAGCAGAGCAAAAGTATTCCCCAATCCCGTGCCTTTTCCCTTCGCAGACTGAACCAACATAATAGCTTCCATCTGCCCACCTCAATTTTCCTTACCCAGAAATAGTATTTTTGCTCATTTCACCTTAGTAAACCAGTCCGTTCTTCCATTTGTATATTCCCTTGCCGTGCATAAAGCCATTCTTAAAGGTTCCCACATAAGAGTTTCCATTAAGGAAGTCAACACTTCCACTGCCATTCAAGCACTTATAATAAATGCTGTCGTCAACGAGGCAACTTATATCGCAGTCCCACTTCTGATAATACTTGATGGCGATATCGAGAGGGAGGTATGAATTTTATTTTTAAATTTTCATCTTTTCTATTATCGAATCGAATTCCACTCATTATTAAATACATCGTTTCAATTAAGGCAGGCCATCAATCATTTTATTGAATTTAGCATAAGCTCAGGTTATAATTAATTATATGAGCTCACCAAAATCAAAGGGGAACTCTCTTATCGATACTTCAGTAGTCCCAACTGTAAAACGATTTTTAATAATTTCTCCCTTAAAGGTGGGCCAACATAAATTTAAGAGCGAGATAAAGATGCGACTTGAGCAGAGCAGCAATAGATCACTACCCAAGTAAGACTACAAAAAAGGAGGCAAGCATAGTTTTCGAAACATGCAGAAGAGTACTATTTATATAAAGTAAAACTCCGACTAGTAGCAGGAGAATCTCTGCAATAAAACATTAAAAGTGACTAATCTAAATAAAAGTTTTCATTATAACATCAAATTCAAGTCCAAGAGGAAGTTTTAATACAGAGCATAAACACAAAGGTTCAAGAAGTGTAGCAGAAAACTTGTTCCTAAATGCTAGCCATCAAATATAAATAGCTAAAGGGTAAAAACATAAAGCTCTATTAACAGTCGGTAATACTACTTTTTGAATAGCAACAACCCCAAATTAAACTTTGCCGAGTTTCTCGCTCACTATAAGATGCGACAAAGGCAAATCAAAGTATTTAAGAGATAAGAAGGAGAGGACAAGTTATCAATTAAGACAAGATAATGGAATCGACCCAAAAGATTACTGTCATGTTTCCAGTGATATATAATATTTGCTTTTAATATTGTTCATCCAACAATATGATGAATAATAGATTGCACAGATAGGAATCATAATTTGTTCCTTTGCACTGAATTGTTTATTTACAGTAAAACCATGGCTCTTTAATTCTAGAGTTCCTTTGTCTCAATGGAAAAAGACTACATGACTCTTTGCTGCTTTAGTAGTTAAGCCTTGACATGATTGCGCTGTTTTTATTCCTGCATCAGATTGGCCTTTAGAGTATTGACCATATTTGTCATTTTCCTCACATTCTCATCCTATTGATTGATATTGTTCCTCTTCTAAGTATTGGCCTGCCTGAGCTGGTTGATTTCTCTGTTCAGTTGCATGTTCTCATTCTTCACCTCGTTGATATTCTCATTGAGCTTCTAAGACTTCTTACAAAGCTATTCGTAAGCCTGGTTCGAATACGAATCCTTATTGGCATGAGTCTTCCAGCTTGTCTCCGCCCTGTTCTTCAAGCGGGTTTATTTGGCGATTTCTTCTTTTAAAAACTAAATGCGCTCTTACAATCTTTTCTTCTCATTCAGCAACTCCGTGTTTATCTAGCTCACTATCAGAGTACGTCTGAAAGATTGGGGATATGCTTGGCTCTGTTTTAAAGCCCTAGGAGGGCAGATGAGCTCATAGCTTTTTATGGGTTGGTAGGGGGGAGGATCCTGCTTGATGATTTTTGGGGAGTGAAGGATTGGTTATTCTTTTGAGAGTAAACCTAGCTAATGGTTGGCGTACTGTTTTGGCCAAAGTGTGCATTGATGATTTTTGGTTGACTCGAGAAAGAGATTGGCTGAGCTGCCTTAATAGATAATGCATTACCGGCGAAATGGCTTTATCTTTTCGTTTAGGATGTTGACCTTTTTTGTTCTTATGGAGACTGGATTCTCGAACATGATCAAAATAAAATTAATTAATTAAATCAAACTCAAGATTCGCCTCTTTAATTATCCCTAAAGCAAAGGGCTTATTGAAGCAATTGTAATAGTCTGACCTCTTTGAAAATGATACGCATGTTGGAAAATTTAATGTATTACCTAATATTTGATGCGTAGTAGACAATTGAATTTATGTTATAAATATATCACTTAGGAATCATCTGTGCTTATAAAGGTCTCGATTGCTCTGTATTTTGAGTATAATTCTAATTTTGCCCATTATTAAGCCCTTCATTTTGAACAGTTGTATTTGTGTAGTAGTTATTGATTTGAGGGCTGGCTAGCTGCACTGAAGGATCAACATAAGTAACTTCTTTGTCCTCTGCATGCTCCATCTCTAGTGCCTCATAATTGATATGCTTTGTATGAATTGCAAACAAGTTAATTATAGATATTGGGAGAGGGATTAAGAAGGACAGAATAGCCCATGCAGTAAGATAGCGAGAATATGCATAATACGCTTAAAGGTACTTGAAATCGGGGCTATCCGTAGAAGCATTGTAGAACTTAGATATTATGCCTTCATTTATAGCAGCGAATATTGTAGACTGCATACTCGACTAAAGACAAATAAAGGAGATAAAAGCGAACTCTACGATAAGGCCATAGTGTATAATATTAAACCATAGCTTTTTGTTATTGTTAACTAAGGGAATCTTACCCATCAGAATGAGGCCAATAAAGACTCCAAATAAAGCTTGAAAGATGCCGATGATGGAATAAAGTGCTATTGGTGGGTTGTATGTCTTTAACTGTTACTCGGTAATTACCTTTAGATAGGATTTGATTTGTTGTTTGATGTTGCCGATCATGATGCAGGCTTAATCGATGCAAATATACCAATGAACTGAAGCCAAGAGAAACCGGCCTGTACAAAATTGAGGATCATGAGCGCTTTAGTTGTTTTTTATTGTTCCATGCCATTAAGCTTGAATAAAAAGGACATTGGACTCAAATATATCTTATATGAATAAGGTTAGTCTGAACATTGCTTATATTTGATATTTTGAATAAAGGGGTTCTCTTGGCTGTGATTTATAAATTATGATAACTCTTGTAATTATTGATGTCAGTTTTGGTTGCCTTATTATAAAAGAATCAATATAAGTAGCTGTGCTTGTCTAAGACTTCATAATAATTATCAGATGTAGCAAGAAAACTATGCTATCTTCTTAGATGACTCTGGCTCTGTCAGTGGCTTTGTCAACTATTGGAAAGTAGTGGCAGACATTCTTGCTGAGTATGCTCCCAGGATCACCAACTATTACCTGTGGCATCACGATACGAGAGTCTCTTCAAAGAAAGAGTTCGAGTTCGCCATAGCCAACATGAGAGGTGGGGGTGGAAATTACGCATACAAAGTAGCTGAGGAAATCGTCAAGAATAAGTATTCTCATATCATCTTGATCACTGATGGAGAAATCATGGATTCTGATGTTCAAAAATGCGATTAAACTCTTGAGCAAGCCTAGAAAAATGGCTTTACTATCAAGAAAGCTATATGCTATACTATCGGGTATAGTAGCGAGCCGAACCTTTCAGTCACCTGCGCTTTCACCAGGTATGGGGAAAGCCGAGTGTTCAGCAAGGGAGGAAATGCTGAGCTAAGAACTGTCATGCAATACACCAAGGAGGACTTCAAAATTCTGGAGGAGTTCGCTGAGATAAGCGTGGCAAACTTCCAGGCCAACTATCAAAAGATAGAGGAACTCATTATTGCCAAGAATATGGGAAGAAATTCCAACCAAGAGCTTAAGGACCAACTGGTTCATATGAAAACTCGCCTCATCAAGGAATACACGAAGGAACTCGGCAAGAAGTAGGGAATCAGCTCCAAGATAAGGAATGAGCTGAGGAACAACAACATAGACTTAGCTTTAGAGCTGGCTTCCAAGATGGCAGTCAACTATCTCTAAAACGATAAGATCAGTGACCTTTAGGACAAGATCAACAATTTGATCAAAATCTGTGGGGATTTGAGAGGACAATACTCAATTGGCCAGATCAAATCCAACAAGATGGCAACTGCCACTCGTGCAGTAGGTGGAAAGATAGATCAAAACGTTGAGCTCGAAGAACTATCTAAGAATCCTATTGAGTGTCCTATTATCATGGACTAAGATGTCCCTCAAATTTTGATCGATGACTGCTAGCCTTTCCTCTTGGGGCTTGAAAAGGGTATTGTTGATGACATCAATGCTTGCCCATTGAGAATCCTTAACTACCCCGACCTCAAAGCCAAGTTCAAATCAAGAATATCAACCTACACTGGAGTCAAGTATTCAGATAAAATGAAGTTGAATCCATTCACAAGGAAGCGACTGCTTGGTTCAATCCCTCTTGGTACTCACAAATCACACGTGACAGTTGGTAACCACACGATTGCCCAACTAGTTGCAGGAGGAAAAGTGATGGGTAACCTTAACATGTACTTTGCGGTTATATGGATCCTTGTTAATGAAGATGAAATAGAGTACTTGAAGCCCATCAAGGCGAACCTCACTGAGCATTTGATCCACAGGTTGACCACTTCACAAACTATGGCCAGCATGTGTGGCCTTTCTCAGTTTGTTTCCACCCAGATCAGCACTGATATTGCAGTTTGGTTCTGTGTCAACAGTGGATTCATTAACCAGCATCCTTAAAAGGATACTTTACGCTTCCATCTGTTTGATATTGACGCAATGCTCAAGATCGTCGAAGTGTTAGGATACCCTATCCATAGTGGATTCATTCGCCACTACCTTCGCACAAGGGCACTTTTTTACTTCCTTGATAAGTTCAAGCGCTCCAATGGAAACCAAAGAAAGGCCTTGAAGGCTCTTTTTAAGGGCCTTTATCAAAAAGGATTTTTAGTCGACTGCTCAAAGTTCTCAGCAAAACTCAAAGAGGTTGAGATCTGCACATAATTCATCCCTATTGATGGGGCTGCAGACGAAGAGCAAGTAAAGGAAGTGAGAAAGAGAATGCCTAAATTCTGTAGTGGGCTAACAAATGAGGACTTGGTTTACATTTCAGGATTGTTGGATGAGAGCAAACTGTTCTCTGACATATTCCTTGACTACAATGTCAAAATTCCACCTCTTCCTGCTCCAGAATGCAGCTGGAAATTTGGATTTGAATAATTCAAGAACGATGTCCAGATTAACTCAAAAACTTTGCGACCTTTTCTTCAGGTGGAGGGCCAAAAATGGGAATATTGTGCCAAAAACGAGTTCAAGGTGTAGAGCACTAATGATCTCTTCAAGGGATGCAAGTACATCGAGGAGTTCATTAAAAAGTACAAGAAGATTCCAGATCAACACGAAATTGCAGTGTTCTACTACAATCGCTATGTGGAGTCTGGAAAGTGCAAAACTCTTCCCTTCCTGACCCAAGTATGGATTCAAGACCTGCTCCAAAAGTACCAAGTGGCCTTTGAAGGCTTGAGTATCCATGAGATTATCTCAAGTCTTAAGCAAAGCTGTGCTCTTAGCAAGAGAGCATGGATCGAACATTCTATCTGAGCTAAGCCGTGGGCAGCAGAAGATTGAAAAATCGTTGATTTTTATATTTTCTGCTTAACAATCTTCCTATTTAAAAAAATTATTATAAGTATGCTTGATGAATCATTGGATTAAGTAAATGGAAAAGGAACCTTCTATTTCTTATCTTCTCTTCTAAAGGATATAGACGATCTTCAAGCAGACTCCCGTTGACTTTATGAGGACATTGGAGCCAATGATATCGCTTATTATGTTTTGGTGGAGAATGCACCCAACCTGCTTCACCTCTTCCTTCACATCGTAAATGCTCACCTCCCCTTTTAAGTTGCCCACCAATATGTATTCGTCGATGAATTAGAAAGTATGGAGGTTCAAGAAGTTCTTCCCATTCACTGCGTTAGATTGCCGAATTATCATGCTTTCTTTATTTTATAAATTAAACAGCAGGACTGCAGAAGAATTATTGATAGTATTCCATGCAAGGACAGCTGAGCCGATCAAACCATTGAGCTTTATGGTCTTTGCCTTGTACACTTTGTTCTTCCTATAATATATATAATTACGTAGCCTTACACGTTTATTTACATGAACTCTGTATTGTCTGAGCTCCAAATAAGGAGTCTTCCATCGTTAGTTCCAGCACTCATTATCTTGGTTGACTCCACAACTTACAAATTGAGGAAAAGTATTTCGATTGCCTTATTGTCAGGATTATAGAAGGAGACAAGTTGCTGTGATAGTTGTTTATTGTAGAGATAGCCCTCTTATGACTTGTTCCATACCTTGATGTCTCCTTCCAGCGAGGAGGAGTATAGTGTGTCCTAGTCGTAGTGGAGCATGCCTGTGATTTTGGATGAGTGGCTGTTGGAGATCCACACTGTTTCCTTGGAGAGGATGTGATGGAAGCCAAGGTCTGCGAATTTGGTTGTAGAGTTCTAAGATGAATAATAAATGTAATATTATCTTTGGTCATAATATTCATATTTTGCTTAAATGACCGGTAACTCATAAATAACTGATCCGCCAACCAACTAATTTTTTTATATCTCATAACTAATCAAAAATACTTCGTTCCCCACGCGAACTGATAGTACCTCGTTCTCAACGCATTGTATTTTGCACAGTTTGCTTATTGCGTTCTGGGGTATATCTCTGCGATGAATAATTCTTCTCATCTTCTCACTACTGTTGTAGAGGAATTGATGTTTCTTTGAACACTTTTAGCCATATTGGCAAGTAGTTCCAAGGTGGAAGAATCTGCAGACCGATCTTTAGGTATCCTCTTGGATTTTGCCTCCAAATGATGGGCTTCGAGGGATAGTGAAAGCAGGCTCATTCTTTGGAAATTGGTTGCCCTGTTGATAGTGGTTGTGCTTATTGCCCCTACTCATGCTCCTTCTTTAGGGTTGCTGAGAAAATGTATTGGATTGGGCATAGTAGTTTGATCGCTTTTGATGAATGTTTTAGTTGTGAGGGGGGTGGTAGAAGCGACAGTTGTTGGTGATAAGGTATTTGCAGGTGGGTCCATATTTGCAAGGGAGATTGGGGTTGTTTTGTTGTCTCATACTGTGCTCTTAATATTATAATCTCTTTTGTGATAACATCTAAGTCAAACTGTGATATATAAAGTGAATATACCTAATGGATAGTTGATACTATCAACTGAAGCTCATATTTGTATAAAATAGAAGGGGTTG
>JACCDV010077041.1_pt1 | contig 15359 bp, 14 predicted proteins | sample 7446131 | NCBI WGS metagenome assembly JACCDV01 (sample SAMN15323448, study PRJNA562643) | freshwater metagenome | isolation source: river surface water | place: USA:Blue River Watershed | collected 2017-08-17 | reverse complement strand
GTGTCGGCGGCGTTGACCATCGTCTCCCAGTCCGACTGGGAACCCATGATGATGCCGACCTGAGGTGCGGAGGAAAGCGCGCGAGCCATGGCCGAAGCGTGTCGGACGCTCCCCCGCCTGTGAAGCCCGAAGCGAAAAAACTACTCCGCGTAAGGCACGTATTCGGGGACGAGCCGACGGATGCCCTGCTTGCATGCGGCCGGTTACAGCCGCAGGAGGTCGGTGACCTGAGCGCGCAGGGCGTCGGGAGGGAGGGCGGTCTCGCCGGCGGCCACGAAACGGAAGACCCGCGGGTGCGCGGTCGGGCGGAACTGCTCGCCGGCGCACTTGAGCTCCTCGACGAGCTTCTCGCCGGGCCGCAGGCCGATGATCCGGATCTCGATGTCGGCGTCCGGGCGGAGGCCGCTGAGTTCGATGAGCTGGCGGGCCACGTCGATGATCTTGAGCGGCTCGCCCATCTCGAGGACGAGGATGTCTCCGCCCTGTCCGAGCGTCGCGCTCTGGAGGACGAGCCCGACCGCCTCGGGGATGGTCATGAAATAGCGCTTCACGTCCGGGTGCGTGACCGTCACCGGGCCGCCCGCGGCGATCTGTCGGCGGAAGATCGGGATGACCGAACCGGAGGAGCCGAGGACGTTGCCGAACCGGACCGCCATGAAGCTCGTCCGGCCGCCGGCGCGGGCCTGCAGGGAGCGCAGCATGAGTTCGGCGAGCCGCTTGCTCGCGCCCATGACGTTGGTCGGATTCACGGCCTTGTCCGAAGAGATGAGGACGAACTTCTCCACGCCATGCTCCGCCGCGAGGCTGGCGACGACCCAGGTGCCTTCGACGTTGTTCTTCAGCGCCTCGCCGGGCTGGGCCTCCATCATCGGCACGTGCTTATGCGCGGCGGCGTGGAGCACGAGGCTGGGACGATGCGCGGCGAAGACTTCGGCCATCCGGGGCTGATCGGTGACGTCGCCGACGATGGGCGTGATGAGGGCGCCGTGGCCCGCGGCGATGAGCTCCTGCTCGGCCTGGTAGAGGAGCACTTCGCACTGGTCGAGCAGCAGGAGGCGGGCCGGGCCGTGGGCCGCGACCTGCCGGCAGAGTTCGAGGCCGATGCTCCCGCCGGCGCCGGTGACGAGCACGACGCGGCCTTTGACCATCGCGGCGATGGCGCCGTCATCGAGCTGCACGGACGGACGTCCGAGGATGTCTTCGACGGAGATCGGGCGGATGTCCGACGCGCGGACGCGGCCGCCGGCGAGCTCCGTCATCGAAGGGACCACGAGCACGCGCAGGTTGCTGGCGGCGGCGAGGGCGCTCACCTCGCGGATGCGGCGGACGCTCTCGGAAGGCAGCGCGAGGATGATCTCGGTGACGCCGTATTTCTCGGCGAGTTCGCCCATGCGGGCCGGCGAACCGACGACCGGGACGCCGTGGATGTGCAAGTCGTGCTTGGCGACGTCATCGTCGAGGAAGCAGACCGGCTCGAGGCCGTGGCCGCGGCGTCCGAGAAGGTCCGCGACGAGCTGCGCGCCGGTCTGGCCGGCGCCGACGACGGCGATGCGTTCGACCACGCCCGCGGGCGAGGCCGGGCCGACGGAGAAGCGTTCGCGCAGCGCGCGCACCGAGACACGGAAGCCGATGAACAGGACCAGGGAGAGGTTGAAATCGATCAGCGTGACGCCACGCGGCAGGCTGAACGCATAGACGTGCGCGCTGCCTCCGAGGAGGGGCGTCAGCGCCAAGACCACGGCCGTCCCCGTCAGCAAGGCGAGTGCCGTGCGCAACGCGTCGGGGAGACGGAAGTAATAGAAGACACCTCGGAACTGCCCCCAGAGGGCGAGCAGGCAGACCTTGAGCGGGACGACCCAGAGCAGCGCGAAGGGACGCTGTTCGTAAAGATACGCTTCGAAGGCCAGATGCTCGGCGGTCGTCGGCTCGTCGGCCCCGACGAAACGGAGTTCATAGGCGAACCACAGCGAGAGCGCGGCCAGCATCCCGTAAGCCGCGAAGAAGAACGCGGCGCGGGTGAGGCGGGAGGCAGGGGTGGCCATGGGGTCGGGCGATGATTAAGCCCAGCCGTCCATTATTCAATGACGATGCGGAAGCCGAGGGTGCGGCTTTTCTCCCGCTTATAGACCTGACGGACCGACAATCCGGCGACCGGGGCGGCGGCCACGCTGCCTCCCACCACCGGGGCGCGGGTCTCGCCTTCCGCGGCGGCCGTCCATTCCTCGACGTTGCCCACCAAGTCATGGAATCCCTGCGCATCGGGGCGGGCGGTCGCCACGGGACGGGCGGCGACACCGTCCGTATTGGCGGCGGTCCAGGCGACGTCGGCGGAAACCGGCTTGGTCAGATCACCGGCGGCCGCCGTATGCTCGGCGACGGTCGGCAGGCGCGCGCGTGCGCCGAGGATCCAGCCAAGACGACGGGCGAAGAGTTCGGCGTCGGCATACGCGACGGACTCGACCGGATTCGCTTCGCGACGCAGGGCGCTCGGGTTGGAGTCCATCAGCGAGGCATACAGGCCCTGCGGGATCTCCGTCCGATACATGCGGACCGCGAGACCCTTCACCGGCAGCAGCTGGCGGTCGGCTTCCGGCAGGTAACCGCGGATCGTCGCGGCGTGGGTCGTGATGAATTCCAGTTCCTGGCGCTCTTCGTCGTTCGGACGGAACACGCCGGTCCCGGCGTCGGCGAGACGTCGGGCGTCGGCGAGGACGGTTTCCGCGAGACGCAGGGCATCGTCGGCCTGGCGGGCGCGCAGGGACTGACGGATCCTTCCGAGGTCGGCCCGCACGCGCACGATGTCGTCGTGGAAGCGCGCGAAGTTGAGGCGCGTCGCCATCAGGGCTTCCTTCGCGCGATCGGCGAACTGGCTGCGCGGGTGCGCGGTGAGGAGGCGGGCGAACGCATCGACGGCGTCCTGCCAGCCGCGGGCCGCGCCCGGCCAGTCGGCCTTGGCTTCGGCCGCCTCGGCGCCGGCCTGATGGCGGCGCACTTCTTCCCAAAGGAGCCCGGACACGGCGGTCTCGCGGCGGATGGCCAGCTGTTCGGCACGGCCGAAGGCGGTGTCACGCACGTCGCGATAACGTCCGAGGAATTCGTTCTCGGCGTCGATGGCGGACGTGAAGCGTTCCGCGGCCTCGGCGTAACGACCGGCGGCGAAGGCGCGTTCGGCCTCGGCTTCCAAAGCGCGCCCCTTCTGCCAGAGCGACGAGGATTCGAGGCGGCGGAGCCGCGTATCGAGCAAGGCGCGCCGGCCGGAGTCGGCCAGGCCGGAGAACTGCCAGCGATCGCCGATCTCCTGTTCGCAGGCGACCGCGCGGCGGAGTTTTTCGGCGGCGGCGGGTTCGTCGGTCTTCACCAGGGCGAGGGCCGCGGCCTCGAGGTTCAGGGATTCCTGGCGCAGCCGCTCACCGCGGAGGAGATGAAGGCGACGGCGGAGGGAAACCATGCGGGGATCCTCGGTGCCGACGGACATGCGGGCGGAAAGATACTCCTCCTGGGCCTGCAGGGACTGCTCCAGGAGACGGATGTCTTCCTCCGTGAGTTCGAAGCGTTCTTGCCGGACCTTTTCGAAAGCCGCCTCGGCGTCGAGCGAGCGCTGGCGCAGGACCTCGGCGTCAGCGGCCGAGACCTTCAGCTCGGACTGGCGAGTGGTGCGCCGTTCCGAGGTATAGAGGAGCAAGGAGGCGACGGCCAGGGCGGCGAACACCAGCAGCAGCAACGGCACCCGCAGCCGAAGCCAGAGGGCTTCGACGGAAAAACGCCCGCGACGCGCCCGCGGATCGGCGGCGGGGACGAAATCGGGTCTGGGTGGTCGTGGGCCGTTGCTCATGGGCAGACCGACAACTTTGTCGCTGGCGGTTTGTTTGCTTTAATGGTTGGCTACTCTGGTTCATCAAAGAACCCCCTTCAACCTTGGAAATGGCTTCCTTCAAGCGTATCGCCGTCGTCGGCGCCGGCCTCATCGGCGGCTCCATCCTCCTCGCGGCGGCGCGGAAGGGCCTGGCCGGTTCCCTCGCCTGCTGGTCTCGGTCGGCTGGTTCGCGCGCGACCCTGAAGGCGTTCGGCGTCGCGGAAGTCTTCGAAGATCCGGCCGAGTGCGTGCGTGGCGCGGATCTGGTCATCGTCACGACCCCCGTCGACACGGCGGAAGAGACTTTCCTCGCCATCGCGCCGGGACTCGCGCCGGGCGCCGTGGTCACCGATGCCGGCAGCGTCAAAGGCTCCATCCTGATCGCGGCCCGTCGCCTTCCTGCCGCCAATCCCTTCGTCGGCGCGCACCCCATGGCAGGCGGTGAGAAAGCCGGCGCCGCGCACGCCTCCGCGCAGCTTTTCGAAGGCCGGGTCTGCTTCCTGACCCCGACGGGCTCGGAAGACCCGCAGGCCTTGGCCACCGTCCGCCGTTTCTGGCAGGAACTGGGCTCGGTGCCGCATGAGACCGATGCCGCCAAGCACGACGAGATCGTCGCCGCGATCAGCCATGTGCCTCATGCCGCGGCTTCCGCGCTCATGCTCGCCGTGATGGATCAGCCGGGTTTCCGTCGTTTCGCCGTCGGCGCCGGCCTGCGTGACACGACCCGCATCGCCGCCGGCGAAGAAAACCTCTGGGTGGGCATCATGCTCGCCAACGCGCGTCACACCGCCGCCGGCCTCCGCGACGTCGAGCGCCGCGCCGCCGAACTCCGCGCCGCCGTCGAAGCGGACGACGCCGTCACGCTGCGCCGACTCCTCGCCGAAGCCCGCATCGCCCGCCAGAACCTAGACCGGTCCGAATGAGCCCGACCCTTGTCAGCCGTCCCTTCCAGACCCCCGCCCGCGGCGTCGCCCAGGTCCCGGGTTCGAAGAGCAGCACCAACCGCGCCCTGATCCGGGCCGCGCTCGCCGACGGCGCCACGCTGTTCACCGGCGCGCTCTTCAGCCGCGACACGCGCATCCTCATCGCCGCCCTGCGCGCGCTGGGCTTCGCGGTCGCCGACGACGAAGCCGCCGGCACGATCCACATCGTCGGTCTCGGCGGACGGATCCCGAACGCCCGCGCCAAGCTGCACGTCGGCAACGCCGGCACCGCCGCGCGCTTCCTGACCGCCTTCCTCGCGCTCGCTCCGGGCGGAGAATATGAATTGGACGGCGACGAAGCCATGCGGGCCCGCCCGATGCGCGGCCTGCTCGACGCCCTCCGCGCCGCCGGTTGCCGCGCGGTCTCTCCCTCCGGCGCGGACGCGCACGGTTTCCCGTTCACGCTGCATACGGCCGGCAAGCTCGGCCGTCTCGAAGTCGACGCTTCGGCTTCTTCGCAGCTGCTTTCCGCCTTGCTCATGGTGCTCCCGCTTTCCGCCGGCGCCTCGGTGAGCATGAAGGGCTCCACGGTCTCGGAGCCGTTCGTCGAGATGACCGCGCGCATGTGCGGGCAGTTCGGCCGCCCGCTGACCCGTCTCGCCGACGGCAGCTGGACCTGCGCCGCGCCCGGCGCCTACGTCGCGCAGGCGAGCTACGCGATCGAACCCGACGCCACCGCCGCCAGTTATTTCATCGCCCTGCCCGCCGTCACCGGCGCCCGCGCCTCGGTCCGCCTGGAAGGTTACGCCGACGGCGGACTCCAGGGCGACACCGCGTTCGCCAAGGTCGCCGCCGCCTGTGGCGCGAACCTACGTCCGTCCGCCGGCACGCTCGTGTGCGAATCCTGGTCGGGCATCCGCGCCGGCGACTTCGACTTCAACGCCTTCTCCGACACGTTCCTCACCCTGGCGACGATCGCCACCCTGGCCGACGGCCCGGTGAAGATCCGCGGCATCGCACACACCCGCAAGCAGGAGACCGACCGCGTCCTCGCGATGGCGACCGAGCTCGAGCGTCTCGGCATCAAGGTCGAACCGACCGCGGCGCAGCTCCGGGCCGACGAGACGCTGTCTTCGCTTACCATCTTCCCGAGCAAGGCCGCGCTCCGTCAGGCCGCGGCCGCCGGTCCGGTGTCGATCCACACTTACGAAGACCATCGCATGGCGATGAGCTTCGGCGTGCTCGGCAGCTTCGACCTCTTCGGCGACGGACGTCCCTGGATCGCCATCGAAGACCCGGCCTGCACCGGCAAGACCTTCCCTCACTTCTTCAAGGCCCTCGAAGCCTTGCGCACGAATTTCGTCCGCGTCTCCGTGGACGGCGGGGCCGCCTCCGGAAAATCGAGCACCAGCCGCCGCCTCGCCCAGCTGCACGGCCTGCTGCATGTCGATACCGGCGCCCATTACCGCAGCCTGACCCGTGCGCTGCTCCTGGCCGGCGCTTCGGCCGATGATGCGGCGTCCGTGAAGGCCGCGTTGTCCGGACTGCGCATCGGGTCGCGCATCGTCGCCCGCCAAGGCGCGCGCAGCTCGGCGCTCACCCTCGATGGCGCGCTCCCCGACGACGCCGACCTGCGGACGCCCGAGGTCAACGCCGCCGTGTCGAAGATCGCCGCCCTTCCGGCCGTCCGCACCTTCCTCCTCGAATACCAGCGCTCCCAGGTGAAGCTCGCGAGCGAACAGGGGTTCGCCGGCGTGGTCATGGAGGGACGTGATATCGGTTCCGTCGTGATGCCGGACGCCGAAGTCCGCATCTTCCTCGAAGCCGACGCCGAAGCGCGGGCCCAGCGACGGGCCGCGGAGGGACAGGCCGACCAGGTGACGCAACGCGACCATCTCGACGCGACGCGCAAGACCGCGCCGATGGTCTGTCCGAACGGCGCCTGCCGCCTGGACAACACGCATCTTCCGCTCGAGGCCGTCGTCGCCGAGATCGGCGAGCTCATCAAGGTGGCCGCCCTGCCCCGATGATCCTCGATTCCAAGAACCTGATCTACAAGGCCGTCTACCACGGCGCGCGTTCTTTCATCGAGGTCTTCTCCACGCTCGAAGTGGAAGGCTGGGAAAACGTCCCTGCGGGCGCCTGCCTGTTCGCCTCGAACCACCAGAGCATGCTGGATCCGCCCCTCATCGGTTCCTGCCTGCCCCGTGAGATCTCGTTCATCGCGCGTCGTTCGCTCTTCGATAACCCCGTCTTCGGTTTCGTGATCCGCGCCTGCCATTCCATCCCGGTCGACCGCGGCGAAGCCGATATCGGCGCGATTCGTTCGGCCCTGGCTGCCTTGGGTTCCGGCGAGGGTCTCCTGATCTTCCCCGAAGGCACCCGCAGCCATGACGGCGTCATCGCCGAGCCCAAGGCGGGCGCCGGTCTGCTCGCCTGCAAGTCGGGCGTCCCCGTCGTACCGATCCATATCCGGGGCGCGCGTGACGTGCTGCCGCGTGGCGCGAACTTCCCCGTCGGTTCGGCGCGCATCCGCGTCCGCTTCGGCAAGGCGATGCAGCCTTCGGAATACGATCCCGGCGCGGATCACCGCGAGCGCTCCATCGAGGCGTCACGACGCATCCTGGAGCGCATCAAGTCGCTCCCGGATTGCGCCGAGCCCGGACTCTGAGTCCGTCGCTTACGAGATCCGCTGCGGCATCACGACGCAGAGGAAATCGTCCTTGAGTCCGCGGATCACGCCCGGGGACATCTCATCCTTGAACTCGAAATCCACTTCGTCCTCGGTGAGGGCCTTGAGGGGATCGATGATATACTGAGGGTTGAACGCGATGTTCACGTCCGGGCCTTCGTATTTCACGGCGATCGGCTCATGCGCGTCGCCGCTGTCCGACTTCGCGGAGATCTCGAGGTTCTGCGTCTTCTTGGTGACGCTCATGCGGATCGTGTTGTTGCGATCGTCGGTCATCAGCGCGGCGCGGTTGACGCTCTCGAGGAGCTTCTCGCGTTCGAGGCGGACCTTGGAGCCGGCGTCCTTCGGGATCACCTGGCGGTAGTTCGGATAGTTGCCTTCGACGACCTTGGAGACCAGCTGGATACGGTCCACGAGGCCTTCCTCGTTCTTCGGGATGTCGATCGTGAAGCCGACCTGGCGTTCGTTGTGCGAGACGTGGGCTTCGCCGCCGGACTTCAGCAGGCGCATCAGTTCGATGATGGTGCGAGCGGGGAGGATCAAGGCCAGGGCCTTGTCGGTGCCGGCGAGCTTGCGCTCACACTTGGCGAGGCGGCGGCCGTCGGTGGCGACGACCGTCAGCTTGCCTTCGGCGAATTCGAAGAAGACGCCGTTGAGGATGTAACGGTTCTCGTCGGAGGACTGCGCATAGCTGACCTTGCGCAGCATATCACCGAGATCGTCCTGGTTGATCGAGATGGTGGGCTGACCGGCGAAATTGGAGATCGGCGGGAACTGGTCGGCCGGAAGACCGGCGACCTGGAAGACGGAACTGCCGGAAGTGATTTTCACGCGGTCCTTGCCGGTGAGTTCGACGATGGTGTCGCTGCTCGAGAGGGCGCGGACGATCGGGACGAGTTTCTTGACCGGGAGGGTGATGCGGCCAGGAGAGGAGACCGCGGCCTTGATGCGGCAGCAGATGCCGAGGTCGAGGTTGGTGGTGGTCAGGGTCACCGTATCGCCTTCGGCTTCGATGAGCACGTTCTGCAGGATCGGCATCGTCGCGCGGCTGCCGACGACGTTGGTCACGCTCGAGAGGCCGTTGAAAAAGTGATTCCGGTTAACCTTGAACTTCATGATGACGTCAGAATTGAGCAGAGGCAGGGGCTGAGGCAACCCCTCATTGCCCACATCCCGGCCGACTCTGTATCTATTCTCTCTTCATTTATAAATACCCGTAGCATCAGCAGGGGGCGGAATACCGTATACTGTTCCGCAAGACGCTGATGAGCGGGCGTATCCGTCTGGATGGAGTCTGTGCCCGGAGGGTGAATAACCTCCGGCTTGTTCACAGGTGATCAGCCGCACGGTTTGTCCACGGGCTGTTCACACCTTGGACACCGGCTCATCATCGTCATCCGGCGCGGGGTCCATCTCGCTCTTTTTGAGGAGGAAGGCGTGACGGAACAGGCTATAGAGGACATAGCCGAGGAAGACGGCCGGGAAGGCGTATTGCGGGTAACGGAAGATGACCGCTCCGAGGATGATGATCAGGATGAACCCGCGGGTCTTCGCCCGGGTCGTCCAATCAAGCTTCTTGAAGCTCGGGAAGCGGACATTGCTGATCATCAGGAACGAGATCACCAGCATGACCGGCAGCAGGATGAAAGGCCACTTATGGACGGCCTGTTCGAATGGGTCCTTCTGATCGGGGTTCACGATCACGTTGGACAGGACCAATACCAAGGAAGCGATCATCCCGGCGGCGGCGGGCGACGGCAGGCCTACGAAATCGCCTCCGGCGGCGCGTTTTTCATTACCCGGCACCAGGGGGTTGGTCAGGACGTTGAAGCGGGCCAGGCGGACCCCGGCGCAGAGGAGGTAGATGAAGGCCAGCAGCCAGGTGATCAGCTGGACGTTGTCCGTCGCCCCCGGCTTGATGACCAGGAAGCAGGCCATGAGGGCCGGGGCTACGCCGAAAGAGACCGTATCGGCGATTGAGTCGAGCTCGGCCCTGAAAAGGTATGCACGCTTGGTGTCGCGCGCCACGCGTCCTTCGAAAATGTCGCAAAGACAGGCGAAAAGGATGAACCAGACCGCCATCGTGTAATGATCGGCCCGGCCTTCCGGGGTCAGTGTGGTGAACCGGGCTTCGATGCAGTTCTTGATGGCCATGAAGCCACAGAGCATGTTGCCCGCCGTGAACAGGTTCGGTAGCAGGTAGATGCGCGCCGCTTCCTCCGGTGAGGAATAAGGGCGCTTTTCGGGAGGGTTCGTCACGGTCAGGACTTCGGGGGTTCGTCGAGGTATTTCCAGAAACCACCTTCTTGTTCGATGCGAGCCTCATCTTCCGGGAACGGCAGGTGGGAGCGGAACGCGAAGTCGGCGTAGGTATGCTTGTGCGGCACGTAATGGGCGAGCAGCGAACCTTCGCTGGCTTCGAAATAGATGCGGAACTCGCCGACCCGGAGGCGATGATAGGTGTGGCCGCCGCGGCGGACGGTGCCGAGTTCGGAGCTCCCGCGCAGGATCGCTTCCGCGGTCAGCGAGCTGAACGCCTCGACGACCTCCATCTGCTCCAAGGTCGGCAGCTTCGCGAGCTCGCGCATCGCCTGGTCGCTGAAATTCACTTGGTACATCGGTGATGAAGAGCAAACGGCGCACGCGCCGTCACCGCAATCATTCAGTTGGTCCGCGCCCAGTCGGAGACCAGTCGAATTGCCTGTTTTTCCACCAAATCCAGCACTTTTTCAAAACCGTCGCTTTCGCCGTAATAGGGATCGGGCAACGCGACGTCGCCGAGGAAGAGCGCGAGCCGATGATGTTGTTCCGGCGGGCATCGCCGGCGGAGCTCGCGCAGGTTGAGCTCGTCGGCGGCGAGGATGAGATCGAACTCGTGGAAGTCCGTCGCGTGTACCTGACGGGCGCGCAGCGGCGAGAGATCATAGCCACGCTCGCGGGCGTGACGGACGGAACGCGGATCAGGCGGGTCGCCGACGTGATAGTTCTCCGTCCCCGCCGAATCGAACTCGATGCTCAGCCCGGCCTGCCGGGCCTTGACGCGCAGGACCTCTTCCGCGGTCGGCGACCGACAGATGTTGCCCATGCACACCAACAGGACCCGACGGGGTCGACCGGCCTTGCCCACGGTTCAGACCTTGCCGCCGAAGCTCTGGTGATCGTCCAGGTCCAGCACGTCGAACCAAGTGACGATGTCTTCGCGCTTGGCGCCGGCCGGCGTCGAAGACTGGTAGTCGGTGAGCTTGGCCCGGCCGGAAGGACCGCCCGGGGCTCGCTGCTCATGGTAGGCGCTGAAGGAGGCGATTTCTTGGCCAGTTCGGGGCTTCTTGGCGTTGGCCATGAGCCAAGCCAGAATCTCTCCATCTCCTAAACCCTTGTCAATCTGGGCTTTAAGTTCATCGGCCTCGATCCCTAGGAAGTCCAGGACGTTGCGGTCCAAGGAGCATCCATAGGTATATTCACCATTCTTTCCAGCCTTGGTGGCCCGGGCCTTATCGATCATGCGCGGGAGGATGACGAGTCCGCCCAGGCGGACGCGGGGGCTGCGAGGGGGGTGCTGGGTGAGGTCGTAGAGGTCGTGGGCCATAAGTCGGTTAAAACTACACCCCTCCCCTGCTTTCGCAAGGAAACAGGTCGTTTTGGAGGTTTGCCAAAATGTCACACCCTCATATATCTCTACCCTATGTTCCCTTTGGCCGCAGCTCTCGCTGAGCATCCCCTGACCCGGGAATGCCTGCTCGGCTGTGCGGCCGTTTTCCTGGCGGCCGCCATCTTGGATGGGTTGGCGGCGAAGGATCCTTCGGGTCGTTGGCCGTCGGCCGGACTCTGGTTGCTCCGCGGCGGGTGGATCATGCTCACGGCGATGCTCGCCTACCAAGGGCTGCGTTCCCACGCCCTGCCGGTCGGCAGCCCGGCCGAAGTCCTCCTCTCCATCGCCTGGGGCCTGTCGGGCCTCGCCCTCTTCCTCGATCTCACCTTCACGCACCGTCTGCCGACCTGGGCGATCGCCGGCGCGACGACCGGCTGTCTCGTCGCAGCGGCCTTCCTCGGCGTCGTCGGCCAGACGACCGACCATGCCGACAAGCCGCTGATCGTCATCCATGTCGGCGCCGCCGTCCTCGCTTACTGCGTGCTCGGCGCGCAGGCGCTGAATTCCGCCGCCTACCTCCTGCAGGACCGTGCGCTCGCGCGCCGTGAGTTCGGAGGCATCTACGCTTTGCTTCCGGCGCTGGTGCCGCTCGACCGCATCGGCGGCCAGCTGATGGGCGCCGCCGTCTGGCTGCTCGGGCTCTCGCTCGTCATCGGCGCGACCGACTGGGCGCAGCGCGATCTCGCGCTCGTCGCCTTGCCCAAGCTCGGCGCCGCCCTGCTCACCTGGGTCGCCTGCCTCTTCGTCACCGTGCAGCGCCGCCGCCATCGTCTCGCCGGCGCGGCCTACGCCCGCGCCTCGTTGTTCGTCTTCATCCCCGCGCTCGTCGCGCTCTACCTCTCGCTCCCGTCCGCCCGATGAGCGAACGCGTCCGCAATCTCGTGGCGCTCAGCGCCACCCATCGCACCGCCGGCCTCGACGAGCGCGCCGCCTTCACCGTGCCCGCCGGCGGCGCCGAGGCCTTCTATGCCGCGGCCCGCGAAGCGGGTCTCGCCGAAGCCGTGCTGCTCGCGACCTGCAACCGTCTCGAAGCCTATGGCGTCGGCGACGAAGCCGCCGCGCTCCACGTGCGCAGCGCGCTCATCAAGGCGACCGGCGCGTCGCCGGCGGTGCTCGACCAGCATCTCCGTCCCGTGCCGGGCCTCGAAGCCGTCGAGCATCTCTTCGCCGTCGTCTCGGGACTCGAATCCCAGATGGTCGGCGAGGTCGAGATCGCGGGACAGGTCAAGGACGCCTACGCCGACGCGCTCGCGCGCGGCATGACCGGTCCGGTGCTCAACCGCGTCTTCCAGCGCGCGTTCCAGGCCGGCGCCTGGGCGCGCACGCACACCGGCATCTCCCAGGGCCAGGTCAGCCTCGGCAACGTGGCCGTCGAGCTCGCGCAACGCGTGTTCGGATCCCTCGACGAGGCGCGCGTCCTCGTCCTCGGCACCGGCGACGTCGGCCGCCAGGTCGTGCAGGCCCTCGTCTCGCGCGGCGCCGCCCAGGTGTCCGTCGCCTCCCGCACCTTCGAGAACGCCCGCGTGCTCGCCGAAGAATTCTCCGGCGCCTCGCTCACCTTGGCCGACGCGCTCCGTCAGTCCCACGCCCACGACGTGATCGTCGGCTGCGCCACGGTGGAGCGCGCGCTCCTCGACGCCGTCGCGCTCCGCGAATCCGTCGCGCGCCGCCAGGGCCGTCCGCTCCTCCTCGTCGACCTCGGCGTGCCCCGCAATTTCGACGTCGCGGCGCGTTCCCTCGAAGGCGCCTACCTCTGCGACCTGGACGACCTCGCGGCCGTCTCCAACGCCAACCTCAAGGCGCGCCTCGCCGAAGTCGACCGCGCCCGCGCGGCCTTGGCGGAGAAGGCGGCGCGCGCCTGGGGCGCCGCCAACCATCAAGCCTCCCCGGAAGCCTGAAACATGAAGCCCACGGTCCTCATCGTCGACGACGAGAAGAACATCCGCGAAGGCCTGCGCGCCGCGCTCGAAGACCGCTACGAGACCTTCGTGGCGAAGGACGCCGCGGAAGCGGCGCGCCTCATGCAGGACGTGCCGCCGGACGCCGTGCTGACCGATCTCCGCATGGCCGGCGAAGACGGCATGGCGGTCATCGACCGCGCCCTCAAGCTGTCGCAGCAGCCGGTCTGCATCATGATGACGGCTTACGGCGACGTGGAGACGGCCGTCACGGCGATGAGCCGCGGCGCCTACTGGTTCTTCCAGAAGCCGGTCGATCTCCGCCAGGTGGAACTCGTCCTCGAACGCGGCCTCAAGGCGCGCACGAACGAGAAGGAGGTCGTGACGCTCAAGGCGCGCCTCGACCGTAAGTTCTCCCTCGGCGAAGTCGTCGGCTCTTCGGCGGCCTTGCAGCATTCGATCGAACAGGTCCGTTCGGTCGCGTCCTCGAACGCGACCATCCTCCTCCTCGGCGAGACCGGCACGGGCAAGGAGCTGTTCGCCCAGATGATCCATCAGGCGAGCCAGCGCTCCAAGGGACCGTTCATGGCCGTCCATTGCGCCGCGATCCCGGCGAACCTCCTCGAGTCCGAGCTCTTCGGCCATGAGAAGGGCGCCTTCACCGGCGCGAACGAACGCCGCGTGGGACGCTTCGAATCGGCCGACGGCGGCACGCTCTTCCTCGACGAGATCGGGGAGATCGACGCCACGACGCAGGTGAAGCTCCTGCGCTTCCTCGAGACCCGCTCCGTCGAGCGCCTCGGGTCGCATCGCCCGATCTCGCTCGACCTCCGCCTCGTCTGCGCCACCAACCGCGACCTCCAGCAGATGGTCAAGGAGGGCAAGTTCCGCGAAGACCTCTACTACCGTCTTTCGGTCGTCCCGCTCCGCCTGCCGCCGCTCCGCGAACGCACGGACGACATCCCTCTCCTGCTCACCCACTACCTGGAGCGTTTCGCCAAGGAGAACGGCGCCGTGGCGCCGAAGCTTTCTCCCGAAGCGCTCGCCATCCTCGTGCGCTATCCGTGGCCGGGTAACATCCGCGAGCTGCGCAACGCGAGCGAGAACCTCGCCGTGCTCCGCGCGGGCAAGACGGTCGTTCCCTCCGACCTGGATCCTCGCTTCACGACGCCGGCTTCCGCCTCCGCCGCCTTGGCTCCCGCCGCGTCCGCGGCGGGCAATCTCGACCGCACGCTCAACGAAAAGCAGCTGCTGAAACAGGCTTTGGCCGCCGCGGCGGGCAACCGCACGCGCGCCGCGGAGCTGATGGGCATCTCGCGCCGCACCTTGCATCGCAAACTCCTGCAGTGGCCGGAACTCGATCCCGGTCCCGAGACGGCGTGAGGTTCCTGCTTTGCTTTTTGTTCGTCTGCTCGGCCGATGCCGCCGAGGTGGTCGGCACCGATCTGCTCGACGGACGTTTCGCCGCCGGCCTGCGGAGCGCTGCCGGTTCCGACGTCGCTGATTTCGCGGGCACCCTGCCGGCGCGTCGTGCTTTCAAAGAAGGCCGCGCCGCGGCCGCCATCCTGATGGTGCGTCCGGGAGAGGCTTCGCCTTTGCCCGGAGCGCGCGAGTTCCGTCTCGCCTCGGCGGTCGTCGTCGTCGCGACGCACGGGAGCAACCGCATGGAACAGATCAGCTTCGAGCAGCTGGCCAACGCCTACGCCCGGGATGCGCGCGCGCCGGCGCGCAACTGGAACGACCTCGATCCGCTGGCCCGATCGGAACTCATGACGCCGGCGATATCGTCGCCGGCGGGCACCATGGTCCTCGAGATCTTCCAGGGACTCGTGCTCGACGGTCAGCCTTTCCGTCCGGACGTACGCCTGCGCGTCGAACCGACGCTGGCGGCCGACCTGCTGGCTTCGCGGGCGGGGAGCATCGTCCTTTTACCTCGACCCCCGGCCACCCGTGGCCGGGTCATTCCGGTCGCCGACGGACGTCCCGGTCGCTCAGCCACCGCCTATGGTCCCGACGAGAACAACGTGCACAACGGGGATTACCCGCTGCAGGTCCCCCTCGTCCTTTATGTCCGCCCTGAAAAGGAGGCCGCCCTCCGCCCTGCCCTCCGCTGGCTCTGTTCCGAGGCGGCGGCCGGGTTGCTTGCCGAGCAAGGTTTGACCCCTGCCCCGGCGGCCGCCCGGGCCGCCTTCCTCCAAAGGCTTGACACTCGCTGAGCCGTTTGGTCTGCTCCTCGTCCAACGCGCGCGTAGCTCAATGGTAGAGTACCACCTTGCCAAGGTGGCTGTTGCTGGTTCAAGTCCAGTCGCGCGCTCCACTTTAAAAATGGAGCCAAAACCCGCCG
>JACCDV010924884.1_pt1 | contig 15362 bp, 9 predicted proteins | sample 7446131 | NCBI WGS metagenome assembly JACCDV01 (sample SAMN15323448, study PRJNA562643) | freshwater metagenome | isolation source: river surface water | place: USA:Blue River Watershed | collected 2017-08-17 | reverse complement strand
ATATATTTCCATCAATAAAAAATATATGTCCATTATAAAATTATTTAGGCAAAATGTAAAGAAAAAGGCAGAGTAACGAAACAATCATAATAAAAACACATGGAGTTGGACAGTCAAATACACAATATTATCGTTAATATAAATAGGATGCACTCGAGTAGCCCTCATTAGTCATGTATTAACTTCTCAGATCCATTGTCCGTAAACAAATCCGTCCACCATATTAATACATAAAGGCAACTGTATCTCGATAAGTGCTAGACCTGTCATAAATATAAAGAAGGCATACCAACTTTGAACTTTAAACTGTCTCCAACAATATTACCAACGTGGTCCTTTCTATTCAAACAAGATTTGTTATTGAAGGGTTTCTTGAGATTAAAAATCGATACTTGCAAGAAAAAAGAGCTAAATAGGATCTATAGGTTTTTATTCAAACTTTGCTGCATTATCGAAATTCACAAGTAATTTAATTAAAACAGCAAGCTTTTCAAAAACTATATCAGTATAAGCGAAGTATACCCTCATCATTAAACTAGATCTAAGCGATGAACTCATACATTATACACAATAACGAAGAATAATCGGGCTCTATGAGTATCATAAAAAGGCACAAGACCAGATTTACCCGCCAATAAGGACAGCAATATGAATCAGTCTAAAGCCATCTACAAAGTCACAAGTATAGGGCTAACGCAGATGAAATAAACTAACTTTAGTCTAAGGTATTTGTTACACATCACAAAAATGCACATCACTAACAGCATAATCAAAATCACGTGTTTCTTATACAGGACTATAGAATAAAGGCAAAGGAGCCTTCCAATTTTATAAAGATACCCATCAGTTCCTAGAATGTGAAGATATTGCAGACAGGCCGTAAATCAAGTAACAAAAAGCGAATTGTTCGAGATGAGTAATAAATATAGAGATAGATATGTTAGGACTGCAAATACTGTAGGCAAAAGAAATAGCGTCAGCAGATGCTGATGGCAGTTGGGCAGAGTTTGGGGAGAGAGTAGGCATGATATGTTGAATTTGATGTGTATTGAATATAAAGTCATCTAATCATGGCTTGAATGATGGTGCCAACAGCATAGCTGTAGTTGCCCAAAGTTTTATTATCGATCATCTCCCTTCCATTGTAGAAGAAACGAATGTTTTATGTGTCCGGTATTGTCTTCTGTGTACGAAGCTGGATTTTAGCATCTCCAACCAAAGTCTTAGAATTCAAAGTGAGGGTGATATCTTCGGTGGGCCAACGCACTGACCTGATCTTAACCTGTAGGTTCTACTCGCTGTAATCAAAGTTTAAATTTTTCTAGGCAATGGTTTCCTGCCCTATTGAAAGCGGCTCGTTGATGCAAAAGACAGGGACCTAGTATTTGTTGTATCTATGGTCCACACACATTTGAATATTGTTATTGAGCATGGAAATCCTCAGTTCTTGAAGAATTCTGCTACCCGTCTATTCTAAGTAATTTCGATAGAGTACGGTTAGGTTATTCCACTGCCAATCTGATGGCTGTCCAGCATTAGGGTGAGCCATTAACTCTAGTTTCTAAATAGGATGGGAATTACACCAAAATTACTTCCTCTTGCTTCTCAGTTCCTAGATAGTGGTAAGGCAGTCGTATCCAAAAGTCTGAGTAAGCAACAAGAATACTTTCTTGAACCCTTCGCCCACCATAACTCCCTCCTTGATCTTAGAAAGGTGCTAGTATTTCTTATTGACGTTGAGCTGGTGGTGGATGTCGGAGACCTGCAATAGCTGAGTGAGACACTGTATTACTCTGTTTAAGTGCTGTGCTGGTATGTTAGGTATGCCTGCGTTTTGCGGAGAACTGCACCCCATTCTATAATATTTAATTTTTATCATCACTCAATATTGCAACCGAATCAACCCCACAAACACATCCAAATATTGTAAATGATTTGCACGGCTTGCACCTTAGGCTGTTAACTTGCTCCACAATCTGTTGTCACTCATGTATAAAGGATTATTAAATTTGCTAACGCGTTTAAAATAGAGATTTAAGCAGTTAATATAAAAAGTGAAACCATGAAGCATTATATATATATTTCTATCAGCACACCATATTTAATTAACATTTAGTTAATGTTTGGCTCATAAACCAATATGAATCATTAGCGACCCTACACCAATTTCAAAGAAATACAGACCAACACAAGCAGACTGTAATTCTTCTCCAGTCTGTTCAACAACAATTAAATTACATACCTCGATCCGCATAAAATTTATTGCGTCATTCAAACCGAAAGATACACTAAAATAAAGGAAGAGTTGAGCCAGAGTTTAAGGAACCAGCAAAGCTTAGAGAAGGTAGCTTATGAAATGAATTTGGCCAACATTGGCCTCAAAAAAGAAATACAGATCTATACTCAATAGACATAAAAGCTAAAAGCGAGCCAAAGGCAAATGAAGCAAGAGTACAATAACGCTATAAAGGCATCTAAATAGTATGAAAAATCATTTCTGGAATTCAAATGCAGGGCAAATCAAAATATATTTCAACAATCCACGGAGATAAAAAGTAAATTAGCAACAAAAACGTATACAAATTAATACTGTCAAACTTAAGCTTTGCTATCTTAATAAGAAAAAGCCCAAGAAAATAGTATAATTAATAATGAAATTGAAGTACCTCAATAAGAGAAGGTTGATTAAAAGCTTTACGAACTGCTTCGTCTCGAAATGGACAAATTTCAACAACAATTTTAAGCCAAAGTACATGAGATAGAACAAGCCAAGCTCAACATCGAAAAATGGCAAACGGAAAACCAATCCTTGCGAGAGTAAAACTAAAATTTGAAGAATAAAATTGTGGAGAGAGATATATAGTAATAGAAGCTAAAAATATGGAAAGTTAACGTCAATGAGTTTGTATCAAGGATTGAGCAATCAATCACTCACCCAGCTCCAAAACATTCTCAACCTCTCCCCTCATAATAATCTAATGAATCTGTGAGCTACCTTAAGGCGGAAGTGTTAGAACTACGAGGGAAGATAGTGGAGATGAGGAATAAAATGAAGCGTATTGACGAATCCATAGAGATATAGGGGGAAATAAATGATGATGGAGCCATTGGAATGTTAGTAAGGACATCACAGAAATTAAAGCAACTAGTTAAAGGAATTATAGCAGATGTTGAGCAAATTTGATATGCAATCATCAAAGCTTTATTTAGTGCTTATTTAATTGCTATAATATCCAAGATTTTGTCCTTTCCAGTTGAGACACCTCCACACTATGGTCAAGCTTATCAATTAGCGTGAACTGGAAATTAGGGTATGGCTTTAAGTGCTGTTCGTAAGAAGGCTTTACCCATTTATAGTTCAAGACGGTATCGTGGCTGCCATGATAAACCAACATTGGAATTTTTTCTATGTAATTATGCATTTACCTTTGTTTTTGAACTAAAATCCTTAGAATAGGTGCCCACTGTAACCGACGACCCCTCCAAGAAGTCTATTAGAAGTCAATCCATAGCAAAGGCTCATAGCACATCCTTGACTAAACCCACCAATGAAAATCCTCTTACAAATTTATTCGTCAGTGCCTTTGATGCCACTCTGCCTCCAATACTAAATCTACGAAGTTACATGCTTTTCTATGATTTAAAGACTATCCTTCACTTAGTCAAGATTAAAGCGACCTTCAGCTTTGCCGTTCGGCTATAGGCTGTAAATGTCGTACCAGCTTGTGCATGCAGCCCCATAGTTTATTGTTACTTTTCTCTTTGGTGCGTTAAGAAGTTTGATTCGCCCTCCAACAAATGCTGGAGATGGGCCAACCGTAAAAAAGCTCTCAAATCCTTAAGACGAATCCCCAAGGCCGTGAAGCCAAATGAGTGAGAAATACGGCTTTGTCGGCATAATGATGATGGACTTGTCTGGGTTTTTGCGATTAATGCTGGCAATATCCTGCATAGTACAAATTATGAATATGAAATAAGTATGGATAGATCAAATAAAGGAGCAGAGAATTACAAGCACTATAATATTCCTTATTGACTTACCCCGAAATCTACGTGGATTTAATACATCCGCAAATATTCCCGTTTGTACTGGGAGAAAGAGATTGAAAGTCAGCTAAGGGTTTGCGATAAGCCAATTTATTATTAAGGGGATAACTACAAGTAAGAAAAATATGATGAAAAACCATGTTCCTCTCCTATATTATAGCAGATTTTTGCCATGAAGATACATCAATCCAGTGTATACTATATTGATCATTACCACCAATATCGGGCCAATGTAGCTAAAAATACTCCAAATTAGTGTAACAGTGCACTAAATCAACTCCATAATCCAGCTAAATAATGACGAGAAATAAATAAATACTCCTGCCCTCACTTGTGTACTCCTCGACTATAAGGTTGCTTATTCGAGCGAGCTACCAGATAGGACAAAGACCATGTGGAAGGCCAAATATGTGAAGACCGCTAAAGCAAGGAACTAACTGAGACGCATCAAGAAAATGTTATAATATTCAACATTTCGGATTTAAATTAGTGCAAGACAACACAGGCAGGCTTTTCTAGTTCTATGAGTTAGAAGTGGAGGTTGCCGTCTTTTTATAGCGTGATGGGATTCTTGCCATATGATATTGATAAATGATGGGTGTAATAAATCAAATAAACGAACAAATGACTACAAAGGCTATAATATTCCTGATTGATTTGCCCCGAAACGTATGATAGTTCGAAAGACAGTCCACAAATACTCCTAATTGCACTGGGAGGAAGATATGGAAAGTAAGCTAGCGGTATGCAATAAACCAGTTTATTATGAGAGGCAAGACTACAAGGAAGAAGAGTATGACGAAAAACTTTTAGCTCTTTCGAAATTGCAATCTGTTTTTACCATTAAGATACATCAATATTGTGTATGCTATGTTGGCTATTATCACCAATATCTACCAAATGTAGCCAATTATGCTCCATAAGAGTGACATCGTAGACCAGACCAACCCCAGCATCCACCCCAATATTGAGAAGAAATAGCTGAAGAATCCTCCCACTTATTATTTATTGCTCGTCTATACATTTATTTGTCCTTATTCGGGTGGACTATCAGATGGGGCGAAGACCATGCGGTAGATAAAATAGGCGAATCCAGATATTACAAGCAATCGACTGAGGCGCATCAAGAACAAATTAAAAATAATCAGATTTTGGGATTTAAATCAGATTGAATAACTTCTCCACAGGCAGTCCCAGGGCAAAAGACAGATAGGTCCACTATCCTAAATTAGTTCATATCTTATTATTTCATTGCTCGCGCCCCATCTTCGAAAAATATTATAGTCATTGCTTCACGCTTTTGCGCCTTCCCGTTGCTATGTGCGCAGTGAAGCGTCCTTCCGTAATGAAATGTGGCGTCCCCTGCCTCTAGGTCGAACGTCTCAACCGACAGATTGAGCTCTTTTAACTTACTCTCGAAGTACTCCTAGGATTATTAGGAGATAGGCATTGGCTTTAGGTTATCTGCTCTATGACTGTTGGCTGCAAACCTCATTGTTCCCATTTCTCTTGGGCAGTCATGCATGGGCATCCACATGGTTACTGAATTTGAAGAGTCGATAGGCCAATAGAAATAATCTTGGTGCCATGGAGTTTTACCAGCTCTCGGCTGTTTCACGAGAGCTTGATCATGGTAGAGCCTTACTTCATCAACCCCAAGCAACTGCCTGGCGATATCGGCGAATAATCGATTCAAGACAAATGATGAGGCTTGAGGCTAAATCTTCCAAAGATTTGTTACCTGAGTAAATATTTGGGAATAATCATCAATTCTACTTTGTTTGTCACCTCCTTAAGAAATTTTGTTGACAGTTCGATTCATTACCTCTCTAAACGGCCCAAGCTATTCCTTCTTTAGGATGCCCTTGAGCTTTACAAACCCCTTTTCTCTGAAACTCACGATGTCTTCCTCTTGAACTTGATACTGGAAATGTTTTTTCATACTCTTGATATCAATAATAAATTAATGTAAATTATCAAATTGATTTAATTTATATGTCTTTATTCAGTTAAAGATATTTTATTCGTACTGGGATTATTTGTTGCCTCCCATCACCATCTCAGGAAGGATGCGCATCTATATTTCACTGTCTTCGACTAAATAAGGAAAAATATACAGAAATGGTATTATTCTTTTTATATGACGTTTTAGGAGTATCGTGAGTACTTGGAAGTCTACTTCTTCATGAGGAGAGGATGGGGTGGGATGTCCTACTCGAAGATGTTAAGGTCCTGCAACTGCTCTTAAAGCTCTTTCTTTTATTTCTACTCATCTTTTTCATCTTTCATCTCTTCGCTCTAGGAGTTTTCCCTTGAGTTGCCTTGGGAGTATGCTCGAGTTCTAATGCGATAAACATGCAAGCCATTTGATCCGCTAAAATCTTATGAGTTCTTCCTAGAGGCTTTAGATTTATTTTGAGTCCTATTAATCTCATCATCACTTAAATCCTAGAAGTTACTCGTATCAGAGGAATGCATAATGGAGCTACTACCTTAACTTTCTTCATTTTACGAATTGCATCTTTTGGTTTTATGGTTATAACGGTCAGGGGTGAGTAAGTCTTGTTCTACCTTCGTCTTCTTTGTTTTCTTCTTGTAGTCTTGCCCAAAGAGGACCAAGTTGTCTATTATTTCCCTCACCAGGTCAGTGTTTACAATCTATTACTCAACACCCTCCTCAACCTCGTCGCTATATGCAAAATCTAATAAATCATTTTTCAATTCTGTATTAATAAAAATGGACTATTAGAGAAAGAAGAAAACTATTTATCGAATTTAGGAATTTCTTTAAATTTCTCCTAAACGACTTCCACAATTCGATAGAGAACATTAGGCTTAATTTCTTTATATTATTTCTTAAAGGATTTGTTAATTGCTTGATTAACTTTCTTCAGAGCCCTCTTTAATTTAGAATAAAAATGATTTTTAACACAGTTATCGCTTCTACGAATAAAATCCAGCTTACCTGCCATCCAATTTGGAGCCAATTATTGCCCATTTGTTACCCAACTGATTGTGAAACTAAAACAGTTTTTGCTCATCCGAATACGACCAGTCTTATTTGGGGTGGTTGGTGTTAATGTAAGTAATGTATCTAAGCTAATTATGTGTGTACCTTTCTTTACATTGTTTCCCATTTCTCCCCTTAACACCGTGGTCTTCTTGGAGACGGCGGGCAATATGACTCCATTTCGTTAGCTTACTCGTCTCGTAGATCAGCTTTAACAATCTGTCCTCCTCTTATGTCCAGGGCCGCTTTTCTGCCATTTTATTTGCGTTTTATATAAATCAATATAGTTGACACAAACTTGGTGAATTTATAATATGAAACCGTAAACAATGCCCACGATGATGTAAATAGAGCAGAGTAATATCGGAATCTACCAAAAAAGAATGAAGGCATAGTGTGTAGTTAAATCAATAAAATTATTTAAGTTGGCAAAGAAATATTAATTTTACAATATAACTTCAACATTATCATACTTTGAACATCGCCAATGATTCATAATATTGATAGAGAGCTGCTCTTCATTACATCCATTCTTCTCTATCTGACTGGACTCTATAAACAATAGGGTAACAAGATAATCTGCTCCTTAAATTTACTAGTTTTGCTTGTGATTAATGCTAGTGCTTGAAATCGTTATTTGCATTTTATTGTAGTATAAAATAGTTTCCAAAATCATAACCCCATTCTATCCCTACCAAGCATTCCACACATTTGCAGACAAGTTAATACAATCGAGCTAGAGTGATAGATTATGCTTCATAGAAGATTTTCCCAAAATTTTTGACTGCATGAAGCAGGGTGAATAAACAGGCGAACTGGAGCTTATGATGATGCTCTATATGGATAATCTTATAAAGTATCAAAGATTGCCAGGAGCGGAGCTGAATGTGGTCGAATCATTAACGGCAACAGTATTTTTGTTCCAGTTAGAAGGAGTTTGAATAATCTGTGGGCGTGCTAGCAAAGCTTTTCTTTCCTACATCTTCACCCTGAAAAGATAATTCAACTAGTCAATGTCCCGAGACCTCTGTTGAATCTCCTTCTCGTAGTACGTCACCTCTTCCTACAATCTATTCACCCTATTCCTCTCAAAGTACTCAATCTCAGCCTACTCCCTCTTTAAATTCTAGTACTCCCTTTCCAGCTGCCTAAGTTCATCATCCACTTCCCCATCTCGGTCCGAGTTGAAATCCTCAGAAACATTAGATTGTTTGGAGTAGTGCTCGGATGGGACAGTGGTGGTCCTGAATGAAAATTTATTTTTGGAGGAGGTGAACCTAGTACTTTGAAAGTTGTTAATGTACACTCCGTAGTCAGGCTACTTATTGGCAGGGCAGCAGCAATCCATCAATAACTTATTATATTTATACCATCTGACTTATCACACTTAACACAACATATACCTATGCATCAACACCTCATTGACTCATACCCTTAGAATCAAATAATACGTGAAGACGATCACGAATATCGCATTGCCTCATACTTTGAAGTACAATCCAAATCATTCTCATTTACAGACTATGATTTTGGCAGCAAAGAACTTAAAGAAAAGTATGGAGTTGGACGCAAACTTTATAGATACTTCAATAAAAGAAAATTTCTGTTTAGCAAATTTTAGTAAGGCATTCAAATTGACGAGGAAAGTTGGTATTCAGTAATTCCTTAGCCTGTTTCCTTATACATAAAAGAAAGATTGAAGAGAAACAATATAAATAAGATTTTTTAACCCTTTTGCGGGGTGGGTGGAATCGCCATCCATCTTTCAGACAGCTTCAAGGAGTATATAGTAAATGACATTGATAAGAACAAGATAAAGATGCTCAAACACAATATGAAATTATACAACAAAAACATAAACACTTTGAAGTATTACACATAGAATTTCCTATAAGTTGAGCCATTTAAAACTGACGCCATCATCATTTGTCCTCCTTGGGGTGGCATTTAAACCGATAGGTATGCTACCTAAGATCTAGATTCATTAATGAATCCACAGCTTTCTTCAATTCTCTCGCATGCCCTGAATTTCACCACTTAAATTATCCTGCAAATGCCCAAGCAGACCAATATCAATAATCTCATCAAAGTCATGCATAAAGTTGGAATTAAACCCATTTTTACGATTGAAAAGATACAGACAAATGATATATGCTCCCAACTCTTCATATATTTCGGCAGTCATGCCTTCACAGACATCAGTACTCCAAGCCTGACATTGGCCATAGTGAATGATTGTTAAAATCAAAACAAAACATCAAAAAAGAAAATAAAGACACTGCAAAAAGAGAATAGAGAAGGCTTAATGAAAGAATTATATACAGTACGATATCCAAACAAGCATATTTTCTTTAGTTGAATGATGTGTATTAAATAATTTTAACTGCATTATTCCAATTAATGACTGAAGTAGGCCTCGATCCCAAAATCATCTATCAATATGATACGCATACAAATATTCCTTGGAATATTGTTGAATACCAACCTCTCAAGCATTACTAAGATCCCCTCCAAGCTGTCCTTTAAAGGAAATTGAAGGATGGCTCTTATAAATATGATCAATATGTGACGAAGAAGGGTTCCTTCTTAGATGAGCACCTTAAAAATGTCAAAGACCTGCCTCCGCCATGTAATGCTCTCCTAATGCAGGCCAGTATGAGTCCAAGAGCGAGTTTGACCAAACCCTCAATAAAAAATAAAGTCACAAGTATAAGATAGATGTCAATTTGAGGAAAAATAGTTATCTCTAGCAAATATAGAGGCACGCTAAACTGCAAAAGCCTCCAGGAGTTGGATTGTATCACCTATAACCGAAGGAAACATCCAGATCCACACTCAAAAGAGATTAAAACAGTGAAAGGAAATTCTTCTATCAAGATTCGTAATTCCTATCAACAGCTGTACCTGGCTCAGGCTGCTACTATCCTCATGACTAAATCCCAAACATAAAGAAGGAGAGGAAAACCTACCAAGACTGGATAAAAAAGCATCACACATAGCGTTAGAGGGACAGGAAAAGAAGACTTAAGGAGCCAGATCCAGGAACATACGTTCCCATATCTGCATCGTTCAGTTCCTTTGAGAAGATGAAGGTGGACAACTAGAAAAAGAAGAAAAAATAGACAAGCAATAGTAAGCCTTCACATGGTTTCGGATCATCAGATTCCAAATTTACTTATAACCGGCCCAAGAAGGGCAGCAAATAGAGTCGTCCCGACCCAACTAACTACAATACCATGATTGACTGGAAAGGCAAAGGGGCAGATACTAAGAAAAACAATTGGGTGAGATGTGTATCTGCTGGTCCAAGCCGAAGTGTGTATCACTGATCAATCGAATTCACTCTATAGATTATAAAAAATCATTACTATGATTATTACAGGAAGTGCCTGTATTTTTCATTCAAATTCATCATATTGAGCAAGAATATTTGGCTGTTTGCCTCTCTTAGGAGCCTCCCTCCTTGCTGCGCCTACATGCTTGCTCCAGCTAACCTGGAGCCCACTTTTTTTAACTCTCTATTTAACTACACGTATCTACGTTAGAAATGTTATTGTTGTAGTCTTGGAATTTATTTGGTGGGACTAAGTTCTGGTTTGATGGGAGGTTCAAGGAGCTATTTAATGCGAAAGATGAGATGCTAATGCTTGAAATTAGATGGCAGTTGAAGTAACTATCCTATTTGTATGTATTGCTGACTGATTGACTAGTAAAATTGGTTCGCTTACTTGTATTACTTTTTCAATACGGAGAGATCTTCAAGTAAAATACTATTGCGTTAGCGTAGTTCTTTTATTTGTTGTTATAGAGTAATCCTACTTTAGGCATTGTTTCTTTACAAAGATTGTCTTTCATTTTAAATTATTGCTATTTCTTCTTACTTCGTTGTCAGCTTTTCTATTGCTTACTCGAGTGATGTCACCAGAATGTTCCTCTATTGCTCGTACTATTGCTTTATTTGGCTTATTTATTGCAAGAGCTTTGCCTGAGTAGATTAATATTATTATGATCTTTATTTTAATTTGTTATTAAGGTCCTCTATTGTGACTTTATCAGACATAGCGTTCTTTTAGTATTATCCAAACCTCGATTGGAGATCATGACATTTTGCTTAAATGCCTTGCATTTGTGTATCTTTTTGACTCATCTAGGCTTTATTAAGTTATTCTTGCTGCTTTAATCTACTTTATAGTTGTAATATTCTATGGTTTCTATCATTTAGCTCCTTTTCAAATACTTATGCTTTGCTAACTATGCCTTCACTTTCTTCTTGCAGTTACAGTAGTCTTTTTCTTAAAGCTTATTAACTGTTTTGAAGCTTTAGATATTTTTACTACAAAACCTTTCTCTCTGATATGCCTTACTATATTTGTTTATTTTTGTCAATGATAGTTTTGTTTTTTTATGATAATTCTTTATTTTTCTCGAATAATTACTTTTTCTTCTCTTCAACTTATTTCTACAAGTTCATGGATTTGGTTTACAACTCTTTCTTTTGATCCATTATTTATTTATAATCTAATCTATCTTCAATACTAAGTCTTCTGTGCTCTGTATAGTCTTTTTTCTATTACAAAGCATGGTTATCTTCAATACATCCCCTTTTTTCATTAATGTTACCCCGAGCATGCCCTTTTTGCTCAAATAGCTGATTGAGGTAAATATTCTTATTCATTTCGTTCTCTATCACTTACTATGATTTCTTATGTACCAATTTTAATGTCTCAATGTCCTTATCAAGTGTCTTATCCAACTAAGGAATTTTAGATCCACTGTATCTCTTTAAAAACTATTGAGATGACTATCGCTTGATAAATTATAAAGGCGCATGAGGAAGAGTTGAGTAAGTGTTTGATTTATACGCATCCTAAGGCTTGAATGCATTCTCAACTTTCTTAACTTCATTGCTGAATTTCCTTAACGACAAATCATATTTTGGTTATCCATATTCCTTGGAAGTATAGTTATCCAGTTTGGGGTTAGTTTCAAAGTGATAAAGATATGGTTTTTGCTGATTATTGGTTTCATAGTTATTTTCTCTGAAACTATTGCATGGAACATAATCCTTAAATTCATATCTTTATTCTCTGTTACTCAACAATCTACTCCCGTCTACTGACTCCTTCTTCATAACTTTGTTCACTTTGTCATTGGGGTATGCATTTGAAGGATTGAACCTGATTTGGAGAGGGGAGCTATTGAGAGGACGGCTTTCGGAGGAAGGCTGATACTAAAGAGTGGTCCTAAGGGTCGAGAAGTTGTTCTTGTTGCTTTAGTAGAAGGATTAGTTGGATACAAGATCGTTGATAGATTCACTGCGCCTGTAATTAAATTTACTCTGAGGAATTTCCTCATTGGGTAATCCAGATGAGGCTCTATTGTTGATCTTAATAGGAGAATGGCAGATGTATTTCTTATCATCAGTCATTGGCTGTCTGCTGAAGGTGGCCACTGATGGATTGCCAATATTATTGTCAGCTCTACTTTGATTATTATGGGTGCCTTTGGGCGGAAGGTTGCTATTTTTGGCTACACTAAGAAAGATGTGGGCCGATGAGTTGGGTTTGGGATGTTCAACACGCATTTCGTTGAAGGAGGGAGGTTTATTGATGAGTAGATGGTTTTGGAGATCGGGTGGACGAAAAGCTGGTAACTTGCCATTAGGTTAGACACTATGGTTGAAGACGGGTGGATGATGGCTGGGGTGATTTTGGTTCCTTCCCTTGAGGTAGGCATCAAAATACATGACTGTTATTACTATTAATGATTATTCATCATTATCATAAGACTCAAGCATATTGGCTTTACTGGAATTGGTTCAATACTTGGATTGGCATAAAGCAGACAGGATCATTTGATTACTTCAGTTTTTGAAGGAGATGTTGTATCCTCCGTTGTCAGATTGGTTAAGTTTGAAGTTATCCAGGCTTAGACCGAAGAATCCTAACACGTTGTTGCCGATAGTCTTCAAACCGTCAATCACCTCCTTCTTCCTTTTTTCGTTGAGCTCCTCCACTACTTTTTCCAACTGCTTTATCTTTACAATTGATTTGTAGTCAGTGGGATTCATTTCAACGATTTTCTTATACTAGGCAAGTGCCTCTTCAGGATTATCGACTTTCTAGTAAGCTAGGGCCAAATTTAGATGGGCTTTCATATAGCTTGTATCCTAATTTAACCCATTTTTACTGATTTTATTGACTTTTTGCAGTATTAAATTGCCTCCTTGTGGTCATTCTCTTTACTCAAACAAATGCTTATATTCGAGTAAAGGATTGCCCTCAGCCTCTATTGGCTTAATGCCGCATACTGTAGTGCATGCTGATAGCTGTATATGGCTTTGTAGTATTACTACTTCTTAAAATGTTCATTTCCCTATGCTTTATATGTTTAAGCCAAAGCAGTATTTTCTTAAATGAACTTTTAAGCCTCTGGCTATTCGGGTTTGATTTCGATAATGGGTTCCTCGATGTCCTTTGCTTCTTACTACCTAACCTATTCCTTGAGATGGGATTATTGGTGCTATTCTTGATTCTATTAAGTTGATGTTGTGAGTTTGGTTTGGGGACTACTTTCTGCCATATTGCTTTTAGATACAAAATAAATATAGATAATTCGAGAATAAGCAAGCAATAAATTATCTTCACCCAAATACCTTATATTTCAAACATCCATTCATAAATAAATGGCTCCATCAATATTCTATTATAATAAAATTCTTATGCTTTTCAAAACACACAAAACAAGTCCCTCCTCTGCCAGCTTCCCTCAATAACTCTCCTACCTCAAAAATAACACAAAGGCATCAGAGAATATAAGTAAAAACAGCGAATATTACAAAGTAATGACATCGATATTGGATTTATTACTCAATAAATATCCCTCAATAAGCTCAGAAATGTTAGTACTCAAGCAGGCTCTTAAAAAGTGGTATGAGCACCTCTCAGAATAGACCAACGACCGCAATAGAGAAATACTTAGAATGAAGGATGATGCGATGATGAATGTCTCAAGGGATGTTGGCACTGTCTTATAGGAAATCGGTTACTATCTCAAGTACCTAACACAAAGATATCAAGACCAAGATTTGAAAAAATATTATACAAAGTATTTAGGAGTGATAAAAAGACTATAATGGAACCAAGCTGAAACATTCACTAGAGATATATAGATACAGACCGATCCTTAATAGGTGATTATTTCAACTTCAGCCCACTCTATTCCAACCTTCAGAAGTATCAAAATGATCCACCACCCTCACTCAGGAAGCGATATAACTCTCGACAGCCTACCTGGCTCCTTCAAAGTGATCGAACAGGACAGATACGTGAAGATCAAGTAGGAAAATCTGTAGCTATAGAGGAAGTTTGACCAAATGCAGTCTAAGGTAAAGTAGCTCCAGAATGAAAATAGATAGTTAAAGATAGAAATCGATCGGCTATTTGTCTAAAATCAAGATCTCAATAGCAGTAAGGAGAAATCACTGCAATAACTCGAGAAGCTAAAGTAGCTACTCTATGACCTCAAGAACAAAGAATAATAGGCCACCCAATATGAATAGACCAAAAGAGCCCAGTTCTAATAAGCTTAAAGTAAGTACTCTCAATTCGATCAAATTAGAAGTGCACTGCATCAAACCCTTGAAAACGCATAGTAAGAGATCGTAAGAAACGAATCTTTAGCTAAACTAGGTGAGCCTTAACAGTACTTCAATAATAATTTCATTGTAGAAAATGACTAGAAGTACAGAACGATAAAAAAAGGAGCTGCTTTGTAGGAGAGCGACGTAAGCAGTGAGATGAGAATGATGCTTTTGCAAGCATTAGCAATAAAGTCATTTCTTAGTGAAGCATCCATATGATTCTATCAGTCTTTATTACTTATCAACATTCATCCAAATAGTATCAGCTTATTCTCCTTATGCTTCTTCTCACTTCTTTTCCCTCGCTTTGATATTTTACGTCTCTTGTAGGGAATATACTATGAACTCTCACTATCTTACTTCGCCTCAGTACTTCTCAATTTCACTTATTTCGTTATCTTTTACCTTATAGGCGTACTCTGTATGGAGAATTCCTCCTCTTTCTTATCTTAAGGAATAGTATTTTGGATTTATATTTTAGATGGCTTAGGAGGGGGGTGTACTTTAGGCGTAAATGTATAGAGTTTAGTGCTGAACCTTTATTGGGAATGTCGAGACCACCCTTTGAGAAAAGCTGACAGTTATTTACTTTAGCTTGTTGCAATATCAGTATTATGCTATGTATTCATAACTTTTAGATTATTGGCGGGTATACAATATTAT
>JACCDV010041871.1_pt1 | contig 15369 bp, 15 predicted proteins | sample 7446131 | NCBI WGS metagenome assembly JACCDV01 (sample SAMN15323448, study PRJNA562643) | freshwater metagenome | isolation source: river surface water | place: USA:Blue River Watershed | collected 2017-08-17 | reverse complement strand
CATCTTATAAAACAATTGTAAAACAAGGAGATAGTCTGAAAATTCTAGAGCCTTTTAGGACTCCTCGCAAAATAACACTCTCTCCGTCTTCTCTTCCTATTTATATTCTCTATGAAGATTCAGACCTTATAGTCGCGAACAAAGCAGCACAAATATCCACACACCCAAGCCTATCTGAAGCAGGTCTTGGACAAACCCTAGTAGAAGCCCTTCTGACTCATTGCGAAAAAGAAAATCTCTGGGAAAAAGAAAGACAAAGCTCAGAGAGACCAGGAGTGGTTCACAGACTAGACAAAAACACAACAGGAGCTCTTGTTTGGGCAAAAAATGAAAAAACTCTTGTTCATCTCCAAAAACAGTTTAAAGAAAAAACAAATAAAAGAGAGTATCTCGTTCTTCTAGAAGGCGAAATGAAAGAAAAGCAAATTCTTTATGAAAGTTTTCTTATAAGAGACCAAAAAAACAAAACACGTTTTACTTCTACACAAGAAAAAAACAAAGGTGGAAAGTGGGCTAAAAGCCTATTTAAACTTGAAACTATCTACAGCGGTAAATACACTCTCTGCAGTGTTACTCTTCACACAGGAAGAACTCACCAAATTAGAGTTCACGCGAAAGAACTAGGTCTTCCTGTGCTTGGAGACCCTCTATACAACATAAAAAAAACAGTATCTGAAGTTTTTAGTCCAAGAACTAGAAAGTTGATAGAACAACTCTCTAGACAAATGCTACATGCAAAGACTCTAGGTTTTATTCATCCGAGAACAGAAAAATCTTTAACTTTTGAAGCCCCTCTCCCTGAAGATTTCAAAACTCTGCTCGAATCTTTTGAACTATAATGTGAGACTACGTGCTAATTCTCCAAATGTTTTTGATTGAGAAGCATCTTCTTTTAAACTTCCAAGATACTTTTCAGGTTCCTCAAGAACTTTTAAAATAGATTTGATCCCATCATAAGCACTTAGACCATCTTCAATACGCTCATCATAAGAGAAACGAATATTCATAGATTTTTCAAAAGTCACTTGCCCATCTTTAACCACAGGTCGATCAAAAACTTTTCCAACAGTAATAAAATGAGGACACGTTCCCCAATCATAAAGATGGTGATAACTTGATTGCATACCAAGACTTCCAAGATTTGCAATGAAAGCACTCGTATACATAGCATCACTTCGAATCAAAAAACTAGGCAGAAGGTTATAATAATCAAGAGTCTTAGCTGTTTTTAAAGCTAAAACCATAAGAGGTCTTGGCAGTTTAAAAAACAAATTAGCTTCCACATCAAAAGAAGTTTTTTTATCAGATCTTTCTACATTAATTTTTCCATGAATTTTCTCGCTCATCTCATGGAGAGTTGTGTTTTCATGAATAGACATCTTAACAGCTGCTACTTTAGCTTGTTTGTTAAGTTTTTTTCGTTTCATGGTAAAAGTAATAGACTGTCCTTTTCTTTGATACAAACGATAACCTTTAACAAAACGATTCATTTGAGGATTTTTGACAAGACTAATCCCACCGGCAAAAACAAGACAGTGAGTCATATCAAGATCTCTTGTTTTCTTTATTTCATCTAAAAACTTTAAAAGATTATCAGCTTTAATATACTCATCAAAATAAACGACAGAACTGCTTGCTTCAGGTTGAATATAGCTAAGAAGCCTTCTGTATGGATGAAGTTTTTTGATAAGAATACCATCTGGCCTTGATGTCTTTAGCTGCAAAAAAAACCAAACTAGAAAAAAAAGAATCAAAGAAACTGTGGCAAATCCCATTTCACACCCCCTTCTAAATTTTATGATGAAATAAAAGAAGCTAAATCATGATAAAGCTCTCTAGATTTTTCCAAAAGCAAAAGATGACCAGCCCCTTTGTATAAAACTAATTTGCTGTGACTTGTTTGTTCTCTTAACCTAAGAGCATCCTCATTGGAAACGACAAGATCATCAGTCCCATGAATTAAAAGTGTTGGGACTGTGATTTCTTTAAGCGAAAAATATTTAACTGGTGTCTTGAAAAGAGCTTCTCTTTGAGCTCGAGCTCCTTCCTCAAACCCTGAATTCATGTTTTCTAAAATCATTTTAGCCATAGCGTTTATGATAGGTCTATTTTTTTCAAGAAATTCACTTGAAATATAACTTGAAAGTTTGCTTTCAATAGAGCCTACTGTTTTACCCCAAGGTTTTTCAGCACTATTTTTTACAAACGATAGATCAGCAGGTGTACTCACAAGAGAAAGACTCTTTACCCTTTCTTTCTCGTCGTGAGCCACAATCCGAGCAATGACCCCACCCATAGAAAAACCTACCAAATGAAACTCTTTAAAACCTAAAAAATCTGCCAGCGATAAAAGATCAAAAGCAATGTCACGTAGATTGTCAAAACATAAAGCTTTTGTTTCGCCAGCACCTCTATTATCAAAAATAAGAACCCTGTAACCCTGTTTTGATAAAAAAGTAGCCAGTTGTCTAAAATCTCGACATGGTCTTGTATAACCATTCACAAGAATAACAAGGCTCCCTTGATCTCCATAAATTTCATAATGAATAGTTGCATAAGAGTTGTCAAAAAAAGCCATTTCTCCTAACCTACACTTTCTAAAAATTAAGATCGACCTTCAGATGGAAGTCACTTTACTATGAAACTTAAATCTGCACACCTTCTCTTCTTTATGAGTCTTTTAGTTATTTTTGTTTTTTTCTTCCTTGAATTTTTCAATCCACCCCAAAAAAGAACACGCGAATATGAAGTTGAAAGTGAAGAGATTTCTTATTCAGGAAATGTGCGTGTAGAAAACTTTGAAGAAGCTAAAAAGTTACTTCGCAAATTTTATGCTCAAAACACTTTTGAAACCTTTTACTGCGGTTGCGCTTTTACGGGAAGCCATGTCCAACTTGATTCCTGCCCTTTTAAACCTTCTTCTCCTAAAAGCAAGCGCGCAAAAAGGATTGAATGGGAACATGTGGTGCCAGCATCTCAATTTGGACAATACTTCCCTTCTTGGAAAAAAGGTCATAAAAATTGCAGAAATGCTTACGGAAAAGACTTTAAAGGGCGGAGGTGTGCGCAGCTTATCTCTAAAAAATACCGGCTAATCGAAGCTGATCTTTATAACTTAGTTCCAGCCATTGGTGAAGTTAATGCTATGCGCTCAAACTACCCTGTGAGTATTTTAGGAGAGGGGAAAAACCTACTAAAAGGTTGTGACACAAAAATTTTTGAAAACAAAATAGAGCCTCGCGTAGAAGTTAGAGGCTTGATGGCGAGAATCTATCTTTATATGGATAGAACTTACCCAGGTTATCAAATTATTCATTCAGAAAACAAAAACTTTCTAGAATCTTGGTCTAAAGAATACCCACCAAATGAACATGAAATTAAGCGAAATCAATACATTGAAAACGTTCAAGGAAATTCTTTTATTGAATTATCAATTAGGTAAGTTGATTCAAAATACGGTTTATTATTGACACACTACATACTATAATGTAATTCCATAATTTGCTTACGTATACTTGTAATCCGAGCAAGATGCCAAGTATCTGCTAGTAGAGTTTATTCTTTACTAAGCTTTGTAAGTGGGGTCTAAGCCGAGTCACTGCATAGTTAAACCTTCCGGTGTCTGTAAACTGCAAGTATTATCATTTCCCACTGATCATCACAAAAAACACTATTCACCTTAAGTGGCCCGAGCTTACAACCCAAGCTCGTGCTGTAAAGCTTTTTCTCTTTTGGTGAGCGATTGAGTTATCCTCTCCCACTCAATACTAAGAAGTAATGATTCTCCTAGTTTTAAACGACTAAGCCTCATACCTAAAGTGCGAAGAAGTTCTTCTGCTAGCCCTAAGCTACGCAGTCCTGCCTCATTGAAACCGCGAGACCTAGTTTCCTTCGGAGAAATAAGGAAAAAATCTTTCTGAGCCTCGCTGGCAAATTTTAGCTTAAAAATCAAACTAGAACTTTCATCTTGGGAAAGAGCATAAGCTTCAAAAATATGATATAAAGCACTCATAAATAGGTTTTTCTTTAGTTTTTGTGGAGTGCTAAGATCAATCTCAGTTTGTTCAATTAAAAAAGAAACCTTTGGACGCGCTATCTTATAAAGATTTATAGAGCTTTCAAGTAAATCAAAAAAAAGAATCTCTTTCTCTTGATCAAAAAGAAAATCTCTCCAGTGTTCGAGTACAGAAGAAATCTCTTTTTTTCTTCGCAAAGACTCTTTACACAGAGAGGACACATTCTCTAATTCACAAGTTAAAGACGAACTAACTCCTTGAAAAAAATTTACTTGCTCCTCGAGCATAGAAGAGCCTTCGACTAAACCTTCTCTTTCTTGCAAGTTTCTCATCAGCTTTCTGTAACCCACTTCCGTAGCTTCTTTTTTCCACTCAGATAACTGTTTCTCAAGTGTCTGTAAATTATGACCAAGACCTTCTGTTACTTTTTTAAAAGTTTTTTCTCCAATAGACTCTAGACGATTTAAGTCATATTGAAGAGAAGAAGAGAAAGATTTTAATTGATCAAGAAAAGATTTATAAATAGTTAAATGAATTTTTCTGTCTAAACTTTCTTCACTCTTTTTTTGATAAATCTCTAGTTCTTTTTCCATTTTCTTAAGTTTCATTTGAGTATCAAAATTAGATTGCAACTTTTTTGAAACTAAACTTGTCACATCATCATAAAAGGACAAAGATCCATTTTTTTTAGGACTTCTTAATTCTTTCAAACAGTGAGCATAGAGTTCTTTGTCTTCCATTTTACTAGCATCTTCACACCATTTTTTTAAGTTTTCATAAATTTTTTTTTCTCTTCTCAGTAGAAGAGATCCTTCCACAAAAATCAGAAAACAAAGAAACATAGACAAAAGTAAAAGTATATTTCCACCCTTCAAAAACAAAGAGCTATTAGGAGCAAAAAGAGAGGGAAAAATACCATACTGATATTGCTCAATAAAAAGATTTATCTGAGACTCTTCTTCCCCTCTTTTTTCATTGGGGAAAAAGCTATAAAATTTCTTTACGAAGGAAGAAGACTCGCTTTTTTCACTCACAATAGAAATAGATTCTTTCGCTAAAGAAGCTTCTAAGAAAGGACGCTCTCTAAGCCAAGCGGAACCTAAATGAAAAGAACCTTGAATACGGTAGGTGTTTTTTTCAAATTCTAGTATCTTAACAAGAGAAACTGTAGGCGATCCTTTATAGTCAGAAACATAGAATTTCTGTTCACCTCCTTTAAAACAAGGAAGTTTATGATCATCAAATAAGCTAAAAACACCAATAAGCATGCAGTCAGAAGAAAAAACTTGAACCTCATCAAGCTCTGATAAGCTTAACTCTGAAAAGAAAAATCGTTTAGAAAAATTAGTATCAAAAAGATTGAGTTTTTTTTCTTCGCGAAGAATGGCTACAATATCTTCCATTTGACGACTTAAAACATGAAGAGATGTTGTTACTTCTTGGGCAAAATTTTCTCGAATCTTTGAAAAAGATTTTCTTTTTATATTTACATAGTCTACTAAACAGTGCAAAAATAACAAAAATGTTAATACAAGAAGAAGAGAAAGAGTCTTCCAAGTAAGACGTTTGCCCATGAAAGAGAACCTTATTCTAAATGAGAGACTATCTTCAAAAGAAAGCCTCCCCATTTAAGTTGTTATTACTCTACTAATTCTACCAAAATTCCTGAGGTGTATCTAGGGTGAATAAAAGCAATTTTAGAGCCACCATGACCAAGACGAGGTTCCCGATCAATCATAACAATACCTTTACTCACAAGATGTGCTATAGCTGATTCAAGTCCTTTGACCCTAAGTGCCAAATGATGAATGCCTTTTTGATTTTTTTCTCTATAACGAGCAACAATACTATCACTACTCATAGGCTCTAGAAGCTCTAAAGCAGAGCTACAACCAGAACGAAAAACAGAGACTTCTGTCTTTTGATCAGATATTTTTTCTGTCCCTAAAAAAGACATTCCAAGAATATCTTTTAACAAAGAAAAAAGATTATGACTCCCATCTGTCACAATTCCTATATGATCAACACCTTCAACTTCAAAATCTTTCTTCATTAAAATTCCCCCATGTTCTCAAAATAGCTTCAAAAATAAACAAAAAGAGAGTATCTATTAGATTAGAATCTTAGCCTTTAAGTTGCAAGGAAAAACAAATACCAAAAAAGACTGAAGATTAGGGAATGATGGGTTTTGAATATAAATAACAAGAGTCTTTATCTGGAAATTTACAAAAATTCCCTTCGGCAGGAATTAAATAATACAAGGTTTCATAATCTAAATTTCTTTTTTTTGTTGAAACTTGAAGAGGAATCAGATGACTTTTAAGCTCTAATGCTGGAGAAAAATTCCAAAATTCTTGCTGAACTGCATTTTTTTCAGAAAGAAACCAACTTCCATCCACTCTTTTAATTAAAAAAGGAATTGAGGCTCTTTTTTTTATTTCTGAAAACAACTCTTCTACCCAACTAGATGAAGAAAAAGTTTTTCCTTGATACTCAAAAAAAGTTTTTTTCTGCTCATGGGGAAACCTTACATGAACTCCACAAGAAAGAACAGAACCGACTCCTCCTTCTCTCTCAAGTGGCTCGATATAGACTTGTAACAAAGCTCCCATGTCATAAAAAAAGCCTAAACGAGAAGCTTCTTTTTTTAGAGCTGTTTCTAGTTTTAGAGTCTCACCAAAAGAAAAATATTTGTCTTGGGCTTCTTTTTTTTCAGAAAAACTAAAGTATATAAGCTCCAAAGCTTTTCTCTTATTTGAAGCTAAAAGCAGATCTTGATCAAGAGAATTTAAATTTAAAGAAGAGGATAAACGATCGAATACGACAAGCGCATCAAAAACAAACAATCCATTTTCATCTGAATGAATTTCTACTCTTTTAGAGAATTCATCATCATGCAAATAACTTATAAGTGTTAAAAAAAATGGATCTCTTGTTCTCCTTTTAATAATCCCCTGCCATTCACCAAAAGTATCTACTTTACCAATGAGCTCTTTATCATAAAAAATTTTAAAGCCAGAAAGAATTTTTCCTTCTTCATCCACAATTTTTAAATGAATTTTCCATGAAACTTGATTTCCTTTCTCTTTAGCTCCATATGAATTCGACGAAAGAAGAAGGAAAAGAAAAAGAACTACACCCTCTTTTACTCCTTTCATGATGACTCCTAAAAAAATATTAAGATCATGAAATCAAACAAAATTTCTCAATTTTTATTGCTATCGTCATTTTTTTGCGTAAACTTAAGAAAAAAATAAAAACACTGAGGAAACAAATGGTTATAAAAAAAATAAAGAAACCTTTTAGAATATTTTTCTCAGCAGGAGAAGACTCTGGAGATATCTTAGCAGCGAATTTATTCTTAAAACTCAAAGAAAAAAAAACAAACATAGTGGGTTATGGCCTAACTGGACAAACCATGAAAAAAAGTGGGATCAGAAGCCTTTTTGATCTAGAAAATCTAAAAGTTATGGGATTTCAAGAAGTTTTATCAAAACTACCTGAACTAAAAATACTAGAACAAAGACTTCTTCAAAAAATAGATCAAGACCCTCCTGACTTAGCTATTCTTGTAGACTACCAAGAATTTAATCAAAACCTTGCAGAACAAATAAAACTAAGAGGAATCCCTTCAGTTCTTTATGTTGCGCCTCAAGTATGGGCTTGGAGAGAAAAAAGAGCAGAAAATTTACATAAAAAAGTTGATCTTATACTTGGTTTACTCCCTTTTGAAAAAACTTTTTTTGAAAAATATTCTGTAAATTATGAGTTCATTGGGTCTGATATCTTTGATCGCACAGAACCGTATCGAAAAAATCTCAAAGAAAAATTAAATGTAAAAAAAATAATTTTCTTCCCGGGAAGTCGCTTGTCAGAAATAAAGCATATGCTTCCTCTTATGATCGAAATTATTAAACATATGAACCAAGAAACTTTTCAAATTTCTATACAAATAAAAGACTCTTTCAAAGAAGAAGAATTAAATAATTACCTTACGCCTTTCGGGATACTTCTTAAAAAAAACTGTCTTGAATTAAACGAAAATGGGAAAACAACTTCTATCTCAATCACACGAAAAGACGGAATCCTTATGATGTCTCATGCCGATTTTGCTGTCGTTACAAGCGGCACAGCCTCTCTTGAGTGCGCTCTTCTTGGGACCCCTCTTTTCATTCTTTATAAAACAAGCTTTATTAATTATACACTAGTAAGCAACCTCCTTAAAACAGATCATATTGCCTTGCCTAATATTGTTTTAAAACGAAGAGCCTTTGATGAATTTCTTCAAAAAATAGACCCTAAAGAAATCGCTAAAAAATTAGACGAAAAACTTAAAAATAATAAAGAATTAGAAGACTTAAAAGACAGTTTAAAAGAATTAAGGTCTTTTTTTACTCCTCATGCTTCTGAAAAAGCAGCTAGCTTGCTTTTAGAAAAATTCTTTTATTAGCTCACAAAAAGAAGCTGCTTCTAGACTTTTTATAAGAACTCTGTTAAAATTTGACTTCTGTACTTTATATTTCAGTCTTAGGATTTTTCCCATGAAAGAAAAAAATCTAAAAATTGCTCTTATAGACTCTGGTTCTGGTGGCCTTGCGATCCTTAATGGACTTATAAAAAAACTTCCACACGCTCATTTTGACTACCTGTGTGATAACTTATTCTTTCCCTTTGGTGAGCAAGAAAGCTCTTTTATCCGCACACGATTTGTGCATATAGCCACAGATTTTTACGAAAAAAATAAACCTGATCTCCTTGTTATTCCTTGCAACACAGCCAGCACTATGATTCTTGATGATTTACGTCAAAAAATTTCTATTCCTGTCGTTGGTGTTGTACCTGCTATCAAAACAGCAAGTCAAATTTCTCAATCTAAGATCGTTGGAATTCTAGCGACTAAGACTACGATCGAAAGTCCCTACTTAGATGCCTTAATTAAAGAGTTTGCATCAGATTGTCGCGTCTTGAAAAAAGCTAGCCCTACTTTAGTCACTTTAAGTGAAAAAAAAATAGGAGGTTTAAAAGTCGACGAGAAGCTTCTCAATGAAGAAATAAAAGACTTTCTAAAAGAAGAAAAACTAGACACAGTTGTTCTTGGCTGCACTCATTTTTCTCAACTTTTTCCAGAACTAGAACAAGCTAGTGCTGGAAAAAATATTCAGTGGATCGACTCCACAGAGGCTATTATAAAAAGAGTTTTAAGCCTTCTTCCTCCTCAATTATCAAAAGAAAATGAAATAGCAGGTTCCATAAAAATATTTTATACAAAGGACACTTTAAATAAAGACTCCTGGCGCAAATTTATTTCTTCACCTGTTCATTCATTTCATTTATTTCCTTGAGCATAAGATAAAGATAAACCCTAGAAAAAACTTTTTCCTGACGATGTAATTGAAAAAACGGGCCTATTAAAGGTATTTTGCTTAAAAATTTATTGTATCCTTTCGATTTTTTCTTTCTTTCGTAGTCAGTCGTCCCCACAAGCTTAGGCTCATCAGGAGAGAGTATAATCTCTCCTTGCATTTCTATTGTCTCTAAAGAAACATGAGCTCCCCCCTCAGAAGGAACAGACATATTTAAATGAAACCTTGTCCTGCCACTTCCTTTGAAATTACTATGAACAATAGTTTTGAGACTAAGACCATAACTTTTCCACTCTAGAAACTGAGGACTTTTTTCCCACAATGAATTTTCTTTCACAAGTGAGATTTCGCCCCCTGTTTTTGTAATACCTTCAATCCCTTCAAGCAAATCAAGCACAGGTCTTCCTATGATTTCAAACTCAGATTCATTCTCTCTTGCCTTTAAATGTTTTAATAAGCCTTCACTCAAAGAAAAATTTTTATCAATGAGTTCTCCTTCTAGGAGAGGAGATCCTCCTAATTCATGAGCAAAATTTTTCGAAACCAAGATAACTTGCCCAAAAATTTGGTATCGTTTCTGACTGACTTCATGTAAGCAATTTAAATGCAAAGGAACTTGTAATCCTAAGTCTTTTAAAAGTTCTTTACTCTTACTGATTTGAACTGTAGGAAGTTTTCCTGACTCATGGCAATCAACCAAAGCAGAAATCACTCCTGATGAACTAATAGAAACACTGTTTAAAAAAGAGAGATAATTTTCAAGTTTTGTTTGTAAAACCAAGCGATTTTTTTCTTCTAATCTAAGAGAAAAAACACACCCTGTTTTATTTTGACACCACGATTTCAGTTGATAAAAAATCTCCCAAGAAGAAGATTCACCAGAAATTCTCATCGGATTTTCAGTGCAATAAATCCCATCATTTTGACAGAAAGGATTTGGTAACTCTTGTTTTTCTTCAGATTTTTTATCATGCACTTCTATTAAAATTTGATAAAATTCTTCAGTCTCAGAGTTTCTATAACTTAAAACAACAAAACCTCTCCTATGAGCAACAATGCGCCACTTTTTATTAGAAATAGAATTTAGAAGAACAACTCCCTTCTTCGATAAATTAACTTGATAAGGATTTTTCATCTGAATCTCATGAATATCCCCCACTTCAAGAATGAGACTTTCTAAACTTTCCTTGCCTGAAGAAAACAACTGAAGGCTTGTTATTAAGAAAAAAAATCCCACGGAAAAAACTAACTTAAGAACCCCCATAAGACACCTCAAATTTCCTAGAACACAGCTCATAGCCCAAAGCTTGCTCATAAGGGATAAGAAAATAATTTCTACTAGTAAAAATCTTAATATAAGAAAAAATATCTTTTTTTGCAGCTTCCACAAAAAATGAAGAATTTTTTCTTTGCACTTTTGTGTAAGATTCAGATTCCAAACAACCAGACTTTTCTTGATCTTTCTTCCCACGAAGAAGCATGACACGCATTCCAGAGTAAACACGAGGAGATTCCACATACTTGAATTGAGTGTTTTTCACAGGAATCAAAGCGTTATAGGGTGAAATTGTTTCTTCCATAGATGGCCTCTTATTCACATTACTCAAAGCTAATCCCAAAAACAAACACACAAGATGTGTCCCCATAAGCGGCCAATCGCTAGAAAAAAAAGACTTCTTAACTTTTTCCACACAAAACTCCTTTATTCAAAAAAAAGTTCAATTATTTGATGAGCCCCGTCCTCCTGCTGTCCTCTATGATCTGAATTAGGAGGGATACAAGATTTGATATAAGAACTTTCAAAATAATCTTTTATATTTTTAGGACAAACTTTTATTTCATTCTCACTTTTTTCTAAAAAATTATTTTTTTTTAGATATTTATAATTTTCTAAAAAAAATGGGCTAAAAATAAAAAAGACAACAGGAATCAAGGCTAAAAACATGATTTTTTCTCACTCATAGTGAATAGCCCAATTAGGCCAAAATCTTGGTAGTTTTTTGTTTCTTTCTTGATAAGGTAGAGCTTTTAAAGAAAAAAGTGGTTCTCCCGTGCAGTTTTCTTCTCTCAAAAACGGCTCAAGGAAATTTTGATATCTTATTTTTATCTGATGAAAATTTTCTTTTTTTTCAGGGAGAGATCTTATCAAATAAAGATAAGCATTTTCTAAATTTAGAGAAGTCGCTTTGATAGAAGCACAGCGTTCTATTTGAAATTCTCTTTGTGTAGCTTTTTCATACCAAACAACTGCTTGCTTCAAATCTAAAAAAGCACCCATTATTTGGCATAAGCCAAGAAGAAAAAAAAATAGTGAAATATAAAAAGGAAAAACAAACATAGAACCTCCTCTTTGTAAGGAAAGTTCTAATCAAGAAAGAAGAAGTCAGAAAGTGACTTATAAAAGAGTGAGATAATTTTTCATAACAACTTTTATTGATTCACTACTTTCATTTTTCCTTTTTTGTAATCATCCGTATACTGTGCGAGCAACACTTTAACCTGCTTAGAGAGAAACATCATCCCAATAATATTAGGAAATGCCATAGAAAGAAACATTAGATCAGAAAAATTAAGCACATGCTTCAAAGACAAAACAGGGCCTAAAACAACACAAATTAAATAAACCACTCTATAACTAAAAATATGCTTTTTTCCAAATAAGTACTCAGTGGCTTTTTCTCCATAATAATTCCAAGAAATCATAGTAGAATAAGCAAAAATAAAAATAGCAACTGTCAAAGCCATGGGCATGACACCACCAAGAGTCTCAAAAGCTTTTGCTGTAATAAGAGTTCCCTTACCACTTAAAGAAGGATCTAAATGAGCTCCTGTTATTAAAATTGTAAAAGCTGTCATTGTGCAAACCACATGAGTATCAATAAATGGGCCTAACATTGCCACAATACCTTCTCTCACAGGCTTATCTGTCTTTGCAGCAGCATGAGCAATAGCTGCTGATCCAAGACCAGCTTCATTAGAAAAAGAAGCCCTCTTAACTCCTTGTATTAAGACACCAACAAACCCTCCTGCCCAAATAGAATCAGGATTAAAAGCTTGAACAAAAATTTGGGTAAACATAGAAGGAATCAAAGAAAAATTACTGACAATAATCACTAAACAAGAAACACAATAAAAAATACACATAAAAGGTACTAGCTTACTCGTCACTTCTCCAATACGTTGAATCCCACCAATAATAACAACCCCAACAAGCAGGGCTAAAACAAAACCCATAAACCAAGGATGATTTGCTAAGAAAGGGATCTGCTCTGCCAGTAACTCGTAGGTTTGATTTCCTTGAAACATATTACCTCCCCCAAGAGAGGCAACAATTGTAAAAACAGCAAAGACCACAGCAAATCCTTTGCCAAGCCAAGCGAGCTTTGGCAAGTATTCCTCGAAGCCTTTTTCTAGATAAACCATTGGTCCACCTAGAACACTTCCATCTTTATGAACAATCCGGTACATCTGCGCAAAGGTGCAACAAGAAAATTTCATGCTCATTCCAAAAAATGCACTGACCCAAAGCCATAAAACAGCACCAGGACCACCAAGAGAAATGGCAATAGCAACTCCTGCAATATTTCCTAACCCCACAGTAGCAGATAAAGCTGATGTTAAAGCTTGAAAATGAGTTATCTCACCTAAATCTTCTTTCCTGTCATACTTACCTCGGACCACGTCAATTGCATGAAGAAAAAAACGGATGTTTACAAAAGAATATCGAAAACTAAAAAAAATAGAACCAAAGACCATCACAAGAAGAATCAAAGGAAGTTTCAAGGGGTGATCACTATAGAACAAAAAACTTCCCCAGAACTCATTAAACTGGAAAAAAATGTTGTCTATAGCTGCTTCAAAATCTGAAGCCCAAAGAGGGGATGAAATAAGCATGCTAAGAATATAAGAGTATATACGCATAAAAACACCTTACACAACACGCTAAGAATAAAAAAAGACTTGTCACCTAAGGTAGTCTTTATACTATTTTTTGACAATTCTTTTTCAAAAAAAGAATTCATATTTATGGGCTAAGGAAAAAAGACCAATTAAGTAAAAACGGTAAAAAGAAAAAAACAAAAATCCCAGTGTAAATAAAAAGTTCATAAAGCGGGTAAAGATCAAAGCTTTTTCCCTGTTCTAAAAGATCCGTGTCTATTTGTTCAAGAATCCAATTCTCAAGAAAATTCTTTCCATCTTCTTCGTATAAGGCACCAGTTATAAGAGCATTTTTTCCTTCTTTAGCAAAAAAAATTTCATACTCATTTCCACTTACAGTTTGACTTAAAAAATAGAGCTTCAGCCATAAGAAAAACTCATCTGAAATCGTTTTATAGAAAAAAGAAGATTTTACGGCTTGTTTTTTAAAAATAAAACAAATCAAAGACACAAAAAGAGATCCTCCACAGAAATAAAAAAATTGCTCTTTTTCAAAGGAAGGAGGAGGATTTGATTTTAGGAAAAAAAACTTCAAAAAGAAAACTAGCAAAAAACAAAATGAAATAAAAAAAATAGTCCTAAAAAAAAGAGCAAGATTCATTTGTCTTTTTCTTCTATAAAAAGAAGTTATTTTTCTAATCGCTTGTTCAAGAAATCTAAGCTTTGAAAATGATTTATAGGAAAGAATTCTTGTTTCTTTCCAAATTTTGTAAATTTTTTCTTCTTCTTTTGAGCTCGGAAAAGCTTTTTCCTGATTGATTCTTAAAGATTTCAGATATTTTTCTAAGTTTTTAAGATTTTTTTCTTCGTTTTTTCCCAAAAACCTAAAAATAAAAAAATAAACAATGGAAAAAATGATTTCTGGAAAAAAAGACATAGATCCCCCTAGTTAAAATCCTGTCTTAAACAAAAAAGAAGAAGAAATCGAGCGATATGTGGGAAGAATTATGATTTTTGGGAATTTTTCTAAGCTTTTTCTTTTAGAAAGATTCCGTTAGAACTGCAAGAATCATCTTTCAAGAAAAAAGGACATTTATGAAGAAATTTTATTGCTTATCTTTACCTATCCTTCTTTTGCTAAGCTTTACGAGTGGAAATGTTTTTTGTGAAATTGAAAACTTAGGGAATCCTTTAAAAAATCTCTTTAGAGGAAGTCGTCTTTTCAATGGTGAAGACGATTTTAAACAATTAAAGGAGATGGGAGTTACTCATATTGTTAACCTAGAGTTTAAAAAAGATGATGAAACTCTTTGCTCAAAATATGAGATGACCTGTATCCATAAAAGCACTGCACTTTTCCCTTGGATTGAAAGTTTGCATAATGCCCCTCCTACAATCATTGATGCTTACTGGACTGTCAAAAAATTACTTAAAGACGATAAAAAAGTTTATGTCCACTGCCACTGGGGAAGCGATAGAACAGGCCTTCTTATTGGAGCTCTTCGCATAGCTGAAATGAAAAAAGGACTAGGCGAAAAGTCTATACCAAGAGTTCATTTGAAAGCTCTTCTCTCTGAATTAGCCTACCATAAACATCATGTGAATCTTTTTCCAGGAATAAAAATAAAAATTTCTCACTGGACAAAGAACACTCCTCAGTGGTTTTTTCTAAACAAGACTATTTCTACAAATTAAAAACTATCTGAATGACCACCATCGCTATTATTTTGAATGTAAGGATCACAAGATTCGGAGTACTTTCTACTCCATTAAAGACTTCCAGGTCACCTGGGGAAATTTTTAGTATTCCCATCGTTACAATTAAGTCTTCCCTGTTTTATAGCTGGTTAGTTGCTGCACCCCTCATTTATCAACCCATCACAATCCTCATCAACGCTATTGTTGCAAGTTTCTTGGGCATTAGAGTTTATAGTAGAATTGCTATCATTACAATCTGAGTTATTTTCTACCCAATTAGAGTTTCTGATACAACCTGTCTTCAAAGTTTTTCCAAAACCATCACGATCATAGTCCATGTAGTACGTCTTTGGTGGATTACAACAAACAAGATTGTTTTCACAGCTACCACCAGACTCTATGGTACAACTGCT
>JACCDV010593930.1_pt1 | contig 15370 bp, 14 predicted proteins | sample 7446131 | NCBI WGS metagenome assembly JACCDV01 (sample SAMN15323448, study PRJNA562643) | freshwater metagenome | isolation source: river surface water | place: USA:Blue River Watershed | collected 2017-08-17 | reverse complement strand
TGGGTCGATCACGGTGGTGCTGCCGTTGAGCACATGGTCACCCGAGAACAGCAGGCCGTCTTCTTCAAGCACCAAACACAGGTGGTTGGCCGCATGGCCGGGGGTGTGTACCACGCGCAAGGTGTGGGTGACTTCGCCCGCCACGCCAATGCCTTGCAGCACCAGTTTTTCACCATCGGTCAGTTCGCGATCGGGCGTGAAGCGGCTGTTGGCGCGTGCTGTGGGCCGGGAGGCCAGGCCCAGGATGGGCGGTTTGTGGGTGCACAGCGCTTGCAGGGGAGCAGCGCCGGGCGAATGGTCCGAGTGCGAGTGGGTACAGACGATGGCTTTGATGTGTCCGCCGGCCGCACGCCACAGGCGCTGCAGGTGGTCGTCGTCGGCGGGGCCCGGGTCGATGACGATGTAGCCGGTGTTCGGGTCGCCGACCAGGTAACTGTTGGTGCCGGGGCCCGTCATCACGCCGGGGTTGGGGGCCGTGAGGCGCTGCACGTTTTGGAGCAGAGGAACGGGCAAATCGGTTTGCCAGTCGAGGTGGTGCTGAATTTGGCCGTCGGGGCAGACCAGGGCCAGCTCGCCGTAGGGGGCTTCGTGCTCCATGTAGCGCGCTTCGTTGCCGGCCAGCCAGCCCGCACGCGGGCAGCTGGTCCATAGCGGTTCGTCGTTGACGGCGCAAGCTTGCAGCACGTCTTCGACCCGGGCAAAGGCTTGGAGGCGTTCCAGTGTGCGGATGGTCGGGAAGATGATGAAAAAGTCCCCCGCCGCGTGGCGTGCCAGCGCATCCACCGGACGCACCCAGACGGGCTCGAACTGCTCGGCCTCGTCGGCCACCGGGGTTTGGCCTTCGGGCATGCGCGCCACCAGAAAGGGCACGTCAAAGCGGCGCGGCAGGTCACGGTCGGTGATCCAGTGGGCCAGCACAAAGACCTGGTCGGCGGCCAGCGTCAGGTGTTGGTGTTGGCATTGCGTCGCAAAAGGGGCTTTGCGGTCAATCCGTGCGATGTCCGCGTTGTCGGCCCAGCGGCCGTCGGCATGGCGGGCGAGCAAGATGCCCAACTCTTCAAAGCTCTCGCGGATGGCGGCAATGGCTTGCGTGAGGTGCAAATCGCTTTGCTTGGCGCGGCGCTCTGCCATGCCATGAGACTGGGCGTCGGCTGCATCCACGCCGCCGCCCGGGAAGACATAGGCGCCAGGCGCAAAGCTGGCCGTCATGGAGCGGCGGGTCATCAGGACCTCAATGCCTTGCGGGCCGTCGCGCAGGAGCAGCACGGTGGCGGCTGGGCGCAGTGGCGCGGGTTCACGTTGGGGGTGCAGGAGTTGGGATGTGCGGACCATGTCCCATTATCAGGGGCGCACTGCCTCGGGCTGTCGTTCTGGTGCCGACCAAGGGCGATAATTGTGGTCATGCACATCCGCTTTACCAAGATGCAAGGAGCCGGCAACGATTTTGTCGTGCTCGACGAGACCCGGGGTCGCCTGGGCCTGAGCACGGCCCAGTACCGCTTTTTGGCCGACCGCCACTTTGGCGTGGGGGCTGATCAAATCCTCACCGTGCGGCCTTCGCCAGCGCCGGGGCTGGATTTTGAATACGTGATCCACAACGCCGACGGTGGCGAGGTGGGCAACTGCGGCAACGGTGCCCGCTGCTTTGTGCGTTATGTGCGCGACAAGGGCCTGACCGACAAAAGCACCGTGCGTGTGAAGGTGCAGCAAGGCGAGATTGAGTTGCGCATGAACCCCGATGGCCGCGTGACGGTGAACATGGGCGCGCCCGTGTTCGACTGGGCGCTTGTTCCGTTCAACCCGATTGGCCTGATCAGCGATCAGGTCAATGGCTGGCCGGTGTTTGACCTGGCACTGGGTGATTTGGGCATCGCCCGAGTGGGGGTGGTGTCCATGGGCAACCCGCATGCGGTGCAGCGTGTGGACGATCTGGACGCCTTCCCGGTGCTGACCCAAGGCCCGCTGATTGAAAATCACCCGGCCTTCCCTGAGCGGGTCAATGCCGGTTTCATGCAGATCGTCTCGCGCAGCCAGATCAAGCTGCGCGTGTTCGAGCGCGGCTCGGGCGAGACCCTGGCTTGCGGCACCGGCGCGTGTGCGGCCGTGGTGGCAGGCATTCGTCAGGGATGGCTGGACAGCCGTGTCGATGTGCAGGCCCGGGGCGGTGTGCTGACCATTGAATGGGCCGGACAGCCCGACAGCCCGGTCATGATGACCGGCCCTGCGACCCCGGTGTTCGATGGCGACATCGATGTGCCCGACACCCTTTGAAATTCTGGAGACAAGACCATGACCTCGCCTGAACCCATGAGCCCGATCACCGAAGACGACATTGCCGACTATTTGGTGAACACGCCGGACTTTTTTGAGCGCCATGCCTCGCTGCTGGCCACCGTGCAGTTGACGCACCCCCAAAGCCACCGTGCGGTGGGCCTGCAAGAGCGCCAAGCGCAAATGCTGCGCGACAAGATCAAAGGCCTGGAGCACCGCATCATGGACATGATCCGGCACGGCAACGAAAACATGATCCTGACCGACAAGCTGCACCGCTGGTCTTGCGATTTGCTGGTGGCACCGCCCGAGCACCTGGTGGATTCGGCGGTGGACAACATCCGTGAACTTTTCCAGGTGCCGCAAGTGACCTTGCGTTTGTGGGGGGTGGACGAAGCGCACCGCCAAGCCGCTTACGCGCAAGGCGTGACCGAGGCGGTGCAAGAGCTGGCCGCATCACTGGACACGCCTTATGTGGGGCCCAACACCGGCTACGAGGCCGTGCAGTGGCTGGCCGAGCCCGCGCAAGCGGCTTCGCTGGCGCTGCTGGCTTTGCGCGCCGCTCCCGGCCAGACGCCCTTTGGTTTGCTGGTCTTGGCCTCGCCCGATGCGCAGCGTTTCAACAGCCAGATGGGCACCGATTTGCTGGAGCGCCTGGCCGAGTTGGCTGGCGCGGCGCTGTCGGTTTTGCGCGCGCCTCAGGCCTGATGGATGTCTGAGCCTGGCGAACAGCGCTCGGCGGATGAGGCGGATCTTGATCCGCTGATGGTCCGCTATATGGAGCACGTTCGCTTTGAAAAGCGCCTGGCCGAGCGCACCTGCACCCTGTATCGGCTGGACCTGATTCGCCTGGCCGGGATGGCCCGCGCATCGGGTGTGCCCTTGTTGCAGGTGCAGACCGGGCACATCCGCCGTTGGGTGGCCCAAATGCACAGCGCGGGCCGCACGGGGCGGGGCATTGCGCTCATCTTGTCGGGGTGGCGGGGTTTTTACACCTGGCTGGGGCGCGAGGCTCTGGTGAGCCACAACCCGGTGGTGGGGGTACGGGCTCCCCGCGTGGCCAAACCTTTGCCCAAGGCGCTGGGCGTGGACGAAGCGGTGCAGCTGGCCGATCACGAAGAAAGTGGCGACGATCCCTGGCTGGAAGCGCGAGACGCCGCCATGGTGGAGTTGCTCTACGGTTGCGGCCTGCGCGTGGCTGAGCTGACGGGGCTCGATGTGGTGGCCAGCGACGACGCCGCGCGTGCCGGGCGCGGCTGGATCGATGTGCAAAACGCCGAGGTGCAGGTGCAAGGCAAGGGTGGCAAGCGCCGCAGCGTGCCGCTGGGCGGCGCGGCCATCGCCGCACTTGAGCATTGGCTGGCTTTGCGCCCTCAGGTGCCGGGCATGCTGACCCAGGCGGTGCCGGGCGCGTCGAGTGCGGCGCTGGCGCTGTTTCCGGGGCAGCGCGGCACGCGCTTGAGCGCACGCGGCGTTGAGCAGCGCCTCAAGCGCCGCAGCCAGTTGGCGGGCCTGGCCACGCCGGTGCATCCGCACATGCTGCGCCACTCTTTTGCCAGCCATGTGCTGCAGTCCAGCGGCGACTTGCGGGCGGTGCAAGAGCTGTTGGGCCACGCCAACATCACCACCACGCAGGTCTACACCCGGCTGGATTTCCAGCACCTGGCCAAAGCCTACGACGCGGCGCACCCCCGGGCCAAGCGCAAGGGCTGAAGGCGTGTGCCCGACAATAGGGCCCATGAAAACGATTCGACTCAAAGACGGCAAGGAACGCTCCTTGCTGCGCCGCCACCCTTGGGTGTTTGACTCTGCCATTGCCAAAGGCGGGAGCGATCCGGGCGAGACCGTGCGCGTCGAGTCGCACGCCGGGCAATTTTTGGGCTGGGCGGCGTTCAGCCCCAGCTCGCGCATCAGGGCGCGCATCTGGAGTTTTGACGAAGCCCAGCGCATCGATGCGGCTTTCATCGAGTCGCGCATTGCGCAGGCCGTGGCTGCCCGCCAGTGGTTTGACATCCAGAGCGACGGCGTGCGCCTGGTGCATGGCGAGTCCGACGGCTTGCCGGGTCTGATCGTGGACCGCTATGCCGACACCTTGGTTGCCCAGTTCACCAGCTGCGGCACCGAGCGCTTCAAGCAAGCGATTGCCGATGCACTGCTCAAAATCACCGGCCTCACGCGCCTGTATGAACGCTCTGACGCCAATGTGCGCAGCCTGGAGGGCTTGCCCGAGGTGACCGGCTGGCTGCGCGGCGACGGCCCCACCGAGATCACCATCCGCGAACACGATTGGCAGCTGACCTTGGACGTGGCCACCGGCCACAAAACCGGGTTTTACCTCGACCAGCGCGACAGCCGTCACCGCTTTGCCCTGCACACGCGCCACCGCCAGTTTCGCAAGGTGCTCAACTGTTATTGCTACACCGGCGGTTTCACCGTGGCAGCGCTGGCGGGCGGAGCAGGGCACGTCACGTCCATCGACTCATCCGGCCCCGCACTCGACCGTGCTCGTGCCCATGTGCGCCTGAACGGCTTTGACGAGTCCCGCGCCACGTTCATGGACGCAGACGTGAATGCCAGCCTGCGTGCCTTCATCGAGGCGGGCGAGACCTTTGATGCCATCGTGCTTGATCCGCCCAAATTCGCGCCCACCGCCGCCCACGCCGAGCGGGCCGCCCGCGCCTACAAGGACATCAACCGCCTCGCCTTCAAGCTGTTGGCCCCCGGCGGCGAGCTGTTCACTTATTCGTGTTCGGGCGGCATCAGTGCCGACCTGTTCCACAAGATCGTGGCCTCGGCCGGCACCGACGCGGGGGTGGACGGCTACATCAGCGAACGCCTGCAAGGCGCGCCCGACCACCCGATGACGATCAATTTCCCGGAAGGGGAATACCTCAAGGGTTTGGTGGTGGTGCGCAAATAAGCCCTTGCATTCATCGCTACACTCCCCACCTCTTGTCTTTGACCTACCCAGGAGCATCCATGGCCCTCATTCCTGCAACCATCCTGACCGGCTTTTTGGGCTCGGGCAAAACCACCTTGCTCAAGCGCGTGCTGACCGAAGCCCATGGCCAGAAGATCGCGGTGATCGAGAACGAGTTCGGCGAGGAAAACATCGACAACGACATTCTGGTGTCGGACACCGAAGAGCAGATCATTCAGATGAGCAATGGCTGCATCTGCTGCACCATTCGCGAAGACTTGCGGGCCACGCTGCAGCTCTTGGCGGCCAAGCGCCGCAAGGGCCTGCTCAGTTTTGACCGCATCGTGATCGAAACCACAGGCCTGGCCGATCCCGGTCCTGTGGCGCAGACCTTTTTCATGGACGATGAGATCGCCGAGACCTTTTTGCTGGACTCCATCTTGACGTTGGTCGATGCCAAACATGCGGCGCAGCAGTTGAACGACCGCCAGGAGGCGCGTCGCCAAGTGGGTTTTGCCGACCAGATTTTCATCAGCAAGGCCGATTTGGTGTCGCCCCAGGAGCTGGATGCTTTGCAGCACCGCTTGAAGCACATGAACCCCCGTGCCCCGCAGAAAGTGGTGCATTTCGGCGAGGTGGCTTTGTCCGAGGTGTTCGCCCTCAAGGGCTTCAACTTGAACGCCAAGCTGGACATCGATCCGGACTTCCTGAGCGAGGGGCATGACCATGCCCACGGTGAACATTGCGACCACCCTTCGCACCAGCATGACCACGACCATGAGCATTGCACTGATCCCGCACATGATCATGGCCATGAACACGCGCATGGGCACCACCATCACCACGATGACGATGTGAAGAGTTTTGTGTTCCGCTCGGACCGTGCTTTTGATCCGGCCAAGCTTGAAGACTTTTTGGGGGCCATCGTCAATATTTATGGCCCCCGCATGCTGCGCTACAAAGGTGTTCTCAACATGCGCGGCACCGAGCGCAAGGTGATCTTCCAGGGGGTGCACCAGCTGATGGGCAGCGACCTCGGTCCGCAGTGGGCCGAGGGTGAAATAAAAATGAGCAAAATGGTATTCATTGGCATCGATTTGCCCAAGGATATTTTGTTGCAGGGCCTCCAGCAGTGCCTGATTTGATGCGAAGCTGTCTTTAATCCACCACCGTGCGTTTTTTGAACGTTCTTGTCGCTACAATCGCCCGCCTGACGGCACCCTCTTTGGAGGGGCGTGCGAACCCCAGAAGGTCTATAACAAGGGTTTGAAATGAATACACCGGGTCAGGGGATGGATGGTTGCCTTGTGCTGCCATGGCCTGACTTGCCCTTCAAACACGGCTAGGAGACAAGACGTGAAGACCTCGAAAAAACCAGCAGCCCCAGTGGCTAAAAAACAGACTCCTGCCAAGGCCCCAAAAACCGCCGTGCCAGCTAAAAAAGCGGCATCGGTCAAAGTGCCCGTGAAAGCCAAAACGCCAGTCAAAAAAGCAGTCAAGCCCGTGGCGAAGCCGAAAGCAAAAGTGCAGGCCAAGCCCGTGGTGAAGGCCAAAGCCCCGGTGAAGGCGCCTGCCAAGGCCAAGGCTGCAGCACCCGCAAAAGCGGCCAAGGCCGCGGCGAAGGCTGCGCCCAAATCGGCACCCAAGTCGTCTGCCAAGACCGCCTCCAAGGTCGCCCCCAAGAAAACACCCGTCAAGCCCGCCGTCAAGGCTGTGCCTGCTAAGAAAGCGGCTGCCGCCCCTCAAAAGGCAGCAGTCAAAACAAAACCGGTTGCCCCGGCCGCCAAAAAAACAGCGGTTGTGGCCGCCAAGCCCAGTCCCGTCGTCAAGGCGAAGGCTGCCCCTGCTCCGACGCCCAAAAAGGCGGATGCAGCTTCTCAAGCGAAACCTATGCCCGTAACCAAAGCGGAGCCCGTCAAGGCTCCTGTTGTGCCAGCTCCTGTGGCCACCTCTTCTGATCAACCTGTGCGCGCGACTCGCCCTTCTGCCCGTTTGGCGCAGATCACCGTGCCGTCCTTGCCGCCTGCTGTGGCCTCCACGGCTGCCAAAGCCAGTTTCTTGCCCAGCGCGCCCGCGCCGGTGACCGTGTCATTCACACCCATCAAAAAAGACGCGAAACTGGCCAATAACTGGAAGAGCAAGAAAGTTGAAGACCTGACCGATGCCGAAATCATCGCCATGCCCGATGCCGAGTACATGAACGATGTGCAGATGGCTTACTTCCGTCGCAAACTGGTCGCACTCAAACAGGAAATCCTCAACAGTGCCGGGGAGACCACGGAGCACCTGCGTGAAGACACGGTGGTGGTGCCTGACCCCGCTGACCGTGCCACGATTGAAGAAGAGCATGCCCTGGAGTTGCGCACCCGTGACCGTGAACGCAAGTTGCTCAAGAAGATCGAGCAATCGATCCTGCGGATTGACGCCAACGATTACGGTTTTTGCGATGAGACCGGCGAAGCCATCGGTGTGGGGCGCTTGTTGGCGCGACCCACAGCGACCCTTTCACTGGAAGCTCAGCAGCGTCGTGAGCTCAAGCAGAAGATGTTTGGCGATTGAGTCGATCATGTGTCTGGCATTGAAAACCCCTTTCGAGGGGTTTTTTTATGCCTGTTTGGAACGATATCCATTTGATTTTGGTGATTTCCGGTTTGGGGTTCGTGATTTTTACAAATTTAATTTCCCTTTAGGTATCACTTTCATTGGCCTTTGTAAGTGCCTAATTTTGAAAGAAATTTATCCCGTTGATGGGTTTGATTTCTGCGCTAAGCTGTTGATTTCATTGAAAAAAATCTGACAAGACCTGTTGTGGCGCATGGATTTCCTGATACAGTGCAAAAAAGTGCAATTAAGTGGGGAAAAGTGCCTGCTCTTGCAGTTTCCAACTGGAAAAGGTCTTTCACGTGTTTCAAGGCGCTTCATCGCTGAGTCTGGATGCCAAGGGGCGGTTGTCTGTGCCGACCCGGCACCGTGACGTCTTGAGCGCCATGGCCCAGGGCCAGTTGACGATCACCAAACACCCCCATGGTTGCCTGATGGTTTTTCCCCGCAACGAGTGGGAGAAGTTCCGTGAGCGGATTGCCCAGTTGCCCATGTCGGCACAGTGGTGGAAGCGCATCTTTTTGGGCAATGCCATGGATGTCGAGATGGATGGCACCGGTCGTGTGCTGATCTCGCCCGAATTGCGCCAGGCTGCAGGCATTTCCAAGGACACCATGCTGCTGGGCATGGGCAACCACTTTGAGTTGTGGGACAAAGCCACCTACGACCAGCAAGAGGCTGAAGCCATGCAAGGCCAGATGCCCGATGTCTTCAAGGACTTCTCGTTCTGATGGCCATGACCGAATCCAGGCCTGTTCACATCACCGTGCTCCTGCAGGAGGCGGTTGACGCTTTGCTGCAGTCTGCTGCGGGTGTGGATGGTGCGTATGTGGATGCCACGTTCGGGCGTGGCGGTCATTCCCGGTTGATTTTGTCCCGCCTGTCACAGCAGGGGCATTTGCTGGCTTTTGACAAGGATCTGGAAGCCATTGCTGAAGCGACGCGCATTGACGATGTCCGTTTTTCGATCCGGCACGAAGGCTTTTCTCATCTGGCTGATTTGCCCGGCAGCAGTGTGGATGGCGTGTTGATGGACCTGGGGGTCAGCTCTCCTCAGATCGACAGCCCCGAGAGGGGTTTTTCTTTTCGTTTTGACGGCCCACTCGACATGCGCATGGACACCACGCGTGGCGAGAGTGTGGCCGAGTGGCTGGCAACGGCATCGGTGGATCAAATCACGGAGGTGATACGTGACTATGGCGAAGAACGGTTTGCTTTTCAGATTGCAAAGGCGCTTGTGGCTCGCCGACAAGAGCGGGGCCCAATTTCAACCACCGCCGATTTGGCCCAGCTCGTGGCTGACACGGTCAAAACCCGCGAGCCGGGCCAGAACCCTGCAACGCGGACATTTCAGGCTTTTCGGATTTTCATCAATGCCGAGCTTGAAGAGCTCGAGCAAGCGCTAGAAGCCTGCCTGCGGGTGCTCAAACCGGGCGCACGCCTGGTGGTGATCAGCTTCCATTCGCTCGAAGACCGCATCGTCAAGCAGTTCATCGCCAAACACTCCAAAGCGGCGGTGGACCGCCGCGTGCCTTTTGCGGCACCGGTGCAGATGCGTTTGAATGCCTTGGGTCGTGTCAAGCCCAGCGCCGAAGAGGTGGGGGGTAATCCCCGTTCACGCAGTGCCATCATGCGTATTGCCGAGCGCACGGAGGTGCCTGCATGACGCGTCTGAACGTGCTGCTCTTGTTGGCTGTTTTGGCCAGTGCGATGGTCCTGGTGCACAACCAATACGAATCGCGCCGTTTGTTCATGGCGCTGGAGGCCGCACGCAAGGATGCGCACCGCTTGGAAGTGGACCATGACCGCCTGCAAGTCGAGCGCCGTGCCCAAGCCACGCCCTTGCGCGTGGAGCAGATCGCGCGTCAACAGCTGCAAATGAAATCGGCCTCGCCTGCCATCACGCAGTATGTGAGCCTGTCGGGCAAGGCGCCCGCAGCGGCTGCGCCAGTGACAGCGTCCTCCAAGGAGGCTCAGCCATGAGCAGCCGTAGCGTGCAGTTGAGCTCCAGCCCCTTGCTGGCCAGCAAAACGCCGGTCTGGCGCAGCAAATTCATTGTGGCGGCCATCGCTTTGGGCTTCATGGGCTTGGTGGCGCGTGCGGCTTATGTGCAAGTGATTGCCAACGATTTCTTCCTGCGTCAGGGCGAGGTTCGCTTTGCCCGCACACTGACATTGCCGGCCAACCGAGGCCGCGTGCTGGACCGCAACGGTTTGTTGCTGGCCTCCAGCGTGCCTGCGCCCAGCATTTGGGCCAACCCTGAAGACATTGAGCGCGATCCGGTCAAGTTGCGTGAGCTGGCCCGCTTGCTGCAGATGAGTCCCGCTGAGCTGGACAAAAAGCTCAAAGACGATGAAAAAACATTTGTGTGGCTGCGTCGCCAGATGGACGAGCCCGTCGTCAAGGAAATTCTGGCCCTGAACATCAAGGGCGTGTACGACATCAAGGAATACAAGCGCCTTTATCCTGAAGGCGAAGCGGCAGCCCACATCGTGGGCTTTACCAATGTGGAAGACCAAGGCCAGGAAGGCGTGGAGTTGGTCTTTCAAAAGCAGCTCGCCGGCAAGCCTGGCTCTCGCCGCGTGATCAAGGACCGATTGGGCCGTGTGGTCGAGTCAGTTGGTGAAACCATTCCACCTGAAGATGGCATGGATCTGCAGCTGAGTGTGGACAGCAAGGTTCAGTTCTTTGCTTACCAGAAGCTGCGTGAAGCGGTGGAAGAGAACAAGGCCAAAGCAGGCAGTGTGGTGGTGCTGGATGCGCAGACGGGTGAGGTGCTGGCCTTGGCCAATTACCCCAGCTACTCCCCTGACAAGCGGGTGAACTTGAGTGGCGAACAACTGCGTAACCGTGCCTTGACAGACACGTTCGAGCCGGGCTCGACGATGAAGCCATTTGCGGTGGCGCTTGCGCTGGAAAAGGGGCTGGTCAAACCGGAGACGCCGATCCAGACTGCACCGGGTCGCATCACGATCACGGGCTCGACCATCACCGACGCGCATCCGCATGGTGTGTTGACGGTCAACGAGGTGATTCAAAAGTCCAGCAACGTGGGCACGGTGAAGATGGCGATGCAGTTGCAGCCGCGAGAGATGTGGGAAATGTTCACCCAGGTCGGCTATGGACAAAAGCCACAGCTGCCGTTTCCAGGGGTGGTCAGCGGTCGTCTGCGTCCATACAAGACCTGGCGTCCCATTGAGCAAGCCACGATGAGCTACGGCTATGGCATTTCCGCCAGCCTGTTTCAGGTGGCGCGTGCATACACCGTGTTTGCGCGTGATGGTGAAGTCGTTCCCGCCACCTTGATGAAAGCCAATGGCCAGGTGCAAGGCGCACGTGTGATCAGTGTCGACAATGCCAAAGCCATGCGCAAGATGCTGCAGATGGCTGCCAGCCCGGGTGGTACGGCGCAAAAGGCCCAGACCATTGGGTACTCTGTCGGCGGTAAAACAGGAACGGCCCACAAGCAGGAAGGCAAAGGCTACGCCGGCAAAAAGTACCGTGGATTTTTTGTGGGTATGGCACCAATTGAAGCGCCCCGCATTGTGGTGGCGGTGATGATTGATGAGCCCAGCAATGGCCGTTACTTTGGTGGCGATGTGGCGGCACCGGTGTTCAGTCAAACCGTGCAGCAAACCCTGCGTTTGATGGGCGTTCAGCCTGACATGGCCGTCAAACCCCAGATCGTGGCCAAGTCGGTGGAGGAGTCTTTCTGATGCAGACCCTCCACACGCCCCTGGAAGCTGCACGTTGGTTGCGTCAACGCGTGACGGGTGAGCTGCGCACCGACAGCCGTCTGGTTCAGTCCGGTGACGCTTTCATCGCATGGCCAGGTGCCGCGACTGATGGACGTTTGTATTTGAAAGATGCCTTGGCTCAAGGTGCCTGCGCCTGTGTTTTGGCGCAAGAAGGATCTGAGCCTTGGCAAGATCTCAGTCAGCAGGATGTCGCCGAGCACAAGCTGGAGCGTCTGGCCTGCATGAGCGATCTCAAGGCCCAGACGGGGCTGGTGGCGGATGCCTATTACGAACACCCCAGCGAAGAGTTGAACGTGCTGGCGGTGACGGGTACCAATGGCAAGACCTCGACCACCTGGTGGTTGGCGCAGGCCTTGTCTTCGCCCGTGTTGCGCAGCCCCTGCGGTTTGGTGGGCACTTTGGGCGTGGGTCAATTGCCCCATTTGTCGGGCACCGGCATGACCACACCAGACCCCGTGTTGTTGCAACAGCAGTTCCGAGCATTTGCCGACGCGGGCCTGCAGCACTGCGCCATCGAAGCTTCCTCGATTGGGCTGGCTGAACATCGCCTGGACGGGACCCGCATTCGAGTCGCCGTGTTCACCAACTTCACGCAAGACCACCTGGATTACCACGGCAGCATGGATGCTTATTGGTCGGCCAAGGAGGCCTTGTTCCATTGGCCCGGCCTGCAATCGGCCGTGATCAATGTGGATGATGCGCAGGGCGCACGTTTGGCCGAGCAGTTGCTCACGCGTGGTCTGGATGTCTGGTCCTGCTCACGCCGCGGTGCTGCCAGACTGCAAGCGCGTCAGCTGGACAGTGCTGAAGGCATGGCCTTTGAAGTGATCGAGGGCGATCAGGTGATCTCCTTGCGCACTGGTTTGATCGGTGACTACAACATCGACAACTTGCTGGGCGTGATCGGCAGTCTGCGTGCTTTGGGCTTTGCCTTGGCGGACGCTGTGCAGGCCTGCACTTATTTGACCGCTGTGCCCGGACGCATGCAGCGCGTGGCGGCCTTGAAAACCGACGCACCGATGACGGTGGTGGATTACGCCCACACGCCCGACGCGATTGAAAAAGCCCTGAGCGCCTTGCGTTCGCTGGCACAGCAGCGGGGAGGTCGTCTGTGGTGCCTGCTGGGTTGCGGCGGTGACCGTGATCCTGGCAAGCGCCCACAGATGGCTGCGGCTGCAGAAGCTTTTGCAGACGCGGTGGTGCTCACCAGTGACAACCCTCGTTCGGAGTCGCCCCAGGCCATTGTGGCGGCCATGATTCAGGGTCTTCTGCACCCTGAAAAAGTCACCATTGACACGGACCGAGCCAGCGCCATTCACGCCTTGATCGATCAGGCCGACAGCCGGGATGTGGTCTTGGTCGCGGGCAAGGGGCACGAAACTTATCAGGAGGTCCAGGGCGTTCGCCATCCCTTCTCCGATGTTGATCATGTGCAGGCGGCTTTGCAGCGCCGTGCGGCTCGTTTGAGCCATGCAGGTCAGGAGGCGCAGGCATGAGCGCGATGCATCTGTCCTTGCAGCAAGCCTTGTCGTGGCTCAGCGGTGCACGCTGCGTGGGCGATGCCCAAGTCGTGGTGCAGCGCGTGCACACCGACAGCCGCAGTTTGCGTGCAGGCGATTTGTTTGTGGCTTTGCGCGGCGAAAAATTTGACGCCAACGCCTTCATTGATCAAGCCAAGGCGCAGGGTGCGGCGGCTGTATTGTGCGAGCCCCAAGGGGAGGCCATGGCGGTGGCCCATGGCTTGAGCGCCCTGGTGGTGCCCGATGCACGTTTGGCGCTGGGTGAGTTGGCGGCAGGCTGGCGAGCCCAGTTTGATCTGCCCGTGATCGCGGTCACCGGCAGCAACGGCAAGACCACGGTCACGCAAATGATCGCGTCTGTTTTGCGTGCCCATGCCCCTGAGCACAGCCTGTCCACGCAGGGCAACCTCAACAACGACATTGGCTTGCCTTTGACCTTGCTGAACTTGCGTGGCCATCACCGCATCGCCGTGGTCGAGCTGGGCATGAACCATCCCGGCGAGATCGCCTACCTGGCCCGTTTGACCCGGCCCACCGTGGCACTGGTCAACAACGCACAGCGTGAACACCAGGAATACATGGGCACGGTGGAAGCCGTGGCCTATGAAAACGGTGCCGTGCTGCAAGCGCTGCCGCTCGATGGCGTTGCCGTGTATCCCGCCGATGACCTCTACACCCCTGTGTGGGCCACATTGGCTGCAGTACGTACCCACCGGACTTTTGCCTTGCAAGAGGCAGAGGTCGCTGCTGCGGTGGTCTTGTGGAATGCGGGTGCCTGGCAATTCACCCTCAAGACCGCCGAAGGCACCGCGCCTGTGCGCTTGCACATCGCCGGTCGTCACAACGTCAAAAATGCACTGGCCGCAGCGGCCTGTGCCTTGGCGGCGGGCGTGAGTTTGTCGGCTGTGGTGCAGGGCCTGCAAGCGTTCGAGCCGGTCAAAGGCCGATCACGCGCCTTGATGCTGCAGCTGAACGGACAGAGCTTGTCCTTGGTGGATGACACCTACAACGCCAACCCCGATTCGGTGCGGGCCGCCATCGATGTGTTGGCCGAATTGCCAGCCCCGCGCCTGATGGTGCTCGGTGACATGGGCGAAGTGGGTAACCAGGGTCCGCAGTTTCACGCCGAAGTCGGCGCGTATGCCGCCGAGCGCGGCATCGATGCCCTCTACACCCTGGGCGCATTGTGTGCCGATGCCGCCAAGGCGTTTGGTCCAGCCCGCCACTTTGAGGACATGTCCACACTGGTGGCGGCGGTGCAATCGCAGGTGCTCGATTTTCAGAGCATCGTGGTCAAAGGCTCGCGCTTCATGAAGATGGAGCAGGTGGTGGAGGCCCTGGTGCAGCAAGCTGCACAGATCAACAACAAGAAAGGGGAGGCCCATGCTGCTTAGCCTGGCGCAATGGTTGCAAACTTTGTCTCCCGAGTGGGGCTTTTTGCGCGTTTTTCAATACATCACCTTCCGTGCGGTGATGGCGGCCCTGACCGCTTTGCTGATTGGCTTGAGTGCAGGTCCTTGGGTGATCCGTCGTTTGACTTCGCTCAAGATTGGTCAGCCCATCCGCGGCTATGCCATGCAGTCGCACCTGTCCAAGAGCGGCACCCCCACCATGGGCGGCGTGCTGATTTTGTTGTCGATCGCCATCGCCACCTTGCTGTGGTTTGACCTGTCTAACCGCTTCGTCTGGATCGTACTCATTGTCACACTGGGGTTTGGAGCGATTGGCTGGGTGGATGACTGGCGCAAAGTGGTCAACAAAGACCCGGAGGGCATGCGTTCACGCGAGAAGTATTTCTGGCAATCGGTGATCGGCTTGCTGGCAGCGCTGTACCTGGTGTTCAGCATTTCTGAAAGCTCCAACTTGCGCGTGCTCGACTTGTTTGCCAAGTGGGTGCTGTCCGGGTTTGATGTGAACCTGCCACCCAAAGCCGGCTTGATGGTGCCCTTCTTCAAGGAAGTGAGCTATCCCCTGGGCGTGTTCGGTTTTGTGATCATGACTTACCTGGTCATCGTGGGGGCCAGCAATGCCGTGAACCTGACCGACGGTCTTGATGGTCTGGCCATCATGCCTGTGGTGATGGTGGGCTCGGCGCTGGGTGTGTTTGCCTACGTGACCGGTAGCTCGGTGTATTCCAAATACCTGTTCTTTCCCTACATTCCCGGCTCGGGCGAGTTGATGATTTTTTGCGCGGCCATGGCCGGTGCCGGCTTGGCCTTTCTGTGGTTCAACACCCACCCTGCGCAAGTGTTCATGGGCGATGTCGGTGCGCTGGCGCTGGGTGGGGCCTTGGGCACCAT